>FUFK010054878.1_pt1 | contig 11894 bp, 13 predicted proteins | sample 1021851 | NCBI WGS metagenome assembly FUFK01 (sample SAMEA51879418, study PRJEB19060) | metagenome
CTCTTCAAATAACCTATTTTTTAACATAATAGCAGAATCTTCAAAATAAAAATCTGCAAATTTAATTATGTAATTAAAATTTGTTACAAAAATATCAGTCTTAGATTCTTTAATTTCTGTTTCTAGAGTTATACTTTGAACCATTATATCCTCTACAGGAGCTTTATTGGCAACTTCTTTCTCTTCATCAAAAGTTTTAACATCATTNGCAACATANAANTTATTAGAATTGATAGTTTCAATAAATACATAAGGTTCGTTATGATTTATTGATAATTCACTAACAATTCTGTTCGTAATTACTGAATTATAAAAAGCAGGTAAAGTAATTTTGTTTTTAACAACTGTCGTTAAAGATTTTCCATTAATTATATTTGTTATTCTGACAGGTGTGCCGTGTGGTAAGTTAGGACTTAAAATATTTAATGATGTATTATCTAAATTGCTATCCAAAGAGTTATTCGCATCTTCATCATATATCAATGCAAAACCTTTATTGGAATAAACAATATTAATTATTTCTTTTTTTTCATTTTTATCTGATAACTCTTTAATTTTATCTCTTTGAACTACATTCTTTTTATCTTCAGGTTTATTTTTAATATTTATATTTTCTGAATGATGCTCACAGGCAAATAAAGCTAAAAATAAAAAGTATAAAATATATTTAAATTGCATTTTTAAATTTGTTTTTTAATGTGCATACGGCTAATGCAAATCTTAAAGATCTATTCCATTTTAAAATTAATTCATAATTATCAAATACTAAATAAGCTGGAGTTAATTTTTTTGCGTCAGGAATAATGTCATAATCAGGTGTCACAATTGCAGCTTTCAAATTATCAAGATCATTAAGATTTTCACTTTTTTTGATATATTTTTTTAAATAGGAAATTTTATTTTTATGCTTAATTTGTTTTGCAGATGTATTGAGATATTTATGGGGAGTTTCATTAATAAGTTCAACTTTGTAAAAACATGGTTTGTTATTATCCCACCCTATATTATTCAAGTAATTTGCAGCAGAAGCAAATGAATCTTCTATACTCTTCAAATTTATAATTTCATCTTCATTGTAGTCAATTGCATAATTTTTAATTGTAGAAGGCATAAATTGAAAATTTCCAAAAGCTCCTGCCCATGATCCTAAATAATTATTTGGACTTATAATTCCTTTGTCAAATAAAATTAAAAGAGTAATAAGTTCTGATGTAAAGAATTCACTTCTTCTTTTATCGTAACTTAAAGTCGCTAATGATGAAACTATATCCATTTTACCCAAATAATTACCAAAATTTGTTTCGATCCCCATAAGTGATAAAAGCAAATCCTTATCAACAGAAAATTCTTTAGTGATTTTATCGATTTTTGTTTTATTAGTTTTATAAATTTTTAAACCGTAATTTACTTTTTTATTATTAGCTCTTTTAGAAATATATGTTTTGGTATCTTCATAGAATTCTGGCTGGTATCTATCATATTTTATAACATTCTTTAAAAAAATAGATTTATCTATTGTACTTTCGATTGTTTTTAAGCTTACACCTTTTTCTAAAGCAATTAATTTAAAGCTTCTTTTCCATTCATTAAATTCAGTGTCATTTGCATAAACGTTTAAATTTATTAAAATAAAAAGAAAAAAAACATAAATTTTAATTTTTTTCATAAATATCTTTCAGATATATAAATACAGCAATCCATATTAAAATAAAACTAACTAACTGATTTATATTAAATTGCTCATTATAAATGAAAAAACCAAGAATAAATTGCAAAGTAGGAGTAATATAAAAAATCATTCCCGCAGGTCCTAGCCCTGCCAATTCAACACCTCTTACATACAAAAAAAGAGGAATCACAGTCATTGGTCCTGCCAACATTAATAATGGCATCATAGAGGGATTTGATAAACTGAAATCGTTGTAATTATTTATACTTATAAAATAAAATGCAACTAATACAAAAGGAAGTATATACAAACTTTCTATAAGAAGCCCAATATCAGTTTCTACGTTAATTTTTTTTCTAAATACATTATAAAAACTCCAACTTAAGGCTACAATTAAACCTACCCATGGAATTGAATTAAAATCTATTATTAATAAATAACTAACAGAAATGATTACTAAAAAGATCGAAGTTTTTCCTTTTTTAGTAATAGTTTCTTTAAAAAAAAAATTACCTAGAAAAACACTTATGATTGGCATGATAAAATAGCCAAAACTTGCATCAATTATTTTATCTACACTAACAGCATAAATCCATACACCCCAATTAATAAAAATTAAAAAACCAGAAATAAAGAGAATAAATAATTTCTTTTTATCATTAAGAATTTTTTTAAAAATACTCCATTTAGAAAATAAAAAAGTAGTAACTATTAATACAAAAGCTGTCCAAACACTTCTATGAATTAATACCTCTACGTGTCCTGCAAAAGAAATATATTTAAAGTAAATAACACCAAAAAAACCCCACCAAAACGAACCAAAGGATGTAAGCAAAACACCTTTGTTAAAATTTTTTTTGTTCATTTTTAAATATCTTAATATTTTGACTTACTACTTAAGTCATTTTATTGTTGAAATATATATTAATAATAATAAAACCTAGCGAACGGAGAGATGGCTGAGCGGTTGAAAGCATCGGTCTTGAAAACCGACAAAGGGGCAACTCTTTCCTGGGTTCGAATCCCAGTCTCTCCGCCATTTAATTGAAATCAATCAACAGTTTTAATATTTTATTATTTTTAAAGATCATTTCATTCTTTGAAATTTTGATAATATCTTCATCATTCATATTAACTAATTTATCTAGATCCACTAAATCATCAAATGACAATGAATCGATAATAGATTTAACAAAGCCACTGACAAATATGTCCATTTCTTTTGTACCTCGATATTGTGATCTATAAATAATCTTATTAATTAAATTTTGTTTATTTGAATTCATTGTTTATAAACATATATATATATATTTAATGAGTAATTTTGAATATTTATTGTCACCTATTAATNAAATTAAAGGTGTTGGTAAGAAAACATTAAGCTCATTCAACAAAAAAAAAATTTTTACAATTTTTGACCTACTATGGCATTTACCTGTATCAAGAATTGAAACTGCTGATGATACAGAGATTGATGATCTACAAGTGGGAAAAAATTACAATATTAAAGTAATACCAATTAAATATAATTTTCCTCGAATTAGAAATTTACCCAATAAAGTACTATGTGAAAAAAATGGAGTAAAATTAGACTGTATTTTTTTTAATAGTTACGAGGGATATATAAAAAAATTATTACCATTAAATGAAGAAGTAATAATTCATGGAAAGGCAAATAACTTTAGAAATAAATTTCAATTTGTAAATCCAACAACAAAAAAGACAAATAATTTAAATATTGTAAATGAAGATAGCAAATACAGTCTTTCCGATGGTTTAACACTAAATAAATATAATCAAGTATTAGATAGAGTTTTTCAAAATTTACCTGAATTAGAAGAATGGTTGCCAAAAAATGTTTCTAGTTTATTTGATAATGTGTCATGGAAAGAAAGTATTATTAAAATTCATAATGAGGAAATTACAAAAATTAGAGATACAAAATATTTTAAAAGACTTGTTTTTGATGAAATATTTGCAAATTTTTTACTTTCTTCTGATATTAGAAATAAAGTTAAAAAAATAAAAAAAAAAAATAAAGTTTTAGACTTACAGTATCAAAATAAACTAATTAGTAATTTAAAATTTAAGCTTACAACTGATCAAATAACTTCATTGAAAAATATAAATAAAGATATGGAGTCAAAACAAAAAATGTTTAGATTATTACAAGGAGACGTAGGGTCTGGAAAAACAATAGTGTCTGTAATAGCTGCATTAAATGCTATAAAAGCAGGCTATCAAGTTGCAATAATGGCTCCAACTGAAATATTAGCTATACAACATTATAATTTTATATTAGAAAATTTTAATGCCTTTTGTGATCCTGAAATATTAACTGGTAAAACTGAATATAAAAAAAGAAAAAATATTTTAAATGATCTCTTAAATAATAAAATTAATATTTTAATTGGGACACATTCTCTTTTTCAAGAAAAAATTACTTACTTTAATTTAGGTTTAATTATTATTGATGAACAACATAAATTTGGTGTTAATCAAAGAAAAAAACTATCAGATAAAGGAGGCAAAGATTGCGATGTACTTGTTATGTCAGCAACTCCTATTCCAAGAACAATGATGATGACTATTTATGGAGATATGGATATTTCTTTAATAAAATCTAAACCAAAAAATAGAAAACCAATTAAAACATATAGTAAAAATGAGACTAAAATTAATGAAGTTATTAATTTTATTAAAAGCGAAATTTCAAAAAAAAATCAAGTATTCTGGGTTTGTCCGCTTATCAAAGAGTCAAAAAAGATTGACCATCAATCTGCTACGGAAAAATATAAATATTTGAGTAAAATTTTTAAAGGCAGAGTTGATATTGTTCATGGAGCAATGAGTAAAGAAGAAAAAGATAAAGTATTAAATAAGTTTAATGATAGAGAGATAGATATATTAGTTTCAACTACAGTAATAGAAGTTGGCATCGATTTTCCAAACGCTAATGTAATCGTAATTGAAAATTCAAATAAATATGGTTTATCTCAGCTTCATCAATTGAGAGGGCGAGTTGGCAGAGGTAACAAACAATCATCGTGTATACTTATGTTTAAAGCTGGATTGAGTGAAAATGCTCGTAAGAGAATAACAATTCTCAAAAATACTAATGATGGTTTTAAAATTGCTGAGGAAGACTTAAAAATCAGAGGATATGGTGATATATTAGGATTTAAGCAAAGTGGTCTAAAAAAATATAACCTAGCAGATCCTATTCAACATGAAGATCTTTTCGATATTGCAGAAAAAGAGATTAAAAAAANTGAAAAGCATAACATTAAAATTAATAATTTTAATAAGCTTATCAAACTTTACGACAAGGTTGCTGTAATTAATGAAACTATTTAGCTTTAGTATCTGATGTACCAGCTGAAACAATAAATTTTGATGCCTCTTCAAATGTCATATCTAGATATACAATCTCACTTTTGGGAAACATTAACAGAAAACCACTAGTTGGATTTGGCGTCGTAGGAACAAAAACGTTGACTAATTCTGTTTTAGTTTTTTTTGAAATTTCACCTTTATTTTCTTTTGTAGCAAAACCAACCGCCCATGTACCTTTTCGTGGATACTGAATTAGAACCACACCTTTTTTTGATCCTTTTTTAGGAGCAAATGTTTCTGTCATTTGTCCAATTGCTGAATATATAGTTCTTAGAATTGGTATTTTTTTTAACAAATCATTAAACAACTGTAAAAACTTTTTACCAATAAAAGAAAGTGACAAACCTCCTACAAAAGTAATAAAAATTACCGAAAGTAAGATTTCTAAACCTGGTATCGCAAAAGGTAAATAGCTATTTGGATTTATTCCTTGAGGAATTAATTTTGATGAAATTGATATAAAAAATGTTGTTAGATATAATGTAATTCCAATAGGGACTAAGACAACAATTCCTGTTATAAAATAGTTTCTTAGTTTTGAAATAAATGAAATTTTTTTTCTACTTAGTTTAGACATATCTTTAATTGATTATAAAATACATGTAATATAAATATTAAGAAAAGTGAATAGAAGAAATTTTATATATTTAATAGGTTGTGGCTGTCTTTCCGCAGGTTTACACGCTTGTACTACTGCCCCAATAACGGAAAGAAAACAACTCAAATTAATATCAGAATCAAAACTAAATGCACATGCTGCTAAAGCTTATGAGCAAGTTAAGAAGAAAGCTAAGTTAAGTAAAGATAAAGAAAGTTTAAACAATATTATTCAAATTGGATCTAAAATAGAAAAATCAATATCAGAATATTTTTATAGAAACGATATGGAAGATCCAACTGCTAATTTTGAATGGGAATATATTTTAATTGATAATAAAAAAGTTAGAAATGCTTGGTGTATGCCAGGGGGAAAGATTGCATTTTATACAGGAATGTTGGATATAACTAAAAACGATAATGGTTTAGCAGCCGTTATGGGTCATGAAGTAGCTCACGCTGTAGCAAAACATTCTGTGGAAAGGGCTAGTAGAACAAGATTATTAAATACAACTACTGGAATTATTGATATCGCTACTGGAGGAAAATTGTCTGAAATTAATAGAACAACTGGCATGAATACAGTTGGAATTTTATCCCAAATAGGAATAATGAACCCTTTTACTAGAAAACAAGAAAGTGAAGCTGATTATTTAGGATTAATTTTTTCTTCATTATCTGGTTATGATATTAGAGAAACTTCCAAAATATGGGAAAGAATGAAAAAAATAAACAAAGGGAAAGAACCGCTTGAGTTTATGAGCACACATCCATCTAATGATAGAAGAATTAGTCAAATTAATAATTGGATGAACGAGATTATTTTGAAGTACCCACCAATTGTTTAGTGTATTGGTGAGCCCTGATGGACTCGAACCATCGACCCATTCCTTAAAAGGGAATTGCTCTACCAACTGAGCTAAGGGCCCAACACGAAAATTCTTATATTGATTTTTTTTTATTTGGCAATGGTAAAAATTTACAAAATATTAATATACTTATCGTGAAATTGATCAAATGTTCCCATTTTGATATTTTTTCGTATTTCATACATAAGTTCTTGATAAAAATTTATATTATTTAATGTTAAAATCATCGATGACAACATCTCATTAGTGTTGTGAAGATGGTTTAAGTAATTTTTAGAGTATTTATTCAAGTCAAACTTAGTTACATTACTATCTAGAGGTGTATTGTCTGATTTATTTTCAGAATTTCTAATCTGGACTCTGCCATTCCAGGTAAAAGCTAATCCAGTTCTTCCTGATCTTGTTGGAAGGACGCAATCAAACATGTCAATACCCCTCATTACTGCTCCTAAAATATCGGAGGGAGTTCCTACACCCATTAAGTATCTTGGTTTATCTATTGGTAAATTATCTTTTATACCATCCAAAACATCAAACATTTCATTTTGTGTTTCTCCAACGGCTAATCCACCAATAGCATATCCATCAAATTCTATGTCGATTAATTTTTTTAGAGACTCATTTCTTAAATCTTTAAATAATCCTCCCTGAACTATACCGAATAAAGCTTTGTGAGGGTTTTTTCCAAATTCCTCTTTAGATCTTTTCGCCCACTCCATAGATAAATCCATAGAAGTTTTAATTTTATTGTAATCATTAGTATTTTTTGGACATTCATCCATCGCCATAACAATGTCTGAATTAAGTTTTTTTTGAATTTTAATACTTTCCTCAGGACTTAAAATAAAAGTTTTTCCATCTATATGAGACTGAAAAATTGCTCCTTTGTCTCTATCAATTTTATTGAATTTCGATAAAGACATCACTTGATAGCCTCCAGAGTCAGTCAAAATAGGAAGTTTGCAATTCATAAATTTATGTAAACCACCCACTGATTCTATTCGCTGGGTTCCTGGTCTAATCATTAAATGATAAGTATTTGAAAGAATTATTTCACTACCTGTTTTAATAATATCATCAATAAAAACTCCTTTAACCGTGGCTTGAGTACCTACAGGCATAAATGCAGGGGTATTTATTTCTCCACGATGTGTTTGAATTAATCCAACACGATAGTTTTTATTTTGATGTTTTACACTAAAAGAAAAATTCTTTTTTAAGTCATCCATTCATTAATTCTACTCAGACTTAAAGCTAATTATTTTATCTGGGTTAGAAACAGTTCCATTTGGTCCATCGCCTTTAGTAATCTTGTCAACAAACTCCATGCCGTCAATTACTTTTCCAAATACCGTATATTGTCTGTCAAGGTGCGGTGTTGGACCAAAACAAATGAAGAACTGACTGTTTGCGCTATTCGGATCTGAAGACCTTGCCATTGATAAAGTTCCTCTTTCATGTGGCAAATCATTAAACTCTTGTTTAAGATCAGGCATATCTGATCCACCCATGCCAGCTCTACTTAAGTTAAAACTGTTAGAAGATGAATTTCCAAATTGAACATCTCCTGTTTGAGCCATAAAACCATCAATTACTCTATGAAAAACAACACCGTCATATTTTCCACTATTAGCAAGTTCAGTTATTCTTTTAACATGGTTTGGAGCCACGTCTGGAAATAATTCAATTTTTAAATCTCCATCTTTTAATTTTAGTATCATTATATTCTCCTTTGCATTTAAAGCTGTTGTTAATAAAAATATTGATAAAAATAAAATACTAATTTTTTTAAGCATAAACTTCTTTCAGCGACTTAATCGTACTTTTAGTTGTAAATTTTTTTAAATCACCCTTATGAAGAGCTATTTCTTTGACAAATCTTGATGAAATAATTTGATTTTCAACATCAGACATAAGAAACACTGTTTCTACTTTATTGTTTAATTTTCTATTCATTCCAGCTAGCTGAAACTCATATTCAAAATCTGAAACAGCTCTTAAACCTCTAAGAATTAAGTTTGACTTATGTTTTTTACATAATTCTGTTGTAAGAGAATTAAATTTAATAACCTGAATTTTATTTTTTGGAAGTTTCAAGTCTACATATAAAGCCTTTGAAACAATTTTTAACCTTTCGTCTATTGGAAATAAAAAATTTTTCTCATTTCCATCAGATATACCCACAATTATTTTGTCTGCCAATTTTAGAGCTTTTTTAATGACATCTATGTGGCCGTTTGTTATTGGATCAAATGTCCCTGGATATATAGCTATATTTTTCATTAAACCAAATTATCATCTAATTTAATTGAAGAGACAACCTTTTCATCTCCAGTTAATTTAATAATTCTTACTCCTTGGGTATTTCTTCCAGCAATTCTTATTTCTGACACTGCAGTTCTAATAACCCTACCTTTATTGGTAGAAATTAATATTTGATCACCCTCAAAAACAGGAAAAGATGATGAGACATTACCGTTTCTTGGGGAATTAACTATACCAATTATTCCCTTTCCTCCTCGATTTGTAACTCTAAAATCATAATGAGATGTTCTTTTTCCATAACCATTTTCTGTAATTGATAAGATAAATTTTTCTTTAGCTTTCATTTCAGATTTTTCATCTTTAGTTTTACTTTTACTTTTTTTAATATCATCTTTATCAATTATAGATAATGATACTATTGTATCTTTTTCTGATAGATTAATTCCTCTTATGCCTTTAGAAGATCTACCCTTAAAAACTCTAAGTTTTTTTGATTCAAATCTTATACATTTACCAAATTTTGTGTTTAGCATTATATCTTGATCATCTGTGCATATTTTTACCCCTACAATTTTATCATCTGAATCTAGTTTCATTGCAATTTTACCAGATGCATTAATAGATGAAAAATCTTCTAAATTATTCTTTCTTATTTTNCCNTTGCTNGTTGCAAATATNATNTGCATATTTTTTTTATCAACATCTTCNTCNGGAAAAGGCATAATCGAACTTATAGANTGATGATTTTTTAAGGGTAAAATATTNAAGAGTGATTTNCCTTTNGATGNAGCAGATCCTTCAGGTATTTTCCAAGCTTTNACTTTATANGCTAANCCCTCTGTAGANAAAAATAATAATGATGTATGNGTATCTACAGANAATGTTTGAACAACNGAGTCTTCTTCTCTTGTTTTAATTCCNGTTTTTCCTTTTCCACCTCTTTTTTGNTGTTTNACTCCACTTAGNGCTCCTCTTTTAATATATCCNTGAAGTGTTATNGTTATTATTACTGACTCTTTTTGAATTGTTTCTTCNATATCNTAATTTANNACAGCATCTATAATTTTNGTTCTTCTAGGNACTGANAATTTNTCTTTNATNNTNTGNANATCNTTNCTTATTACNNTTAANAATTCATTTTTNGAATTTATAATNTTTTTATATTTAGAAATNTCTGTCAGCTAATTTTTTGATTTCTATNTCTATTTCNTTAATTCCNATAGCAGTTAATTTTTGAAGTCTNAGNTCCAATATNGANNTNACTTGATCNTTAGATANNACATATTTTCCTTTNTAATTTTTNCTATCAACTAATTTAATAAGTTTNGATGCTTGGTTTATTTTCCAAGTTGTTTTTAAAAGTGAATTTTTTGCTTCNTCAGGNTTTTTNGANGATCTNATNATTTTAATAACTNTATCNATATTNTCAACNCTNACAGATAANCCTAATAAAATATGAACTCTNTCCTCTGCTTTTCTTAAGATCAAATTTAGTTCTTTTTATAACTACATCTTCTCTAAANTTTAAAAANTTTTCTAAAAAATCTTTNANATTNCANGTNTTNGGTTTTTGATCAACAATTGCTAANGANTTAAANCCAAANGANGANTCTATTGAGGTATANTTNTATANTTGTCTNTTNACAGTTTCNGGTTCAACATTTCTTCTAAGATCNATTGATACTCTTATACCNTCNCTATTNGANTCATCTCTNATATCACTTATACCNTCAATNTTTTTATCTCTTACNAGTTCTGCAATTCTCTCATTTAAATTAGATTTATTGATTTGATAAGGTATTGATGAAACTACAAGTCTATCTTTACCATTTTTTAAATTTTCTACTGAAATTTCCCCACGAATTTTAAAAGATCCCCTTCCAGTTTTGTATCCCTGCTTAATTATATCTTTTCCAATTATTAATCCACCAGTTGGAAAATCTGGTCCTGGTATATGTTTCATTAATTCATTAATTTTAATATCTTTGTTTTTAATTAATGCTAAAGTTCCATCTACTACCTCACCTAAATTATGAGGTGGTATACTTGTTGCCATTCCAACTGCAATTCCACCAGCACCATTAACTAAAAGATTTGGATATTGAGCAGGTAATACAATAGGTTCTTGCTCTGTTTCATCGTAATTACTTTTAAAGGATACTGTATTTTTTTCTATATCATCAATTAGAAACTGTGAAACTTTTGCAAGTTTAGTTTCGGTATATCTCATTGCTGCAGGAGGATCACCATCTATAGAACCAAAATTACCTTGTCCGTCAACTAATGGTAAGCTCATCGAAAATTCTTGGACCATTCTAACTAAAGCATCATAAACAGCTTGATCACCATGTGGATGATATTTACCAATTACATCTCCAACAATTCTTGCAGATTTTCTAAATTGNTTTGACCAATCAAAACCACCTTTGTGCATTGCATANATAATTCTTCTNTGAACNGGTTTTAATCCATCTCTNATATCNGGTANTGCNCTACTTACNATAACNCTCATAGCNTAAGATAAATATGATGAACTCATCTCATCATACATTGAGATTGNTTTAATATTNTTATTTNTCTTTGAAATTTCGTTTTTTTCCATATTAATTAAAATGGAATATCGTCGTCTAAGCCACTTTGATCTGGTGCGGGACTATCATCAAAATTTTGTTTATTATCTTGTGAAGGAATATTATTTTGATTACCGCCACCAAGCATCGTTAAAGATGAATTGTAACCTTGAATTAAAATTTCGGTTGAGTATTTATCTTGTCCACTTTGTTCGTCTTTCCATTTTCTTGTTGAAAGCTGTCCTTCAACGTACACTTGTGCACCTTTTTTTAAATATTGCTGGACGACATTTACCAAACCTTCATTAAAAACCACTACTCTATGCCATTCTGTTTTTTCTTTTTTTTCTCCAGTATTTTTATCTTTCCAGGATTGGCTAGTAGCAAGACTAAGTCTTGCAACGCTTTTGCCGTTCACCATTTGCTTTACTTCTGGGTCTGCGCCCAAACGACCAATTAATAATACTTTATTTAAACTTCCAGCCATAATATTTTAATATTTAAGAATGTTTATTATATCACTTATTA
>FUFK010611379.1_pt1 | contig 11891 bp, 17 predicted proteins | sample 1021851 | NCBI WGS metagenome assembly FUFK01 (sample SAMEA51879418, study PRJEB19060) | metagenome
TCCATAACATCATCATGTTTTGGAAACGGATGTTCAAAGAACTCATCTACTAGTTCTGTCATTTTTCTTTGTATATATAATTTTTTACTATTAACAATTGGCCCAAGACTTGTTTCTAGTCTGTCTTGTTTTTTTATTCCGCCTGGCGGTTTGACTCCCTTAAATATGCCAGGCATAAGTCTTCTATCAGATGTAGCCATACGTGTTACCATATCTCTTACCATTTCTTGAGCAGCAACTGTTTCTATTGTAACTCTTTTAACAGGTTGATACTTTTTAGATAACTTAATAATTTTTTCTGGTAAATCAAATGTAGGTATTCTTTCTCTAAAATATTCTAATACGTAACGATTCTTTTGTTTATCCATTGCTAATACGACTATTACTTGGTAATCTGATTTTTGTGTAGCTGTAGCAGCTATATCAACACCAATGTAAATGTTTACTGGTATTATGTCTTCTCCTGTATCTAGGTAAGCAAACTTATCTTTAGAAACAAAATTATAGTTATGATACTGTATTCTATCAATTTTAAACGCTGCGTCAGATATATCACGAGCATCATTCATATACTCCTGTGCAAATTTATTTACTAATCCAGCTTCTACAAACTCTCTTTTCTTAGCAGCTAACTTTTCTAATGGAAACTGTTCAGGCCATAATGGTTTATCATCTTCAATAGCTTTGTAAAATGTCATATCCCAAGGATAGTCACGACCTTCTTGTTTTGCTTGGTTAAATCCCTCTACGACCATTTGTAAAAAACTATCATAATGTACAATAGTACCTGCCATCCATATCCATCCCTCATTGCCAGGCGATTCTTCTAAAGCTGGGAATACAGTAGACACAATCCATTTCTTTATTTCTGCTCTACGTTCTGGTGTTTTAGTATTTAACTCTGATTCAAAGTCATCTAGTATGATTCCTGTATAACGTACATCAATCTCAGTTCTACCACGTAACCTTTGTGATGTACCTTTTGCTATAAGTCTGTCTCCCTTAGCTGATACGATATCTTTTTCAGTCCATCTATTCCCAACACTATCTCCTGCCATATTACCAAAGTAGTATTTTATTTTGTCATTCATTTCTAAATGAGTCTTAATATACTTTAGGTGGTCTACAGACTGTCCCTGTTCCTCAGCAACCCAAGCAATAAACAATCTAGAACCTTGTGGATTAAAACACATCTTATGTAGTATTGCTGATTTAGATAAAATAGATTTACCAAACCCTCTAGGTAATATATTACATATTCTAGCGCCAGGTTTAGTATCTATTAACTTCTTAGAAACTTCGTAATGAAATGCAGGTGAAGCACTTTTATGTAAAAAGTCTTTAGGTAAGAATGCTCTACCAAAGTAGATTAGGTCATTATACGAGCGTTTTAATACCTCATCGTTGATTTTAGACTCAGAAGGGGGTGGTACTATGTTAAATGGTTTAGGCTTCTCCAAAGACATCTATATTATCCTCATTTCCTAACATGATAAGAACATCTCCATCTAGGTAGATAGAGTAACAATGTTTACAACTATAACCCAAAGGTATATACATATCGTTAAAAACAACATACTTCTCATCTTTGTCTAATTTTTTATTACATACCTTACACTTTGTACTACGAGTTTGTACAACAGGCATGTTCTTTAGTGATATACTACTCCGTGATATCTTTTTCGGCATGTCCTATAACCTTTACCTGTGACGGTTCTAGTTCTTTTAACTGGTCTGGTGTAAATCCTTGGAATACTGTTAAAGACTCAGTTTTCTTATCATTTGGAAACATACCTGATATTTTCATTAACATTTCAATAGCTCTCAGTTTATCTGAGTCCCTACCATCAATGTTGTCTATAATATTTTTTGCTTTATATAAAAGGTACTCTTCGTCTATACCGACATTACCTAACATTTTNTTTACTTCTTCACTAACCATTTTCTGTATTCTTTCAGTTTTTAAAAGAGCGTTTGATGCTGTTTGAGCATATTTAGAATTGTTTGTAGGAAAAACACGTAGATAAGCTTGTTCTGGTGGCATACCGTTAGCACAGTATTTAGCGAAAACAACTTCTCTTCTAGTTGGACTTTCAATTTTTTCTTTACTGTGTCTTGGTCTTGTTGATTTAGTGAATCTATAGATATCATCTGCTGGTTTTCCACCAATTTGTATGTTATCACGTATTGGATACGAACCTAATAATGTTCTTATATATTCTTTACCATTACTAAATACACCACGTTTTAGTACTTTACATACTTGACCATCATCGGTAAGTATCCAATCGCCAGTTTTAGACTCTCTCCAATCTTCACAAAAATCAGCATCTTCATGTTCATAGAACTCGTCTTTGTTTTTGTATAGGTATTCTTTTTTATTTTTAATTATTTTAGAAAACAAGTGTTACTCCCGACCATATTATTTCAGCGCCTAGCCAACGCCCTCCGAACACATTATTTGTTTCCGTCAATCATTTTACCCCATACAAATGTTTTTCCGTTTGTAATATCTACAACATCTAGTCTAAAGTCTCCATTTGGAAAATAATCTATAATACCAAATGCATGTGACCAATTAGTATATCTACCTCTTAACCACATGTTAGCTTCAGCACGCATATCTTTCAAACATCCTAAGCTAAATGAATGATGAGCTCCGTCTACGTGAGTAACTCCCATTCGTTGCACATCATGTACGTGACCATATACAATATTCTTACCTAAGTTCTGAGAATGTTGTCTAGTGTGGTTGTAACTAGAGTAATGACCACCATGATAAAAATATAATTTACCAATCTTTAAATATTTTCCGTAAGGATAGTACTTATATCCTCTATCTTTTAGTTTCATAACGTTAGGAAAGGTATATTCACTAAGATATGGATATTCTTCTACAAAGAAGTTCAACCAATTATCGTGATTACCCTCAATCATGTGTTTTTCTTTACATTTTACAGATTTTAACGCATTATCGAATAAATCTAGTCCTTCGTTTACTAGTTTAGCCTCTTTTACTAAATCTTTTATAGTATATTCTAGTGGAGGTCTCTTACGTCTCTTATATCGCCACGGCGAAACGGAATGCCATTCTCCCAAGTCTCCCAAGCAAATGAATATTTCTGGTTTTACTAGTTTTATTGCTTTTATTACACAGTTAACAGCAGCATCATCCTGTATAGGAAAATGCACATCTGGTATTACAAGTGCTCTTTTTGGTTTTTTAGTCATGAAACTCCCATTTATCCATTGTAGACATGTCAATACGTTCAATGTCTATTGTTTTACTTAGTTTTTGCATCTCTTTTATGTATGAAATTTGTTCTTTTTTATCTGATTTGATAGAATCAAGGTCAATAAGTGAAGAGAGGTGCTTTAATCTTTCTACTGTTTCGAATATATCCATTATATTTTTGTTTATTTAATGCCTGGTACAACTACAGAGTCAAAATAACTGCATTTGTTATCTACCTGACAAGGTTGGTTTGCATATTTTTTACGCATTTTCATACGTAGTTTATTATTTTGTCTATAAAAGAAAAGACCAATACAGTTTCCGTTGTCCCAGTTAGCACAATAGTGTGTGGCTTTAGATTTTAAACTTGCCATATATTTTGACAGGTGTTCTTAGTGCTTTCATTATCGGCAACTCTTGTTTTTTCTTTTTAGTTGACTTTTTTATTTTCTTTATTAACTTCATAATGTTAATATAAGTACAATGTGCTTTTAATAACAAATGTTTTTTTTGCTATAGCATATAAGCATATATGCATATATATATAATATATATAATATAATATATATATAATATATAATATAGCATATATATATAATATATATATACAAGAAAATGTAAAAAATGTAATATAGTAACTCTGATGTGTGGAAACTGAAAAAATTGGCGTACAATGTGTATGTTTCTTTTACCCCGCCCCCCACTCGGTCTTTTCTAGGTTAGAAATCCTAAGTCGGGTTGAGTTTTCTATTATACATAATATATGTTATACGTCAACGGATTAGGATTGTTGAAAGTGTATCAAAAAAAAATAAGTTCATACAATAAATATTATTTGTTTGTTTTAAAACTTTGGTATCAGTAATATACACACATGAATAAAGGAGATAATATAATGAGTACGGTTTTAAACACAAACGTACACTTCGAAAGTCATCCGCTTTATTTGTCTATTAGTAGTAATACTAAACTAACAAACGTAGGTAAGGACGTTACTAATATGATGTTGTCAGGTTGTTTAGATAAACATGGTATGATTACACAACCTAAGTTATTTGAACAACAACTTAAGACAATGGAATCAAACGGTAAACGTCCACCATCATCAACAAAAGGTAGTAAGGAAGATTATACAGATGATATGATACGTTTAGAGGTAGAAGTTAACAAACTAATAAAAGGTAAACAGTTCAAGTCTAAAAAGAACGAGGATTATAAACCTATGTTCTATTTTAGGAACTTAACTAAGTTAAATAAGAACAAAAAAAGTAAATGACATTCGAAGTAGTAAAAAGGATAGGGATATATCTATATGTATCCCTATTTTTTTACGTAAAATTATCTTACACACACTAAAAACAAGAACATACTAAAAATATCAAACATGGATAAACAAACAACAAATAAAAAGGATTGTTTACAAATAATAATACATGATAATTCAAAGTATACAATAAAAATAAATGGTAATAAATCAACAAATTATTACCCACGTAAATTATTATTACATATGTTAACAACATGTACTTTGAAGACTCCAGCATATATAGATGATAAAAAAATACCTATTATTATTTATGACAATATCAGTAAAAGAACAACAGTTCTAAACAATGAAGATAAAGAATATAGTGATGCTTTTATTAAGTACAATAACGTACCTAAGTCAGTACGTTACACACCAAACGAACTTATAACTGTTGAAAAAGAAAACTGGCAACTAGAGTCAATTAAACGAGTATATAATTACTACAAAGAAGATTTAATTACAAAGCAAGAATATATGTCACGTATGGCAATTATACTATCATGAACGTACATATTATAGAAGATAAAGAACCAACACTAGAACAACTGCAAGAACTTGTAGGCGGTTACATAGAACTAAAAGAACTNAATGAAGATACGCATCTTATNNTAAATGAAGAAGGTTATATNAGACAATTGCCAATAAATAAANAAGCTATGCGTACATGTCAAAAGATTTTAAACAGCGATATAAAAACACGTCATTGGAGAATAATGCCAATACGTGGTGACGTTGTTATACTAAAAGGAAAGGCAAAGTTAACATGATAAGATTGTTAGAAAAAATAATGGACGCTTTAGGTAGTGATGTATTTTTTACATTTCTAATTATATGGTTCATTGCTATATTTATATTTCAGTACTTAAGATAAAACATGGTGCAGTTAGGATATAATCTGTTTATCCTTCTTGTCAGATTATGGACTCCGCAAGTCTTGTCTTGACTGCACCAATAAAATAAAAGGAATACTATGCAAACATTTTTACCGTATCCAGACTTCCGCAAGTCATTGCAAACGCTTGACTACAGAAGACTAGGTAAACAAAGAGTGGAGGCAATGCAATTAGTCAAAGCTATATACATAGAAGATTACGGATGGCGTAAGCATCCATGTTGTAAGATGTGGATGGATTACCCCGAAGCTTTGCAACTATATCATGACATTGCTATTGATGAGTGGATTAAACGTGGTTACAAAAACAATATGCCACTATTCAGAGTAAAAGAATCAGAAGTTACTATGCCACATTGGTTAGGTAACAAACAACTACATGCATCACACCGTAGTAATTTGCTTGCAAAAGACTTCGGTCATTATGGTGGTTTCGGCTGGGATGAGTCAGATGACATACCATATTACTGGTGCGGTTATGGAAAGGATGAGTCATGAACAACTATGAACGTAAACAATTTGAGAAACATACGCTTGAATATTGTAAACTATATAAAGATGTCAATAAAAAAATGCAAAAGGTTACTCAAATAATATATAAAAGTGAACGCATAGAAAAACAACAGAAGATTGTTTTATTAAAGATGTTACAAAAAATTGTACGTGATATTGGTGGTGGACATAAACATCTATCTACCGCATACACTCACCTCGCTGAGGTAATGAAAGATTTATAGTATTTGTAAACGAAAGTTAATGCTATAATACAAACAAAAAGAGGCAAAGAGATGAACCTAGACAATGTAAACGTGCAATCGTTACATGATGCTCTAAATCAAAATGGATACATATGTTCTCCATCGTTTAGTGCAAAGTTAACTACTGCCGTAAAAACAAAGCCTGTTGGTGGTGCTTTTCTTCATGGAATGGCTGGGACTGGTAAGTCTTATCTACCACATGTGCTTAGTACAATATTGTCTCGCCCTCTCTACTCTTACCAATGTACTAACCGAACACAACCTGAAGACCTGNTGTCTAAACCTATGCCAGATGATACAACAAAATCTGGTATGTCTATAATGCCAGGTGTGTTATTAGAGGCGTCACAGATGTCTCATGAAAAACCTGTTGTTTTAATGCTAGATGAATGGGATAAAACAAGACCTAATGCTGATGGTTTCTTTTTAGACTTTCTGCAGTATGGTAAACTGTCTATTCCTGGCATGTCTGTTCAAGCTAATCTTGACAACATGTTAATATTCTTTACAGCTAACGATGACAGAACATTTCATGAGGCTTTGCTACGTAGGTTTCCTAAGATGGATATCAAACCTATGAAACCAAAGACTGTATTGGATGCTTTGTCAATGACACACGATGGACATCCTTATATGTCCAGCATGATAGACTTGTACTGTCGCAGTATTAGTGGTAATTTACCCAAACCTGCAACGATACAAGAACTTAGACAATTAATGGATGCTATAACTGTGTTAGGTGATGGTGCTGATTGGAATACGTTAGTATATCAGTACGTAACTAAAACACCAGAAGCTCATGATATACTTAGTAATACACCGCAAGTAGACTCGGATAAATATGATACTGACAACGAAAAAGTTGCAGTAATAGACGCAGATAATTATGGTATTACTATTAATGATGAGAATGGTAACGAAGTACTGTCTAATATGCCGAAGATATCTTTTGATATGCCTACCGTTGGTAATAACAACGTTGTAGAAGTACCAAAAGAAGAGATATTTGGCGTATTTGAACGTAATGACCGCATTGCAGGTCAAATTATGGCTATGGATATAGAAGATGGTATTGACCAAGATAATTGCGCGTCTACCGATTGGTACGAATTAACAAAAGACCTAGTATATCTAAAGCATCCCTACAGAGTAACAGACATACATTACATACAAAGGTTTTATCGCACACATGAATCAGATGGCGAGATAAAACTATATGATACGTATGTTACACGTAAGGAAATTAGCAGGTTATTACGTGGTAAAGGTTGGTACATACATAAACGAGATAAATATGAGATAATTGCTCGTAGGAATCTACGTGGTCATACTGTCGATTTGCGTTATGCAGATGGTGAAGGTATAGAAGTCATCATGCCAGCAAAATTACAACTTAAAACTGAAATCTTTAAGTTTAACAACGATGAACATCTTAGTCATTGTTTACCTTTGTTGCATGAGATGAATGATACTGAAACTATTGCTAGACCTAACGATATGTTTGAACCAAGTAAGATAGTTGCAGGTGATTTAAAAGACGTTATAAGTAATAGACTGTATGATAGATATGGTAGTAGCGTTCTTAAATCACTTAGTGAACATACTGATTCTTACTGCAATATGACTCTATTAAAAACTCCAACGGGTGCAAAATATGCAGCTGATAAGGAGTTTATAGATACTCCCATATTTGCATATCTTACTCCAGACATTAATCCGTATGGAGATGCTAATCTCGTACTTAAAGGTAAGAACGTAGAGATAAAGTTAAGCGACCACTTTCATACTAATGGTTCTGTAGGCGTTAAGATTACAGGCCCTGTTGATGGTGATGTCTTAGCAGAGTTATATAGATGGATACGTAAAATACCTATCTATAAATGCTTTAGACATAATGGTAACTTACATCAAGAGTTGCTTGACCAAGGGTGGGAAGTCGGTTCTACCATGCAAACATTGTATAACGATGATATGCAAGCAAGATTTGTATATGATTACGTTATATTCGCAACGTTTGTACGGTATAGGTCTGACGAGTCTACTACAGAGATGCTTCTACAAACGCAAATAAACAGGATACAACATCTTGAAGAACAATACAATATCGACAAAGATAAGTAGTTCTTGGCGTAATTATAAGGTTGAGACAACTAAAGTTAATCATCTTAAGAATATTAAGCAAGATTCTAAAGATGTTGAGGAAGTTGTTGTTGCACCTAAAGTTGCACCTAAATCTGTAGTACCTAGTCCAAAGGGGGTTGCAAAACCCCCTAGGGCTACTGAATTACAGAACAACTACAAAAAATTACAAGAAAAATTAGATAAACAAACTGTATCTAAAGACATAGACACAGAAATAATGTACAAAAAAGAATATGACGCAATTGATGATGAAAGATTAGATGAATTATTAGAATCAAATAATGAGCATGATTACGTTAAACGTAGAGCTATTGTACAATTTAAAGGTAATATGCAATTATGTCGTAACCTTAACCCAGCTCCACCTAGTAAGTTTGATTTAGATACAAAAGGTTCTAGACGACTTGCTACAGATTTTGCTAGAGTAATTAGTAAGGTAGCTGAAGATAATAGTGGTGACATTATTGAAGGTAGTCAAATGTGGGACATGGATAAGCTTATGTACCGAACATTAGATAATAGAAGTTTAACACATTGTAAAAGCAAACAAGAACTAGAATCGTTACTACTTATATTAGATAGCAGTCCTAGTTGTAGTGAATATGCTAGAACATATAGTCAAATTGCAACAGTTGCAGCAAATCATGATGATGTTGATATGTATAATGCACCTAATGCAAGAATTATGTATAAGTATAATGCTCGTAAAAAAGAATTTGTACAATGTTGGACTCCAGAAGATGTCATAAATGGTGCTCATAAATGGACATACTTTAAGAATAGAACGATATTATTTTTTGGAGATAGTGATGGTATACGTGTAGTTAAACACGCTAGTCTTACCAATACTATACATTGGTTTACACCATATAGTACAGCATATGCAAAAGAAATTATATACAATAGACATCATATGGAAAGCAATACTAAAAACATTAGTATATATCCAAATGTAAGTGATGTAGAATCATTCATTAAAGCAGTTAAACATATGAAATAACAAAACAAAAGGAGATAACATGAATAAAACCATGACTAAAATTCAAGCTCGTGAAAGATATGACTCTATGAGTTTTAGAGTTAAAGAGCAAGAATCTAGAAATGAAGAAAATGAAACTGATTATATGGCTCAAGGTCTTTGCATGTCTATGGATTTAAACGACATACAACAAAAGTCAGAAAATCCTGGCGAGTTTTATAGGGTATCTAAATTATACTTTAAAAACAGACCAGACTTCTGCAAAAAAGATGAGGATTATGATACCACAGCTCATTCATATACAATCATTACTATGTGTAGTGATGTGTTATATAAAGCTTGTGATATGTTAAATATGAATCCTATGGAAGATACTGATTTAGATGTAAAAGTTACAAGAGATAGTGACGGTACATTAGGAGCTCAAATATCACTTAAGATACACAAAAGTGTACCAGAACATAAACACATAGCTTTAAACGCTATATTTGATGAGTTTCAACAAGGGTTGGGTAGTACAAAAAGCAATCCTAAAGATACATCTACAGTTGATGACGTTGATTACGATGATTTAGATATAGACGATATTACTGCTAAAGCTTAACCGCGTCTACCAAGTCGAGGGCATATGTAGTCTCTTTATGCCCTCGCAAAATTTTATAAAATAAAATAGGAGAATATCATGGATAACATGAAAGTAGTACACTCAGCAAATTTAGGTGATACAGTCATATGTGATTTTTGCAACTCAGATGGTTCACTCAGTAAAGGCGGAGTAGTAATAGGTAGTAATGCAGTTTGTGGTGATTGTTGTGATAAATACGATTACTACAACGATAAAGAAGTTGACGAAGTTTTTGATAGGGAAAAAACATTTCAAGAAAATGTATGTGACTATCGCAAGAAAACAACGGGTACTTCAGATGGTATAATGCAAATATTAACATGGTAATTAATATATAATATTATTAATAAATAATAATAAATACAATTGCTTTATAGCATATATGCAATATTATTATCTATATATTTATATTATATATATATTACATAAAACATGTTTTTTTTAAAACAGATTGACTCTGTTTATATTAATTAATAACTTAACAAATGGAAAAAGGATACTTAATGATAGAAAATAAAAAGCAGTTATCTTTCAGATGTAAAGAATCAACATGGAAAAGGTTCAAAATGTTTTGCACTTTTCATGAAGTTTCTGTTCAAGATAAGATTGGCGAACTGATAGATAACTTCTTAACAAAAAGGGATGAAGAAAATGCTAAAAACACAACTGTCAATAAAAGAGATATACGATAGTTACATACAAAAGTTAAACAAACAGAAATCTGCAATCAGATACTCTGACCGTACATGGTTTCATAGTAGTAGTGCAGGTTTATGTACGAGAAAACATTTCTTCTCCTCGGTGAGCCAGGCGGAAGGGGAGCCTATTAAAGATGATACGATGCGACTCTTCCGTCTTGGTGACATAGTTCATGAAGACATACAAAATGCAGTTAGAGATTACGCAGATGCTAATGCATTACCTATACTCATAGAAAAAGAATTATACTTAGATGACTTTAACGTTAGAGGTTTTATAGACCTAGCTTTATTAGACCGTAATACTTTATACGATATTAAAACATGCAATTCATGGAAGTGGTCAAAGATGTTTGGTAGAGGTGCTAGTGGTATGCCAGACTTACATCAGCAGTTACAGTTAGCTACATACGGTATATGGGTACGTGAAGAGTACGACATACAAGATTTAAAATTAGTTATGGTTTACTACAATAAAAATACAAGTGCTATACGTGAAGTAGAGCTTATGTCTGATGAAATGATGGCAGAAGCTGAGTTGTATTGGGAAAAAGTAAACGACATGTTAGAACCTATACATTGGGGAGAAATATCTGACCTAGATGAGAGAGGCATAGATATGGATAATCATTTTGTAACAGATATACCTAGTATGGGACAAGCAATTTTTCAAATACCCCCTATTGAATTAGGTACATCGCCCGTACAAGAATGGGAGTGTAACTACTGTCAGTTTGCTGATATTTGTGGTGGTATAAAAAATGCTAAGTAGTGTTAGTTTAATTAAATTAGAAACTTTAAGTGGTTAAATTACTAAATGATTATACTGATAAACATAGATTGGCGTCTACTACTTAGCATAAACTTTAAAGGAGAACAATGGGAAAAGTAAAAGAATACCTAGACGAATTGATAGATTGCGTTATATGCAATAATCCAATATCAACAGACCCTTACGGTTGGAGTGGAGGAGCAAATGCTGAACCAATAGCAGAGGGTAGATGTTGTTATGATTGTGATGCATCTGTCGTTATACCATATAGAATAGCACAAGTTTTCTCTACAGACAAATGAGAATAAATGAGCAGATAATTAATAAGATAAAAGAACGCATGGATAAAGGTGCTCGTAAATATGGTGACACCATACATGTTGATGATAAAAGAGATTTTATAGAAGAAGCTATAGAAGAAGCTCTAGATGGTTGTGTATATCTAGCAGCTAAATTAATACAAATAAAAAACGAACAAAGG
>FUFK010045024.1_pt1 | contig 11888 bp, 13 predicted proteins | sample 1021851 | NCBI WGS metagenome assembly FUFK01 (sample SAMEA51879418, study PRJEB19060) | metagenome
ATAATAAAAATAAAAAAATATTACCAAAGGCCCTAAATCAGTAACAAATTTTAAAACAGATTTATTCACTGCTACATAATAGCAGAATAATAAAACAATTATATTTTTTTTATTGATTTTTATTTTTAAATATCCATATTTATTGTGTGACTATTCAAAAAGGAAAATTTTCTATTGGAGACGTCGTAAAACATAAGCACTTCGACTTTAGAGGTGTAATTTATGATGTTGATTTTGAGTTTAATAATTCTGAGGAATGGTATCAATCTATACCAAAAAATGTAAGACCTAGAAAAGACCAACCATTCTATCATTTGTTAGCTGAAAATGACGAAATCACTTACGAAGCATACGTTTCTGAGCAAAATTTATTAGTGGATGACTCTAATGAACCAATTAAACACCCTCTAATCAACGAGATATTCTCAGGAAAAAAGGGCTCCGGTTACTTTAAGCCTTCTAATTAAGCCTTCTAATTAAGCTAATTTACATTATTTAAACACATTTCGTGCAAACCTTCGTCATAGATTATGTCTAAAATAAATTATATTTTGACCAAGGATGCTTTAATCCCATTTATTTTATCTCCCTCTGTGTTCTTGGTCAGAATAACCCACCAGAAAAATTTTCATAATTTAATTTTGTGTTATAGATAACAGAAAATGTTTAACTATTTAAAACCAAACAACTTATTAAAAATAATAAATAAAACACAAAAGTTTGTATTTATTATTTTTTTAGTAATTATAAGCATTGGCCTTGTTGAGGCATTAATACTTTCTCCTGAAGACTATAAACAAAGCGACTCAGTGAGAATAATGTATGTCCATGTTCCGGCAGCTTGGATTTCTCTTGGCATTTTTTCTTTAATTGCTATTTTGTCATTTGGTATTTTAGTTTTTAAAAATAAGAATCTTTCTTTAATAACAAAAAGCTTAGCACCATCTGGTTTTGTCTTTAATGTTATTGCTTTGGTAACAGGATCCATTTGGGGTAAACCTACTTGGGGAACCTGGTGGGCATGGGATGCAAGAATAACATCAATGTTATTGCTTGCTTTCTTCTATTTGATGTTTCTTCTAAGTTGGAGGGTAACTGACAATGAGGAAAAAGCTGTAAAGATTAGTTCGTACATAGCAATAATAGGTTTAATAAATGTCCCTATAATCAAATTTTCTGTTGAATGGTGGTCAACATTGCACCAACCTTCTTCAGTAAATATTTTTACAGAAACTTCTATTCATGCTTCTATGTTGTTACCTTTGGGTATAATGACTGCGGCATTTGCACTTTTTTCGCTTTTGATATTTTTGATGAAATATAATACAGAACTGATAAAAATAAAAAACAAAGGATTAGATAGATTATGATTAACGAGATTTTATACATGAATGGGTACGGTCTGTATGTATGGTCTTCTTTTGCATTTACTCTTTCTTGTTTTTGCATTTTATATTCAGTAATCAAACTTCAATTAGTTAAAGAGCAAAAGAAATTCAGGGTTCGTTTTGAAAGTTTAGAGACTGATAAAATTGAAATAGNAAAAAAACAAGAAACATATAAAGAAATACTAGCTACTTCATCTGCATCTAAAATTTAATTTTTATTTTCATGTATGGTAAAAAAGTTAAATTAAGAGCCATCTTTATATTATCTATATTCTTTTCATCAATCTTAATTGTATTTTTAGTTTTTAAATCACTTGAGGAAAACGTTGTTTATTTTAAATCACCTACAGAAATAAAAAATTTAACAGAGTTGACACCAAAAAAAATAAGAGTTGGAGGAATGGTTAAAGAAAAATCAATTAAAGTTAATCAGTCAGAAGTTAACTTTGTTATAACTGATTTTAAAAATGAATTAATCGTTAATTATAGTGGTTCCGTTCCAAATTTATTTGAAGAAGGAAAAGGAGTTGTGGCTGAAGGTTTTTTAAAAGATCGTAATTTTTTAACTGCGGTTAAAATATTAGCGAAACATGATGAAAATTATATGCCACCTGAGGTGAAAGAGGCATTAAAAGAGAGTAATTAATGCTAAACCAAATTGGAAATTATTCACTTTATATTGCTTTACTGTCATCTATTTTAATAATCATTCAATCTCCAATATTATTAAATCAAAATAATATAAATGTTAGTGGAAGAATTTTTTCACTAATTTCTATTCAATCATTAATGATTATAATAAGTTTCATTGCTCTTATAATAGCCTTTATAATTTCAGATTTTAGTAATGAGACAGTCTATACTAATTCTCATACCTCTAAACCTTTATTCTATAAAATCTCAGGAACATGGGGAAATCATGAGGGAAGTTTACTTCTTTGGTTATTAGTATTATCAATTTTTTTATTAATTTTTACAATTACTTCAAAAAATCTTTCAAACAAATATAGGATTCTTACTTTATTTTTTCAGGAAATAATAATTGCAGGATTTTTATTATTTATTCTTTTTACTTCAAATCCCTTTATGAGTTTATTCCCAATTCCAAACGAGGGAACTGGTTTAAATCCAATACTTCAAGACCCAGCATTAGCAATTCATCCACCAATATTATATTTAGGATATGTTGGAACATCTATTATTTTTTCTTCTTCACTCGCAGCCTTAATATCAGGTTCTGTAAATAAAACCTGGGCTAAGCATATAAAGAATTGGGTACTAGTTTCATGGATTTTTTTATCAATTGGAATTTTATTGGGATCTATATGGGCTTATTATGAACTAGGTTGGGGAGGTTTTTGGTTTTGGGATCCAGTTGAAAATGTATCCCTTATGCCATGGTTTTGTTTAACAGCTTTATTTCACACTATTTTAATTTTAGAAAAAAGAGAAATGTTTCATTCCTGGGCAGTAATTTTATCAATTACAACTTTTTCATTAAGTATGAGTGGAACATTTCTAGTTAGATCTGGTATTTTAAATTCAATTCATACTTTTGCAAATGATCCATCAAGGGGAGTTTTTATTCTTTGTTTTTTATTTATATTAATTACGTTATCTATTTTTATTTATTTTTTTTATCAAAACAAAATCAAAAACAATTTCACAAAAACTTATATTGTTAGTAAAGAAACAGCTGTTCTAGTTAATAACTTGTTCATGATGTTTTTTTTATCAGTTGTCTTAATTGGTACAATTTATCCAATATTTCTAGAAGTGGTAAATAATGATAAAATTTCAGTTGGTCCCCCTTTTTATCATAAATTAATTGTACCTTTTTTGATTCCATTTTTAATTTTTATGGCAATTGGACCAAATTTGAATTGGATTAAAGATAAAATAAATAAAATTAATCTACAGCAGTTTTTATTTTTTATTTTATCAATAATTATTTCTTTTATTTTTTTAAAAAGAGTTGGAATTTCATATCTATTTTCACTCCCACTTTTTATAGCAAGCTTTTTTCTTTTCTTTCTTACTATTAAAGATTTTTCAGTAAAAAAAACAAATTTATCTCAAAAAATATCTCATTTCGGTTTTAGTTTGTTTATTTTAAGTGTTTTAGTCAATGGNGTTCTTGCAAAAGAGTACTCATCAAATATGAAAGTTGGAGATGAAAGAANATTTTTAAATAAAACAATTAAATTTGAAAGTCTTAATGTAAATAAAAGTAAAAATTACCAGTCTTTAGAGGCAAATTTTAAAATTTCAGACAAAAATAATTCGATCAATCTGAAACCAGAAGTAAGAGTTTATGATCAGCCACAAACAATAACTAGTGAGGCCGATATAAAATCGACATTATATTCAGATAATTTTTTGGTGTTTAATATATTAAAAAATGATGGATTTTATAATGTCAGGTATCAAATAAAACCGTTTATGATTTGGATTTGGATATCAATAATATTAATCTCCTTTGGAGGGATACTAAGCATTGTAAAAAAAAATGGTTAAAAATATTAAGCTAATAGCAGTAGTTTTTTTAGTTATTGTAAGTTTTTTTATTCTTCTTAAAGGCCTGAATAAAACAAATAATTATTCCCCCAATTTAGACTCAAGTAATATTGATTTTAATTTTAAAGCTCAGTTTCTTTATTCTAATGAGGAGACAACATTATACGAATTGATAAATGATAAAGATTTTTCATTAATAAATATATGGGCTTCATGGTGTCTACCATGTCGAGATGAGCATCCTTATTTATTAAATTTAAATTCGTTAAGTAAATTAAATATTATTGGAATTAACTATAAAGATAATGAGGTAAATGCAAAAAAATTTATTAAAGAATTGGGTAATCCTTATTCTAAAATTGTAGTTGACCCTTCAGGAGTTAATTCAATTGAGCTAGGCGCATATGGAGTACCTGAAACAATTCTTATAAATAACAATTCTAAAACTATTTTAAAAAAATATATTGGTCCACTTGATGATAAAAAACTTGCTGAACTTAAAATGATAATCAAAAATGAAAATTAAAATTTTAGTCCTTACAATATTTTACTTACTAGGTTCTTTTAATCTATCATATGCAGCTAATTCTGAAAAGGTTGATCAAATTTCAAAAAATTTGAGATGTTTAATTTGTCAAGGACAATCAGTTTATGACTCTCAATCTGATTTTGCTTTAAGTATGAAAATTTTAATTCAAAATAAAATCGATGAAGGTAAAAATGATGAACAGATTTATGATTTTCTTAAGAGCAAATATGGAGAGTGGATAGTTTATGATCCAGAAATTAACAAAAACACAGTTTTGCTTTGGGTATTACCTTTGATTTTATTTGTTTTTGGCGGTATTTTAATTCTTAGAAAAGTATCTATAAAGTAGGTACTAATTTTTTATGCAAACCATTTTAAAAATACTGTTAATTTATTTTTTGCTGAGTTTTAATTTAGCAAAAGCAGATGGACAAAGTTCTAATGAAAATTGGAGTTTCTATACTGGAACGTTTGATTTTAGTGATGAGGGAAAAAAGTCTACTTTATTTGGTATACAGCATATTAATACTGGAAAAGATAAAGAGAGCTTTTTAGGTATCCTTCAACCAGTAACAGGTTTAATGGTGACCGCAGATAACGCGGCATATGTTTATACAGGTTTTCAAATTTACAATGAGGGTCCTTTGAAGTTAACTCCAAGTTTTACTCCCGGTCTATATTCTAAAGGTGATGGTAAGGATTTAGGACATGTAATTGAGTTTAAAACAGAAATACAAATTTCTTATGAATTTTCATCAAACAGTGAAATAGCAGTATCATATAACCATATATCAAACGCAAGCCTTGGAGATAAAAATCCTGGGGCAAATAGTTATATGTTTAACTATATAAAAAAATTTTAAACTAAGCTTATGAATTTAAAAGATTGTCACAATTTTGGTGATTTTAGAAAATTAGCTAAAAAAAAACTACCATCTCCAATTTTTCACTACATTGACGGTGCAGCTGATGATGAAATAACGTATGCTAGAAATACAAGTGCTTTTGATGATGTTGATTTAGTTCCAAATGTTTTAAGAGGAGTTGAAAATGTTGATCTTTCAACAACAATATTTGGAAAAAAATTGGATTTACCATTTTACCTAGCGCCAACTGCATTACAAAGACTTTTTCATTATGATGGTGAAAGAGCAGTTGGAAAGGCAGCAAAAAAATTTAATACAATGTTTGGTGTTTCAGCTTTGGCTACAGTCAGTGTAGAAGAAATTTCTGCTATGATTGATACTCCTAAGATGTTTCAATTTTATTTTCACAAAGATAGAGGTTTGAATGACTCTTGTTTAGAGAGAGCTAAAGCAGCAAAATTCGATGTTATGGCTTTAACGGTAGATACTATTACAGGTGGAAACCGAGAGAGAGATTTAAGAACTGGTTTTACATCTCCACCTAAGTTGACTTTATCAAGTTTGTTTAGTTTTGCCATCAAGCCTATGTGGGGAATTAACTATCTGACTAAAGGTAAATTTGAATTACCACACCTTCAAGATTTTGTGAAAGAAGGTACAAGTACTAATTCTTCAATTGGAAGTTATTTTTCTACAATGTTAGACCAATCTATGAACTGGAAAGATGCTGAAAAACTTTGTTCTCAATGGGGTGGCCATTTTGCTCTTAAAGGTATTATGAGTGTTGAAGATGCAAAAAAAGCTGTAGATATTGGTTGCACTGGAATTATGGTTTCAAATCATGGAGGGAGACAACTTGATGGTTCTAGGTCTCCTTTTGATCAACTTGCAGAAATTGTTGATGCTGTAGGCGATAAACTTGATGTTATATGTGAAGGCGGAATTCACAGAGGAACTCACATGCTAAAAGCATTATCTTTAGGTGCTAAAGCATGTTCAGGTGGAAGACTTTATCTTTATGCTTTAGCTGCAGCAGGTCAAGCAGGAGTGGAAAGAGCACTAAATCAATATAAAACAGAACTNCAANGAGATATGAAACTAATGGGTTGCACAAAAATCAGTGACCTTAACAGAAGTAATTTAAGATTCAGACGATAATGAGCTTAAGCAATTGCTATAACTTTGATGACTTTAGAAAGTTAGCAAAAAAAAAACTCCCTGCACCTATTTTTCATTATATAGACGGAGGAGCAGACGACGAGGTTACAATGAATAGGAATACAGATTCATTTAATGACTGTGATCTAATTCCAAATATTTTAAATAGTGTTGGTGAACCTGATTTAAAGACAGAGGTTTTTGGAACAAAGATGGATATGCCAATTTTTTTATCACCTACTGCTATGCAAAGTTTATATCATCCAGATGGAGATAAAGCTTCTGCACGTGCTGCTGAAAAATTTGGTACGATATACAGTATGTCTACTATGGCTTCATTTTCGATTGAAGAAATTGCAAATCTTTCAAGTGGGCCAAAAATTTTCCAATTGTATATTCATAAGGATCAATCAATAACTAATGACTTAATTGATAGATGTAAAAGAGCAAACTTTAATGGAATGTGTATTACTGTTGATACTATTNTTGCTGGAAATAGAGAAAGAGATCANAGAACAGGTTTTACAACACCACCAAAATTTACTTTAGATAGTTTAATGAGTTTTGCTATGAGACCTCAGTGGGTCTTTAACTATTTTACACATAAGAAATTCGAATTAGCAAATCTTAAAGATAAAGTTGATAAAGGTACAAATATTGCCCAATCCGTTATGGGATATATAAATGAACAATATGATCCTGCTATGAATTGGAAAGATGCAGAGTATTGTATAAAAAAATGGGATGGCCCAATTGCACTTAAAGGAGTTATGTCAGTTGATGATGCTAAAAAAGCAATAGACATAGGATGTACAGCTATAATGATATCGAACCATGGAGGAAGGCAGCTTGATGGGTCTAGATCTCCTTTTGATCAAGTAAAAGCTATTAGAGATGCTGTAGGAGATAAATTAGAGGTAATTTTAGATGGTGGAGTTCGAAGAGGAACACATGTTCTTAAAGCATTAGCAGCAGGTGCGACAGCTTGTAGTTTTGGTAAAGCTTTTTTGTTTAGTTTAGGGGCTGGTGGCCAACAAGGAGTAGAGAGATTACTGCAAAATATGCATGATGAAATAAGACGTAACATGATATTGATGGGATGCAAAAGTATAAGAGACTTAGATGAGTCCAAAATTATTTATAGAAGATAAAAAATTTTAATTAATAGACATAGTTAACCTTTTCAGTTAGTTTCCTCTCTTTAAAAAAATAAAATTATGATACTGGCAAAAAATTTAGAAAACTTAGGAACAGAGTCTGCATTCAGTGTATTAGCTGAAGCTAAAGCATTAGAGGCAAAGGGTCACCCAATGATACATTTGGGATTAGGTCAACCAGATTTTAAAACACCAAAACATGTAGTTGAAGCTGCAAAAAAAGCTTTAGACGATGGTCATCATGGATATGTTATGTCGAATGGAATTCCAGAGTGTAGAGAAGCTGTAACAAGATGGATTAAAAAACGATATAATACAGATATTGATGCTGAAAGAATTTTGATTATGCCAGGTGGTAAGCCTACAATGAGTTATGCTATTCAATGTTTTGGTGAACCAGGAGCAGAAATAATTCATCCTACACCTGCCTTCCCAATTTATGAGTCAATGATAAATTATACTGGTTCAACACCAGTGCCTTATGATCTTACTGAAGACAAAGATCTTAAATTTGATCCAGATAAAATATTATCTTTAATTACTGATAAAACTAGATTGTTAATTTTAATTAACCCAAATAACCCAACAGGAAGTTTTGTTGAAAAACCAGTAATAGACTATTTTGCCAAAGAGTTAGAAAAACATCCACATGTTACGATCTTAAGCGATGAAATCTATAGTAGACAAATTTTTGACTACAAAGAAATGCCATCGTTTTTTCATTATGAAAATTTAAGAGATAGATTAATTGTATTAGAAGGTTGGAGTAAAGCATATTCAATGACTGGATGGAGATTAGGTTGGAGTTTTTGGCCAAAGGAACTAGTTGAGCATGTGAATAAATTATTAATCAACAGTGTATCTTGTGTAAATGCAGCAGCACAATTTGCTGGTATAGCTGCATTGGATGGACCAGATGATTCAATTAAAGATATGTTAGATAAGTTTACTTTAAGAAGAAATTTAATTCATAAAGGTTTAAATGATTTACCAGGAATAGAATGCAGTCTGCCAGGTGGAGCTTTTTATGCATTTCCAAATGTAAAAGGTACTGGAATGACAGGCGCAGAATTTTGTAAAAAAGCAATGCATGAAGCTGGTGTTGCAATAGTGCCTGGAACTGCATTTGGACAAACTTGCCAAGACTACGTAAGATTTAGTTTTGCCGCATCTAGAGATAACATACAGCAGGCCTTAGAAAATATAGGCAAGATGCTTTCTAAATAGGCTGTATTTTTAAAAGATTTTTCTGTAATATTTACTTATGAATGAGATTGTACAAACAGAATTGAAAAAAATCTTTAACGGAAGATTTTCAACCTCAGAGTCCACACGAGCAAATTATGCAAGAGGTGAAGATACGTATGATCCAATTCTTTCAAAAGCTGTAGTATTTCCAGAAACAAATGAGGAAGTTTCTCAATTATTAAAACTATGTAACGAACACAAAATACCAGTCGTTCCATTTGGTACAGGCACTTCTTTAGAAGGTCACGTAGTAGGAAATCAAAATGGTATTACTATTTCTCTTGAAAAAATGAATAAAGTTTTAAGTGTCAATGCTGAGGACTTTGATTGCAGAGTTCAAGCAAATGTCACAAGAAAACAATTAAATGAATATTTAAGAGAGGATGGAGTATTCTTTCCAATTGATCCAGGCGCAGATGCTGCCCTTGGTGGAATGGCAGCAACCTCAGCTTCAGGAACAATGGCTGTTAAATATGGAACTATGAGAACTGTAATTTCAGGTCTGACAGTTGTTCTTCCAAATGGAGATATCATTAAAACAGGAGCTAGAACAAAAAAAACTTCTGCAGGATATAATCTTACAAATCTATTTATAGGTTCAGAGGGAACACTTGGAATTATTACTGAAGTACAATTAAGATTATCACCCATACCTGAAAGTATTATGAGTGCAGTTTGTTATTTTCCAGATTTAGACTCTGCAGTAAAAGCATCACAAGAAGTTATTCAGTATGGTGTTCCAATTGCAAGGATTGAAATGCTTAATAAAGATCAAATGGAAATTAGTATTAAGTATTCTAAATTAGACAATATAAAAGCGTCACCTACTCTATTTTTTGAATTTCATGGTAGTGAAGCGTCAAATAATGAAAATATTGGAATTGTAGAAGAAATATCAAAAAGTAATGGTGGAAGTGATTTTCAATGGGCGTCATCTCCTGAAGAGCAAAAAAAATTATGGAAAGCAAGACATGAAGTTTACTACTCTGTAAAAGCTTTAGGAAATGATATGAAAGTTTATTCTACAGATGTTTGTGTTCCAATTTCAAGATTAGTTGAGTGTATTTCATGGGCAGAAAAAGAAGTTCAAAAGCTGGGCCTAACTGCTCCGATGGTAGGTCATGTTGGTGACGGAAATTTTCATTCTATAGTTCTTTATGATCCTGATGATGAAGATAAACAAAAAAGAATAAGACAATATAGTGATGATTTAATCAATAAAGCACTTGAACTTGAAGGAACTATAACTGGAGAACATGGTATAGGGCTTCAAAAAAAACATTACTTACTTAGAGAACACCCAGACAACGTACCTGTTATGAAATCTATTAAAAGATCAATAGATGTAAATAATATTATGAATCCTGGTAAAATTTTCGATTTAAATTAATCTATCTTAATGAAAAAAATATTGGTCACCAGAAGATTGCTAAGATCTTGTGAGGACAAAGCAAAAGAAATGTTTGATGCAAACTTAAATCTTAATGATGAACTATATTCACAAAAAAAATTAATTGAAATGAGTGAAGGATGTGATGGAATACTATCAGCATTAACAGATAAGTTAGATGCTGAAACAATTAATCAGTTACCAGACTCTGTCAAAATACTTTCTAACTTTGCTGTTGGATTTGGAAATATTGATTTAGAGGCAGCAAAAAAAAGAGGAATAGCTGTAACTAATACTCCAGATGTTTTAACTGATGCTACAGCAGAAATAGGAGTACTTTTAATTTTAGGTGCTTGTAGAAGAGCTTCTGAGGGAATTGAAAGAGCTAGAGAAGGTGGATGGGTTTGGTCGGCAGATTTGTTAATTGGAAAACAACTAACAGGTACAAGATTGGGTATTTTGGGAATGGGAAGAATTGGACAAAAAATTGCAAAAGTTGCTAAATCTCTTGGAATGATAATTCATTACCATAACAGATCAAAACTTAGCGAGGAAAAAGAACAAGGTGCAATTTATCATGATAATTTAAAAGATCTTCTATCTGTATCAGATGTGTTATCTGTATGTTGTCCGGCATCAAAAGAGACAATTGATATGATTAATAAAGATACAATTGAATATTTGCCAAAAGGTGCAGTAGTTACTAATGTTGCAAGAGGAGATATAATTGAAGATGAGGCAATGGTTGATGCTCTGAATAGAAGAAAAGTTTATGCAGTTGGGTTAGATGTTTATAAAAATGAACCAAATTTAAATAAAGGTTATTACAAACATAAAAGTGCATTTATACTTCCTCATTTAGGCAGTGCTACAAAGGAAACTAGAACAGCTATGGCTAATTTGGCTATTGATAATCTTGATGAGTACTTCAAAACAGGAAACTGTAAAAATAAAGTCAATTAACAATCTCAAGTTGTATTAAGTCTTTTTATCCTCATTTTTAATAATGACTCTAAGTTACATTTATGTTTAATTGTCGACAGTTAATTAACTATAGAGGAGAAATAAATGATTAAAGACAAAAAGTTGAAAGGTAAAAAATTACCTTCAAGACGTAAGTTCTTTAAAGCTGCTGCTGCAACTGGTGTTGCTGCTGTAGCTGCATCATCTTTAGCTGCTCCAGCTGTTGCTGCTGAAAGAATAGAAGCATCAATGGTTGCTACTTGGGGAAGAGATTTTCCAGGTCTTGGAACAGGAGCTCAAAGATTTGCACAAAGAATTGCAGATATAAGTGATGGTAGAATTCAAGTTACTTACTATGCAGCGAATGAAAGAGTTAAAGCATTTGACTCTTTTGATGAAGTTGCATCTGGTAACTCACAAATGTACCATGCTGCTGACTACTATTGGGTTAAAAAAGATCCAGCTTGGGGTTACTTTACAGCGGTACCATTTGGTTTTACTTACACTGAAATGAATGCATGGATTAGATTTGCAGGTGGTCAAGAGTTATGGGATGAACTAGCTGACAAATTTGGTCTTAAAAACTTTATGTGTGGAAGCACAGGAGTTCAAATGGGTGGATGGTTTAACAAAAAGATTAGAAGCCCTAATGACTTCAAAGGTTTAAAAATG
>FUFK010055905.1_pt1 | contig 11887 bp, 9 predicted proteins | sample 1021851 | NCBI WGS metagenome assembly FUFK01 (sample SAMEA51879418, study PRJEB19060) | metagenome
TTTGGAGGAATGCCTACCTTCCAATTAGGAGCAAACTATCCGCATAACTACATTAAAAAACTCGATTCTGCATTGAGATTTTTACCCCGGCCGGCAGATTACCTGTTTCTTTATTTTATAGGCTTTTATATTTTACTTCTCTGTCTAAAAATAGATTACCGGGTTGCCTTTGTAGGCTCTCTTGCNTTTGGTTTTTCNACTTATCTTATAATTATTCTTGGAATTGGTCATAATGCCAAGGCTCATGCCATTGCATATATGCCGGTTGTACTTGCTGGTATCATTGCAATATTCAGAAATCGAAATGTTTGGGGCTTTCTGCTCTTAAGTGTTGGGATGGCCCTTGAAATCCAGGCAAACCATTTCCAGATGACCTATTATCTGTTGCTTCTGGTCATAGTTCTTGGTATCGTCTATTTTATAGACGCGTTTAAAAAGGCCTGGATAGGTAATTATTTTAAATCACTCGGAGTTATGGTTCTTGCGGTGGTTCTTGCCCTGGCTATGAATGCAACCAGCTTGCTTGCAACCAGTGAATATGCTAATTATAGCACCAGGGGTGAGTCAGATCTAAGTATTGGACCAGACGGCGCTGCTAAAACAGAATCGGGTCTTAGTTACGATTATATCACGGAGTACAGTTATGGAATTTTAGAGAGTTTCAATTTGATGGTTCCTCGGTTACTTGGTGGAGGTAGTTCAGAAAACATTGGTAGCGATTCCAATTTATACGATGCTATTTTAAAACTTGGAGCTGCACCGGCTCAGGCCAAAGATTTTGCAGAATCCGCTCCAACCTACTGGGGAGATCAACCATTTGTTGGCGCACCTGCATATATTGGAGCGAGTGTCATCTTTCTATTCATTTTTGCTTTATTTCTTATAAAAGGAAGATTAAAATGGTGGGTAGTTGGTGGCAGTATACTTGCTTTGATTTTGAGTTGGGGAAAAAACTGGTTTGCCGGTTCCAATCCTATCACCAATCTTTTTATAGACTTTGTACCATTATATGATAAGTTCCGTGCAGTGTCATCAATACAGGTGCTGCTGGAATTATGTTTACCTCTATTAGCGATCGTAGGTCTACATAAATTACTATCAAAGAAAATATCTTCAGAAGATAAATTGAATGCTTTAAAGTATTCAGGTTTTATTTCCGGAGGTCTGCTTATCTTCTTTTTATTTCTGAGCTCAGTATTCGATTTTGCCGGTGCTAACGACTCTTTGTACAGGGAGCAGTTCGGAATGGATTTTATCAATGCTTTGAAGGAAGATAGAAAAGATATTTTCTTCAGTGACGTGATGAGATCTTTACTNTTTACTGGAATTGGAGTTGGTTTGATCTGGGCTTATCTTAAGAACAAGCTACAGTCCAATNTACTTATCGCNGGTTTTGCANTGCTNATACTNGTCGATTTAATTGGAGTGGACAGGCGTTATGTAAATAGNGATGATTTTGTGCANTCNAGAAAGATCGATCAGCCATACGAGCGGTACGCTGCAGATGACCAGATCCTTGAAGATACAACGCACTACCGCGTTTTCGACGTTTCCGGAAGTCCGTTTAATACAGGNCGAACTTCTTNTTATCATAATGCCTTAGGTGGTTATCACGCTGCCAAACCGGGCAGGATACAGGATCTATTTGATTTCTATATTGCTAAGAATGATATGGAAATTCTAAGCATGCTAAATGTAAAATATTTTATTGTTCCTACGGAAAANGGANTACAGGCGCAGGAAAACCCGCAGGCCTTTGGAAATGCCTGGGCGGTTGAAACCATCAAATGGGTGGAAACTCAGAACGAGGAAATTCAGATTCTGAAGGATGTTAACCTGATGAACACCGCTGTTGTTAATTCTGAATTTAAAGACGAGGTGAGTAATGAATTTGTGTATAGTTCCAGCGCTAAAATAGATCTAGTGTCACAGAAACCGAATGAACTCAAATACAAATACGAAGCAGATACAGCTCAGTTTATCGTTTTTTCTGAAAACTATTATCAACCCGGCTGGCAGGCTTATATCGATGGACAGGAAGTTAATCATATTCAGGCGAATTATACACTAAGAGCTATGAATGTGCCTGCAGGGAATCATGATATCACTTTTAAGTTTGAACCTCAGGTTGTGGAAACCGGAAGCACGATCGTTCTTGTAAGCTCTATTCTATTTGGTTTGATATTATTGGGCGGACTAGGATACGAGATCAAAAATCGTGACCAAATTTAAATCTCTGAATGAAGAAGGCTCTTATTGTTACCTATTATTGGCCACCTGCCGGAGGACCGGGAGTTCAACGCTGGTTGAAATTCGTAACTTACNTANGAGATTTTANTATTGAACCTGTNGTATATATTCCAGAAAATCCAAATTATCCGCTTTTAGATAAAAGTTTGGTTGCAGAAATTCCANCGGNAATTAGAGTNTTAAAGCAACCAATNTTTGAACCATACAAANTTGCAGAGATTTTTTCNANAGGTGATTCTAAAACTATAAGTTCTGGAATTATAGCCAAAGAGCAGGAGCAAAGTGCCATNCAGAAGTTAATGTTATTTGTTCGGGGAAACTTTTTTATCCCAGACGCCAGAAAATTNTGGNTCAAACCTTCGGTGAATTATTTAAAGTCTGTGTTGGAGAAAGAGATGTNTGATGTTCTTATTACAACCGGACCTCCGCATAGTCTGCATTTGATTGGTCTTGAGCTTCAGAAAAATTTAAACATAAAGTGGATAGCAGATTTTAGAGATCCCTGGACAGAGATTGGTTATCACAANAAACTTAAACTCACTAGGTCTAGTAGACAAAAGCATCTAAGCCTTGAGTCTGAGGTGCTCAATAAAGCTGATCATATCATCACTACAAGCTATACTACCAAAGCTGAATTTGAATCTAAAACTACCAGACCTATTCGCGTAATTACGAATGGTTTCGATAAACTTCAGGAGGAGTCAATCACTTCAGAGGATTTTGAGATTTCACATATTGGTTCTTTGCTATCAGGTAGAAGTCCTGATATTTTATGGAAGGCTATCGCAGAGATCGTAGAGGATGATCCAGCCTTCAGGAATAAATTAAAAATTCGTTTAGCAGGAAAAATAAGTTCCGAAGTAAAGGAAAGTATCGAAGAGCTGGGACTTNAGAAGTATCTTCAAATTGANGGTTATGTTAGTCATAAAGAAGCTCTGAAATTACAAAATAGAGCTTCAATTCTATTACTTTTAGAAATTGACAGTTTAGAAACCAGGGGAATTATACCAGGGAAAATCTTCGAATATTTTGCTGCGAAAAGACCAATTCTGGCTATAGGTCCCGAAAACTGGGAGGCGGGTAAAATGGTTCTGGATACACAAAGCGGCACTTACTTGTTATTTGGTGATAAGGAAAAGGTCAAATCCTGGATTAAGGATCAGTTTTATCAAAAAGAATCACAGGGAATTAAGCGAATAAATAGTGATATTTCACAATATCATCGCAAAGAGCTTACAGGTGAACTGGCAGATTTAATTAATAAGATCTAATGGGAATAATTATTAATCAGTCCATCAAAAATATGGTGACTACCTACCTGGGTTTTGCCATTGGAGCTGTTAATACCTTGTTTCTATTCACCTATTTTCTTACTAAAGAATATTATGGATTGGTAAGTTTTCTCCTTTCTGCAGCAAATCTTATCTGGCCGTTTTTGGTTTTTGGGGTGCACAGCACGCTAATCAAATTCTTTACGTCTTACAAAACTCGAAAAGAACAGGATCGCTTACTTACACTAATGTTGATTCTACCGGCACTGGCGGCTTTACTACTGGGATTAGTCGGTTTAATATTTTATTCGGAATTGCTGGAATATTTTAAGGGTGAGAATGAGCTCGTCCAGCCCTATATCTGGTTGATTTTCCTGATCGCTTTTGCAACCGCTTATTTTGAAGTATTTTTTGCCTGGTCTAAGATCTACTATAAAAGTAGCTTTGGTAATTTTATGAAAGAGGTCTTTCATAGGTTTTGCATTAGTGTTCTCCTGCTTATGGTTTATAAGAACTGGATCAGCGTTTCTGCTTTTATCTATGCTATATCCGGCGTTTTCGTATTTAGGATGATTGTAATGGCGTTATATGCTTTTTCCTTACATCCACCAAGAATTAGCCTGCAAGCTCCTGAAAACCTATCCAGATTACTCAAGTATTCCGCTTTAATACTTATTGCAGCCTCTGTTGCTACCGTGTTGCTGGATCTTGATAAAGTGATGATTGAATATTACATGCCTATCGAGAATGTTGCTATCTACGGAATTGCAGTCTATATCGCGACTGTGATTTCTGTACCCCAAAAGGCAATGCATCAGATCACACATCCAATGACCGCCGAAATGCTGAACACCAAAGATAAGTCAGGATTGAAAAACCTATACCAGAAAAGTTCTCTTAACCTTCTAATAATTAGCGCATTGATCTTCATCTGGATAATTACGAATGTAGAAGCCTTATATGAACTTATTCCGCANCANTATCAAATTTCAGTANTTGTNGTAATTCTNATTTCAATCGTTAAACTTTACGATAANCTNCTGGGGAATAACAATAGNATTNTATTCAATTCAGATTATTATAGAATTGTNCTNGGTATNGGTGTCATCCTNGTANTGCTNGCNTTTATCCTGAANTATTTNCTTATNCCAAAATTCGGACTCGAGGGTGCTGCTATTGCAAGTTTTCTTGCNTTCTTTATTTACAATACTTCGAAAATATTCCTGGTTTATATCAAGTTCAGGATTCAGCCTTTTTCGAAGTCTACCTGGTTGATGTTATTGTTAACTCTTGTCTTAACGGCTGGCTTTTATTATATCGATATCTCGACGCTACCAATTCTGAATATATGTTTGAAGGTTTTAATTTCCGGAATTATCTATGGACTAATCATCTATTTCTCCAAGGTTTCTTTGGAAATAAATACGATGATCGACAAGGTTCTGAAATTGTCATAAACGAGAAAACCCCATCCGCAAGGCAGCATCAGGGGTTTTCTAACTAACCAACCAAAAAATTAAATTATGAACTTGTCATCTATTATATATTATTCATATTTCGTGCCGAACTTCTAGTTCTTGAAGAATTATTTTTTCTTTCATTCACAGAAGACTTAGACCTGCTCGAAGATCTTGCTCTGGTAGACTCAGACTTCTGTCTGGTTGGACGTTGAGCTCTTGCATTCCTTTCAACAGAAGGAGTTTTATTTTGAACTTTAGGAGTCCTTTCAGTGTTTCGTACTGATGCAGAACGATTGGTTTTCTGAACTCTGTTTTTAGCGGACCTTGTATCTAATCGAGAGTTTCTATCTATCGTCCTGGAACTAGTTTTTCGATTATCTGAAGATATACGCCCTTTAGAATTTGTACTTCTTTCAGATCTCGCTCCGTAATCCTTAGACCTGTTATTCTTAATAGGAGAACGTTCAGCAGTGCTTATTCTATTGCTTCTTGAATTATTTGANCGATTCTCATAAGCTTTGGATCTTGCAGCTTGTTGTCTGTTACGAACTAATTGATCGCTTTTACTGGTACGACCACGATATTGAGTAAGATCACGTTTCTGTTTTACCTGCTTTCCGTAGTGATATTGCGCAACACGCTGGGAAGGTCTGTAAAAATTTCTTTTCTGCTTATGTGTGCTGTAATAGTTGTTATAAATCGTTGTNTACTGGTTGTAGCTTACACGATGTGGCTGATAATAAGCTCTGTACGGCTGATTAAATACAATACTAACATTTACCGATGGGCGACGATAGTATGAATGCCATGGTCTGCGAACATAATGGCGGTTGTAACTGTTTATATAGCCTGTTCGTTGAATTACTCTGCCAAGATTGTTATAATGTAATCTTAAGGATCCAACACTAGCAAGCATTCCATAACTATTATAATTCATTANAATATTTCCAGCCTGGATGATTCTACCATAATAATCGTAGTAAACCGGAACACTTTCGATCTGGATTACAGCTCCATAATCATCATATTGAATAAATGGTTCATAGTTGTAACCAGAATTATAGCTAATGTTTACGTTGGGTGTAGAGATTCTTACAGCATTTCCTCTTCGGAAATCGGGATTATAGAAGAAATCGAACTCTCCATTAGGATATACCGCAAATTCAACACCGCCTTCAACAAAAATAAAAGAGTCATTNAAAAGATTAGAGTAGGTAGTAGTTTNNGATATTTCAGAATGCGGATTTTCAGCGCTAACTGACCATCCTACAAAAAGGCAAACGATAAATAAGGTCAGATTTCTCATAGTAGTAGTATTTAAATTAAGAANATTTCTTAACTAAATACAAAGCTCATGCCAAAACCTGAAAATACTGCATATGACGTATTTATCAAGCCTCAGAATAGAGTTTAATCTACTAACAATCAATTTATTATATTAATTTAACTTTTCTGAAAGGTAGGGTGCGGTAACCGATCTTTTATTTTTAGCAACTTCCTCCGGAGTTCCTGTGGTAATTAAATAACCACCGTTTTCACCACCTTCCACTCCCAGGTCAATCACATGATCTGCACATTTTACAAGATCCATATTGTGTTCAATAACTACTACCGAATGCCCTTTAGATATCAGAGCATTGAAAGATTTCAATAATTTCTTTATATCGTGAAAATGCAAGCCGGTGGTTGGTTCGTCAAAAATGAAGAGAGCTTTGGTTTTGGTAGTTCCTTTNACCAGGAACGAGGCNAGTTTGATACGCTGAGCTTCACCACCTGATAGAGTAGAAGAACTTTGGCCCAGTTGCACATATCCTAAACCTACGTCCTTTAAAGGCTTCAGCTTTTTAACGATCTTATCCTGATCATGATCTTCAAAAAATGCGGTTGCATCATCGATAGTCATATTTAAAACATCATCAATATTCTTATCGTGAAAGCTTACTTCTAGCACATCTTTTTTGAAACGCTTACCATTACAGGTTTCACACTCGAGATGAACATCTGCCATAAATTGCATTTCAATAGTAACTTCGCCTTCNCCTTTACAGGTTTCACATCTNCCACCNTCTACATTAAAAGANAAATGCTTCGGCTGAAAACCACGTAATTTCGCNAGNCTCTGGGAAGAGAANANATTTCGAATATCATCNTAAGCCTTTATATANGTTACCGGGTTCGATCTTGATGATCTACCAATTGGATTTTGATCTACAAACTCAACACTGCCAAGGTTTTTAAAATTGCCCTCTATTCCTGAAAATTGTCCTGCTTTCTCTCCATAGCCGCCTAATTCTTTCTGAATGGCTGGGTAAAAGATCTTTTTGACCAATGTACTTTTTCCACTTCCCGATACTCCGGTGATCGCAGTAAAAACTCCTAATGGAATTTCGACATCTATATTCTTCAGGTTGTTCTCTCGTGCTCCCANTATTTTGATGAAATTCTTAGAAGTTCTTCGCTTTTCAGGGACTTCAATATTTTTCTTACCGTTAAGATATTCCGCAGTAAGAGAATTAGATTTGANAATTTGTTTAAGATTACCCGTAGCAACCACGTGACCACCATTAGTTCCAGCTTCCGGTCCAATATCGATAATCTCATCTGCAGCATTCATAATNTCNTCATCATGTTCCACCACAATGACCGTATTGCCAAGATCTCGTAAATGCTTTAAAACACCAATTAATTTCTCTGTATCCTTAGGATGTAATCCAATNGAAGGTTCATCCAGGATGTACATGGAACCAACAAGGCTGCTCCCGAGAGAGGTGGCAAGATTGATCCTCTGAGATTCCCCGCCAGATAGTGTATTGGATTTACGATTTAAAGTTAAATAATCCAGACCTACATTGGAAAGGAATTGAAGTCGGTTTCTTATCTCCTGCAGCAATCTCTTCGCAATTTTCTCTTCGTATTCATCCAGAGTTATATCATCAAAGAATGCTCGAACTTTATCCAGAGGTTTTTCTACCAGATCGGTGATATTGAGTCCGTTTATTTTTACATAGTGTGCTTCCTTTCTAAGTCGTTTTCCTTTACAAACTGAGCACCTGGTTTTACCGCGATATCTTGAAAGCATCACCCGATTCTGAATCTTGTATGCCTTACTTTCCAGAAACTCAAAAAACTGGTTTAATCCTTCGAAATACTGATTTCCATTCCAAACGAGCTCCTTCTGTTCATCACTCAATTCAAAATACGGTTTGTGTATAGGGAAATCAAATTTATGCGAATTCTTGATCAATTGATCCTTATACCAACTCATACTATCGCCTCGCCATGGAAAGATCGCATTTTCGTAAATGGATAAACCTGTGTTAGGAATCACAAGTTCCTCATCAATTCCTATAACATCGCCATAACCTTCGCACTTGGGACAGGCTCCATAGGGATTATTAAAGCTGAATAAATGAACGTTTGGTTCCAGAAAATTGATTCCATCCAGTTCGAATTTGTTACTGAAGTGTTTCGAGCTGTTATCTGATAAGTTTTCAATGATTAATTCGCCTTTACCTTCGAAAAAAGCTGCTTCAACCGCATCTGCCAATCGGTTGAAAAAGTCTTCTTCATCCTTTGTAATAATTCGGTCTACTACTAGAAAAGTATCTTCAACTTTTGCTTTTGATAGATCAGTTTCATCGATACGCACTACTGAATCACCTAGCTTTATCCTGCTATAACCCTGCTGAGCCAGTACTTTTATTTTGTTCTCCAGTGTACGACCTTCTTCCAGATGAATAGGGGAGAGAAGAAGCAATTTTTGGCGTTCAGGAAAGNCTTTTACATAATTGATAACATCTGTAACAGTATCCTTTTTAACCTCGTTNCCAGAAACNGGAGAATAGGTTCTACCAATTCTGGCAAATAATAATTTTAGATAGTCATANATTTCCGTAGAAGTACCAACGGTAGACCTTGGGTTAGTAGAATTGACTTTTTGTTCAATGGCAATTGCCGGGGCTATACCTTTAATATAATCTACTTTNGGNTTATTTAACCTGCCAAGAAACTGCCGCGCATAGGAACTAAGACTTTCTACATANCGNCGTTGACCTTCTGCATAAAGAGTATCAAATGCAAGACTNGACTTTCCTGAACCGGATAGTCCTGTGATAACCACGAGTTTGTTTCTGGGAATTATGGCATTTATGTTCTTAAGGTTGTGCAGCTTTGCACCTTTAATAATGATATTTTTCTTGGGGTCAACATTGGCTATATCTACGGTCATTCTCTCTGGGATAAGGCTGCAAAGTTACTCATTATCAAGCGGAGAAGAAAGCCGGGAAAAGCCTATAGTATTGTTAAAATATTAGGCTTTTGTTTGCATTTCTCAAATTTAAGTTGCTATATTTGGTGCATAACCAAAATTCATAGGCCTATAAAGCACAGTTACTTTTAAACTCTAAATAACCTAACCTCAGGATCTGTTCCTGAAATTTAAAGTAACTGGTATGAATAACACTAAGGTCACCGATGCCTCACTTGTACGTGATTATCTGGAAGGAAACGAGAATGCGCTAGGAACACTTATTAGCCGTCACCAACAAAGAATTTATAGTTTTATTTACTCAAAGGTCTACGACAAGGATATTTCTGAAGATATTTTTCAGGATACTTTCATTAAAGTGATTCGTACTCTTAAGAGAGGTAAATACAATGAGGAAGGTAAATTTCTCCCGTGGGTAATGAGAATCGCNCATAATCTTGTTATTGATCATTTCCGAAGAAATAAAAGAATGCCCAAATTCGATAATAGTGGGGATTTCAATATTTTNTCTGTACTAAGCGATAATGATCTAAATGCAGAAACCCAGATCATTAAAGATCAAATCGAATCAGACGTTCAGGAACTTATTAAAGAGCTTCCGGAAGATCAATTGGAGGTTCTTACTATGAGGATCTATAAAGACATGAGTTTTAAAGAGATTTCAGATCGAACAGGAGTTAGTATTAATACCGCTTTAGGTAGAATGCGATACGCTTTGATCAATCTTAGAAAAATCATTGANAAACGAAATTTNATCTTAACAAACTAATTTCGCAATATTATGAAGTAAATGCCGTTAATTTATAAATACCAAAAAATAACGGCACATGGGGAAACTCTACTTTAAAAAATCTTCGAAAGAAGAAAAAAATGTTCAACCACGTCCAGCAAAGGAAACGATTGAGTTTTTGCTCAGTTATTCCAAAGCNCTNAACGTTGTNGAATATCAGAACATGAAGTTTGAAACACTTCTGAACTAAACAAAAACCTGTNATTATTGGCAGGTTTTATTTTTTTATCTTCTTATTATATTCGGCAATTACACTTTTTCTGCCAATAGTTTTAGTAATGATATCCTTATCCAGATTCCAGGCGCGTGCCGGAGAGTACTGTCTCCCATACCAGATAATTTGCAAATGAAGTCGGTTCCATAGATCCTCCGGAAAGAGTCTTTTAGCATCCTTCTCTGTTTGCACCACGTTTTTTCCGTTCGTAAGATTCCAGCGATACATAAGTCTGTGAATATGCGTGTCAACAGGAAAAGCAGGAATATTAAACGCCTGTGCCACTACTACGCTGGCAGTTTTATGACCTACNGCTGGCAGTTCTTCAAGAGCTTCAATGCTTTTCGGNACCTCTCCATTATACTTGTCCAGTAGAATCTGGGAGAGCCCATGTATACCTTTGGACTTCATCGGAGAAAGCCCAACAGGCCTGATAATATCGCGAATCTCCTCTACGCTCAATTTCACCATTTTTTCAGGAGTATCTGCAATCTCAAATAGTATCGGAGTGATTTGATTGACTTTCACATCNGTNCTTTGAGCAGAAAGCAACACAGCGATTAACAAAGTATATGGATCTTTATGATCTAAGGGTATAGGAATTTCGGGATAAATTTCATTTAAAGTATCAATTACAAACTGAACCTTTTCCTTTTTGGTCATAAAGCTTTATTTTTAAGCAAAAGTAAGAATTATGACAACATTAAAGGAAGGGGATAAGGCTCCCGATTTTAAAGCTGAAGATCAGGACGGAAATACCATCACATTAAACGATTATAAAGGAAAAAAGCTGGTTCTATTTTTCTACCCGAAAGCGAGTACGCCTGGTTGTACTGCCGAAGCTTGTAATTTGAATGATAATTATGAAGCGATGAGTGCGAAAGGTTATAATATACTAGGGGTTAGCGCCGACTCAAAAAAAAGACAGCAAAACTTNAGAAATAAGTATGATTTTAAATATCCTTTACTTGCAGATGAGGACAAGGAAGTAATCGAAGCCTACGGAGTTTGGGGACCCAAGAAATTTATGGGCAAAGAATACGAAGGCATTCACCGAACCACTTTTATTATTGATGAAAATGGAATGATCGAAGAGGTAATTCAGAAAGTCAAAACNAAGGCTCATGCCGAGCAGATCATGGAATAATTTAGAGGAGATNGCGGTCGATTTATTCGGCCGTTNTTATTTTTATTTTCTGAATCGTAGCAATACTATCGCAATTCTGTATTCTGAATTCTAATTCTTCAGATTGACGTGTTCCAATAACATAATAGATATTNCAGGGTTTCGCATCAGTATCACTTAAGTTAAAATCAACGTCTCCATTTTCAAGCACTTCGGAAATATANGANGTGTCAATTTNANGATCCNTGAAAAAACTCNATGATTCNTCGGACCACTTTCTCTCTTTGATCTTAATATTTTTNANCACACGNGCATTAGGAGAGTAATCGCAGGAAGCTTTTTTACCACCNANAAAAAATATTAATANTACAATTCCGAAGAATAGTCCGACGCCAAAATAACCAAAGCGATGTATAAGTTTCATTAATTAGAAAATCAGGAGATTTATATCACGGTAAGAAAGATTGAACCATTCTGCTATCGATTTGTTGGTCAAAATTCCGTGGTAA
>FUFK010755069.1_pt1 | contig 11883 bp, 14 predicted proteins | sample 1021851 | NCBI WGS metagenome assembly FUFK01 (sample SAMEA51879418, study PRJEB19060) | metagenome
GGAGCTATAATTCTTCTTAAAACATTCATTTTTTGAAGATCATTTTTCTCAAAAATAAGCTCTTCTCTTCTAGTTCCAGATTTTGTAATATCTATTGCTGGGAATATTCTTTTCTCTGATATTTTTCTATCTAATATAGTTTCACTGTTTCCAGTTCCTTTAAACTCCTCAAAAATAACTTCGTCCATTCTACTACCTGTATCNATTAANGCTGTTGCTATTATTGTTAAAGATCCACCTTCCTCTATATTTCTTGCTGCACCAAAAAATCTCTTTGGTCTTTGTAGCGCGTTTGCATCAACTCCACCGGTAAGGACTTTTCCTGAACTTGGGACTACAGCATTATATGCTCTGCCTAATCTTGTTATTGAGTCCAATAAAATTACAACATCTTTTTTATGTTCTGTTAATCTCTTTGCTTTTTCAATTACCATTTCGGCTACAGCTACATGCCTTTGCGCAGGCTCATCAAATGTAGAACTAATCACTTCACCTTTTACTGTCCTCTGCATGTCTGTTACCTCTTCTGGTCTCTCATCAATCAGTAATACCATTAAATAACATTCGGGATGATTTGCGGTTATTGAATTTGCTATGCTTTGCAAAATCATTGTTTTACCAGCTTTTGGAGGTGATATTATTAGCGATCTTTGACCTTTTCCTATTGGGCTTACTAAATCAATTAATCTTGGAGTAAGATCGATTTTTTTCTCAACTTTATTACTTTCTACTTCCATAACTAGTTGTTTATTTGGATAAAGAGGGGTTAAGTTATCGAAAGCAATTTTATGTTTAAATTTGTCCGTTTCCTCGAAGTTAATCTTGCTTACTTGAAGTAAAGCAAAATATCTTTCGCCTTCCTTTGGTGATCTAATTGGACCTTCTACTGTATCGCCAGTTCGAAGTCCGAATCTTCTTATTTGATTTGGGCTTACGTAAATATCATCTGCACCAGGTAGATAATTAGACTCTATTGCTCTAAGAAAACCAAACCCATCTTGTAATAACTGAAGAACTCCTCCACCGGTTATCTCTTCTCCTTTTTCAGCAAGTTTTTTTAGTATCGCAAAATAAATTTCTTGTCTTCTAAGTGTGCTTGCATTTTCGATGCCTAGATTTTCTGCTTCAGTGATGAGCTTTTCTGAGCTTTTTTCTTTTAATTCTTGAATGTTCATTTTTATGGGGGGTTAAATTGAGATAGCTTTAATATAGTTATGTGTTTAAAGATTTCAACCCTATAAAGGCTTAAATATTACAACAAAAACAATCAAAATTAGCAATATTGTGGGAATTTCATTAATTAATCTGTAAAATTTGTGAGAATTAGTATTTTGATCAAATTTGAACTGATTTAAGTTTTTCCCTAAATAGAAATGATACAAAGTAAGCAATATCACAAATATAATTTTTAATACCATCCACGTTTGACCTAGTTGCTGAAATCCTATGCTGTGAATTAAAAGCAATCCAAATATCCATGATAGAANCATGGCTGGTGTCATAATGTANNAATACAATTTTTTTTCCATNATCTTAAATACATCTGAAATTTTTCTATNATNACTATTTTCNGCATGGTATACGAAAATTCTTGGNAGATATAATANACCAGCCATCCANGANATAACNGAGATTAAATGNAAAGATTTAAAAAGAAGATAATAATTCATCAATTANATATTTCTTTTAATNAAATTATTAAGTAATTNTATNTGATCATCATTATCATTNAGACACGAAACCATATCAAAATTTTCACCACCAGCTTCCATAAAGCTTTCTTTTCCTTGAATTAATATTTCTTCTAATGTTTCAACACAATCTGAAGAGAATCCTGGACAAATTGCTAAAACGTTTTTTACTCCTTCTTTTGGCAGACGTTCTAAAGTTTTATCAGTATATGGTTGTAACCATTCCTCAGGTCCAAACCTTGATTGAAAAGTAGTTTTAATTTCAATTTCTTTAAACTTTTCAGAAATAAGTCTNGTAGTTTTNTGACAATAACAATGNTATGGGTCTCCTTTATCAAAATATTTTTTTGGTATTCCATGATANGAAGCTAATATTAAATCTGGTTTCCAANTTATGTTTTCTATNTTAGAATTAATNGANTTCACNAAAGCATCAATATACAAAGGATCAGACTCATAATGNGGAATAATTTTAAGTGANGGCTGCCANCTCATTGACATTAATGTTCNGTAAACTTCATCACATACTGTNGCCGTNGTNGCNGCAGCATANTGTGGATATAAAGGTAAAATNACAAGATTTTCACAACCATTATCATGCAATTTTTTTATTTTACTTTTAATGCTCGGATTTCCATATCTCATTGCAAAGTCGATCAATATGTCCTCGTTCGATATTGAACTTGAGACTTTCTCCGTTTGCTTCTGTGTATAATACATTAATGGGGACATGTTTATATCCTTCATCCAAATCTCTTTATAGGCTTTTGCTGTTTTAGATGGTCTTAAATTTAAAATTATAAGATTTAATATTAGTTGCCATAGAATTGGGTTAACCTCTATAACTCTTCTATCAGACAAAAACTCTTTCAAATACCGTCTAATATCTAACCAGTTTGTTGAATCGGGGGTTCCTAAGTTAACAATTAGAACACCTGTTTTTCCGTATTTAACTTTAGGATGATCTATATTCATTTATAATCCCTGACAATTTTTACTAATTCTTCAACCATTTCAGTTTTTGTTTCTGGAAGAATACCATGTCCAAGGTTAAATACATAAGGGTGATCTTTAAAAATTTCTAAGTATTTATTTACTTCTTTTTTTAAGTGCGCTTTGTTTGTTAATAGTACTTCAGGGTGTAATCCACCTTGTATAGGTATATCAACATTTTTTATTAAATTTCTTGGGTCTACGTTATAGTCTATATTAATCATGCTTGGCTTAACGATTTTACAAAAATGACTGTAGTCGGTTATGCCTCTTGGAAAACAAATAACAGGTACTCCTAGGCTCTTAGTATAATTAACTAGAGATAAAGTTGGATCGTATAGGTATTTATCGAAATCAAATTTGATTAAACCAGACCAGCTATCAAAAATTTGAATTATAGTAGCTCCAGCATTCACTTGGTTTTTAATGTGGGTTTTAATAGATTTATCTAAAATTTTTAGTAAATCGTTAATTAAGCCCATGTCTGAAAAAAAATTACTTGTTAAACCATTTTTCGGGGAAACTTTATTTATCATATATACAAGCAATGTCCAAGGAGCTCCCACAAAACCAATTATGTCTTTTTTTTGTAAATCTTCACTTTTTTTTAAATCAACTAAGAGTTCATATATTGGAGATAAATTTTTTGTAAATTTTTCTTGATCAATCTCTAATAATTTATTTATTTCAAAATCTGCAAGATTGGGTCCAAAGTTTTTTTTAAACTCAACCTTTTGACCAAGGCCATAGGGTATCATTAAAATATCAGAAAAAATTATAGCTGCATCAAAACCAAACCTTCTTATTGGTTGAAGAGTTATTTCTTTTGATAATTTTGAGTTCAGACAAAGATTTACAAAATTTGGGTTATTTTTTCTTATTTCTCTAAACTCAGGCAAATATCTGCCTGCTTGTCTCATCAACCAAATAGGAATGAGATCTGTTTTTTTATTTATTAAACATTCTTTTATTGGTGTCATCTATAATAAGATAATTATATTTAGATTTATTATTAGTATGAATTGTAGATAACGTAAATTACTCAATTTTAACACTTTATCCACTTATTATTCATTATCATAAAAAAAAAATCCTTTAAAACAGCTATTATTTAATCACTTTTATATAAGTAAAAATTGTTAATAACTTATTCACATTTAAATAAATGTTAATTAAACAATGAGAATTAGCCAAAAGTTAGATGTTGTTGCTAAATCAAAAGTTTTTCTTATTCTATAATTAATTTATAAACAATTTATACATGAAGAATACACACCAGGTTTATTTAATATCGGACTCAACAGGTGAGACACTTGATAGAATATTTATGGCTCTTAAAGCACAGTTTAACAACTTTGAATATGATCTAAACCAATTTTCTTTTACAAGGACTGAAAGTCAAATTTCTACAATACTGAACGATGCTAAGAGACAAGAGAGCCCAATAATTTTATATACTGTTGTTAACAGTAAATTAGCAAAGTTTCTTGCGGAAGAAGCTAATAAAAAAAATATTCCATGTTTTGGCGTTCTAGGTGATTTAATACTTAACTTCTCAAAAATTTTGAATGAAAAGGCAACACACCAGCCTAGTGGCCAACATGTTTTAGACGAGGATTATTATAAAAGGATTGAAGCGATACAATTTACGATGAATCACGACGATGGTAACAACACTGAAGACATTTTAGATTCCGATATTATTTTAGTTGGCGTTAGTAGGACTAGTAAAACACCAACTTCTATATATCTTGCAAACAAGGGATTAAAAACTTCAAATATTCCACTTGTAAATAATATGAGTATTCCAAATGATATTATAAAATCAAAAGCTTTATGTGTTATTGGCTTAACTACGGAAGCCGAAAGGCTTTATGACATAAGAAGAAATAGACTAAACTCGCTAAAAGAAAATGAAGCTTCAGATTACACTAATCTAGAAAAGATTAGAACTGAAGTAGAACAATCTAAAAAATTATTTAAAATTAACAAATGGCCAACAATAGATGTAACCAGGAAATCTGTCGAAGAAACCGCAGCATCAATAATCAAAATATTTGAAATACAAAATAAAAATGGTTGAAATTATTTTAGCTTCAAAAAGCAAGGTTAGAGAAGAAATTTTGAAAAAGAACGGAGTTCAATGTGTAGTGTCTCCATCAAATATCGATGAGGATCCTGTAAAAATAAGTTTATTAAATGAAGGTGCGTCCCCAGAAATAATTTCAAAAAATTTAGCTGAATTAAAAGCCAACAAGGTGAGCCAAAAAAATTTTAATACCTTAGTTCTTGGTGCAGACAGCGTAATAGATTTAAATGGAGAATTGATTTCAAAACCTGAGAATAGAATAGATGCTTTTAATATTTTAAAAAAATTAAATGGAAAGAAACATTCACTAATAAGTTCAGCTTGTATATCTAAAAATGGATCAATGATTTGGAATTATACAGATAAAGCGAACCTCACAATGAAAAATTTCTCAGAAAAACAATTAAGAGAATATTTAGAAAAAATAACAGACGAAGCCTTGTATGCATACAATGTTTATCAAATAGAAGGAGAGGGTAGAAATTTATTTACATCGATTGATGGAGATGAAAATACTGTTATGGGATTACCTATAATTGATATTAAAAAGTATCTGGATAATTATAAATGAAAAAATTTTTAGTCATTGGAAATCCAATAGATCACTCACTATCTCCAAAATTGCATAATTTTTGGATAAAAAAATATAATTTAGATGCCATTTATGGAAAATTGGAAACACAACATAGTGATCTAGCAGAATTATGTGAGAATTTAAAACAAGGTTTATTAGATGGTCTAAATGTTACCGTTCCTTTTAAGAAGGAAATAATTCCTTACATTAATGTCTTAAGTGGCCATGCTTTAAGAACAAAATCTGTAAACACCATTTGCGTTGAAAATGGAAACTTAGTAGGTCACAACACAGATATCGATGGTTTTGAACTTAGCATAAAAAAATCTAATTATGATGTAACGAACAAAACTATAATTATTTTAGGTGCTGGTGGCGTAGTTCCATCAATAATATATGCTTTAAAAAGAATGAATGCTTCAAAAATATTTATTAGCAACAGAACGAAAGGCAAGGCTGATGAGTTAAAAGATTTTTTTAATGACTTAACGGTATTGGATTGGGGAGATTTAGTAGATTTTGATATGATAATTAATGCAACCAGTATAGGCCTAAAAAAAGAAGATGATTTTGAACATGATTTTAGTCAATTTGGGAAAAATAAATTTTTTTATGATGTAATTTATGATCCACATAATACAAAATTTTTTAATATAGGAAATAATAAAGGTAATAATTTTGAAAATGGATTAAATATGTTTATTTATCAGGCCCAAAAAGCTTTTAATATTTGGCATAACATTGAACCAGAAATTGACGAAGAAACTATAAATTTTTTAAAAAATTGAATTATGAGATTAAAAAATAAAGTTGCAATAATAACAGGATCAGCATCTGGATTTGGAAAAGGTATAGCAAAAAAGTTCGCTGACGAGGGTGCTAATTTAATAATGGTAGACCAAAATTCAAAATTATTAAAAAAGGTTTCAAAAAATTTGTTTCAAGATTATTTTGTTGCTGATGTTTCTAAAGCATCAAATTTTAAATCATTATTTAATTATGTTTATAAAAAATATAATAAAATAGATATAATAGTAAATAATGCAGGAGTAACTCATAAACCTAAATTTATGGAAACAGTGACTGAAAAAGAGTTTGATAAAGTTTTTAATGTAAATGCAAAGTCAGTTTATTATTGTGGAAAATTTTTTGTTCCAAAAATGAAAAAACTCAAAAAAGGTGTAATTTTAAACGTTGCATCAACTGCAGGTTTATCCCCTAGACCCAAGCTAAATTGGTATAATGCAAGCAAAGGGTGGATGATAACTGCAACAAAAGCAATGGCAATTGAACTTGCTCCTTATAAAGTAAGAGTAAATGCAATAGCACCCGTCGCTGGAATAACACCATTGTTAAAATCATTTATGGGTGGCGATACTCCAAAAAAAAAACAAGCTTTTTTATCTACTATTCCAATAGGGAGATTTTCTACACCTCAAGATATGGGAAATGCCGCATGTTTTCTATGTTCTGATGAAGCAAGTATGATAACAGGAACAGTATTAGAGGTTGATGGTGGGAGATGTATTTAAATATTTTACTTACTTATAATGATTAGAGTTTGTGTTTTAGGAGCAATAGGGTCAGGAAAATCTTTTATTTCTAAGTTATTTAACTGTCCAGTTTTTAATGCAGATAAAGTAGTAAATTACATATATAGGAAAGATATAAATTGTTTTAAAAAACTGAGAAAAAAGTTTCCGCATCACATCAAATCTTTTCCAGTAAGGAAATCTGAGTTAATTAATGCCATTTCGTCAAAAAATATTAATATAAAGAAAATTTCTAAAATTGTTCATCCTGCAGTGAGAAAAAAAATGAAAAACTTTTTAAAAGAAAAAAAAAATTCTAAAATTGTAATTTTAGATATTCCGCTTCTTATTGAAAATAAATTAAATAAAAAAGGAGATATTTTAATATTCGTAAAAACAAAAAAATCTAAAATTATTAAAAGATTAAAAAAAAGGAAAAATTATAATAAGAAGATTTTAGATAAACTCAAATCCAATCAGTCATCACTGTTAAAAAAAGAGAGATTATCAAATTATGTTGTCGATAATAATTTTTCAGCAAATATAATGAGAAAAAATATTAAAATATTAAAAAAGAAAATTATAAGTGAAAGAAATAGTACTTGATACAGAAACTACTGGTTTATCAGTAAAAGACGGACATCGAATTGTTGAAATTGGATGTATTGAACTAGATAATTTAATTCCTACAAAAAATGTTTTCCACTGTTATCTAAATCCCGAAAGAAAAGTTTCAGAAAGTGCATTAAAAGTACATGGATATACTGATGAATTTCTTTCGAGTAAAAAAAAATTTATTGATGTAGTAGATGATTTTCTAAAATTTATAGATGGGAAAAAAATTATTATACACAATGCAGATTTTGATATTAGTCATTTGAATAATGAGCTTTCTTTAATTAATAAAAAAACTATCTCTAAAGAAAATGTTATTGATACACTTGAAATAGCCAGAAATAAATTTCCTGGTGCAGGAATTAGCTTAGACGCACTTTGTAAAAGATTTAGAGTAGACAATACAAGAAGGAAAACCCACACTGCCCTTTTAGATTGTGAGTTATTATCTAAGGTTTACATAAATTTGATAGATCAAAAAGAACCTATATTTCAATTCAAAAAACAGATCGACCTAGGAAAAGTTAACTTAAATAACCATAAAAAAGTTTATTCGAAAAAAATTATAAAAATATCAAAAGAAGAATTTGAACTTCATAAAATATTCTTAAAAAAACAATTAAAAAAAAATTTCTATTAATTCAACCTTTGCTGATATAACTCTTCAAAATCTACTTTTTTTTCAAGTTTCAAATTTGGGAAGCCTGAGTCTCTAATAATATCTAAAAATATTCTTTCCAAATCTTTATAAATTTCATTTTGAACTTCACAAAGTATTATTTTTTCCAACTCCTCTTTTTTTAAATTCTTTTCTTTAATTTTAATTACTGTAGCTTGCGAGATTTCAAAATATGATTTTTTTTTATTTTCACCTGGATCTCTATAATTAAATTTAGTTATTATCTCTATCATTTCATTTTTTAGAGGATTTGTAGTTATGTTAATTCCTAATGAATATTTTGTAATATATTCTCTACTAAGTACATATGTTTCAGCATTTGGAATTTCTACTGAAAGATCTTTGATATATTTTAAAATTATTTCATATTTTTTTGTCATTATCTTCACTTATATCCTCATACTCTCCATCAATGTAATTTTTATCATTTCTTTTGAAAGTATTTTTTTTAATATATCTTTTTAGTATTAATTTTCTTGTTATAGGAATGACTAATAATATACCGAGCAAATCAGTTGCAAAACCTGGTAAAATTAGCAAAAATGCAGCAAAGGCAAGAGTCGCTCCAGAAATAATTTCATAAACAGGTATCTCGTTTTTAACTAACTGACTTATCCCAGACTTTAGGGTATTGAAACCCTCATATCTTACATATGCAACGCCAATTATTGCAGTTATAATAATTAACAAAATTGTATTAAAAGCACCAATTTGAGATCCAATTTTAATAAAAAGGTAGATTTCAATGATTGGGATACTAATAATCAAAATTAAAACTGTGTTCATTTGTCTATAATTTAAATAGCAGGTTGAAATTTTGCAACATAGTAAATATTATACTTATATGAGTTATAGCTTTGAATACATTGATATTTTACTTCTTGCAATGATAGCTGGATTTATTTTTTTAAGATTACGTGGGATTTTGGGAAAAAAAACTGGATTTGAAGAAGATATAAATTCAAGCTTTCCACATGAAGCTCCACCCACAAAGCCTTCTGTAAACCTAAATGCTCAAACATTTGATGAAAATGCTAAAAAAGATTTCATTAAAGGAGCTAAAATTGCATATGAAACTATTATAACTAATTTTGCAAAAGGTAAGATTAGAGAAATAAAATCTCTTTTAGATAAAAGTGTTTATCAACAATTTGAGGAAGCCATTAAAGTCAGAGACTCAAAAAAACTTTCATCAGAAACAACTTTTATAGGAATAAGCTCAGCTGAGATTAAAGAGCACGCACAAAATAAAAATATGTTAGAAGTGACAGTAGAATTTGTAAGTGAAATTATTTCATGTGTTAAAGACCAAGATAATAAAGTTGTGTCTGGAGATCCAGAAAAAATTAAAAAAGTTTTGGACACCTGGAAATTTTCAAAAGATAGTAATTCCAATAATCCTAACTGGTTATTAATAGATACTCAAGCTTGACGGATAAGCTTTCAGATAAAGATAAAAAGGATTGGCAAAATTTTATTAATAGTTCAGAAAAAGTCGAAATTAAAGATAGTGAAAAATTATTAAAGAAAATATCAAAAGAAAAATCAATTGATTTGCATGGATATAATTTAGCAGAAGCTAATCAAAAAATATCAGATTTTATAAACTTATGTCACTCAAATGGAGTAATAAAAATTAACATCATTACAGGAAAAGGAATGAGATCCAAAAATTTAGATGATCCATATCGATCAACTGATCTAAGTATATTAAAATATTCTGTCCCTGAATTTATTAAAAATAACACCGAGTTAATGAAAAAGGTTAATAAGATTGATTTTGAATCAGTAAACAGTCCCTCGAAAGGAAATTTTAATATTTATTTGAAATCTATAAAATAAATTTTGATAAATCTGTATCTTTTACAAGTTCGCCAATATTATCTTTAATATATTTACCATCAACTGTAATTTTTTCTCCTGCTCTGTCAGTAGCTGTAAAGCTTATTTCATCTAGAACTCTTTCAATTATTGTATGTAGTCTTCTTGCTCCAATATTTTCTACTGATGAATTAACCTCACTTGCTATATGAGCAATTGTATTTATACCATCTTCTGTAAATTCTAAATCAACATTTTCAGTTTTTAAAAGTGCTTTATATTGTTTAATGAGGCTATTATCTGGTTCTTTTAAAATTCTAATAAAATCCTCACTATTTAGAGCATCTAGTTCGACTCTAATCGGGAGTCTTCCTTGTAATTCAGGCAAAAGATCAGATGGCTTTGCTAATTGAAACGCGCCAGATGCAATAAATAATATGTGATCTGTTTTTACAGGACCATATTTAGTACTTACAGTAGTTCCCTCTATTAAAGGAAGTAAATCTCTTTGAACACCTTCTCTTGATACATCTCCGCCAACTCTGTCAGTTCGTGCAGAAATTTTGTCGATCTCATCCAAGAAAACTATACCGTTATTTTCTGTTGAGTCTTTTGCAGATTTAATAATTTTATCTTGTTCTATTAGTTTATCAGACTCTTCATTTATTAAAATTTCATGTGATTCTTTTACTGACATTTTCTTTTTCTTCGGCTTTTGACCCATGGATTTTCCAAGCATATCTGAAATATTTATCATTCCAACATTTGCACCAGGCATTCCAGGTATTTCAAATGATGGCATCTGATTAGACTCGCTAACAGCTATTTCAATTTCATTGTCATCTAAATCTCCATCTCTTAGTCTCTTTCTAAAGCTTTCTCGAGTTGCTACACTTGCTTTATTTCCAACTAAAGCATCTAAAACCCTGTCCTCAGCTAATTTTTGTGCTTGAGCATGAACTTCTTTTCTTTTCTTCACTTTCTCCATTGCAATTGCAATTTCTAACAGATCTCTAACAATTTGTTCCACATCACGTCCTACATATCCTACTTCAGTAAATCTTGTTGCTTCAACTTTTACAAACGGTGCTTCTGCTAATTTTGATAGTCTTCTCGAGATTTCAGTTTTACCAACACCAGTTGGTCCAATCATTAAAATATTTTTTGGAAGGACTTCATCTTTCATATCGTCCTCTAATGCTTGCCTTCTCCACCTGTTTCTTAGAGCAATGGCAACAGCTCTTTTAGCTTTGTTTTGACCAACAACAAATCTATCTAATTCTGATACAATTTCTCTTGGTGATAATGAATTTGTTATTGTTTTTTTTTCTTTTGAAACTTTGCCTTTAGGAAACGATGTAACGTTTGATTTTTCCATTATATTTTCTCCATACTCAAATTATCATTTGTAAATACACAAATATCAGATGCAACTTTAATTGATTTTTTTGCAATTTCCTCTGCAGACATATCAGTATCCATTAAAACTTTTGCAGCTGCTAAAGCATAATTTCCACCCGACCCAATTCCAATAACATCACCCTCTGGTTCAAGAACATCTCCTGTCCCAGAAATTATAAAACTTTTTTCTTTATCACCTATTGCCATTAAGGCTTCTAATCTTCTTAAATACTTATCAGTTCTCCAATCTTTAGCTAATTCTACAGCAGCTCTTGTCAAGTTTCCTGCATGCTTTTCAAGCTTTGACTCTAGTCTCTCAAATAATGTAAGTGCGTCAGCAGTAGATCCTGCAAAACCTGCGATCACATTTCTTTTCTCAATTTTACGAACTTTGTTAGCAGTTTTCTTAATCACAGTATTACCCATACTAACTTGACCGTCACTGGCCACAACTACGTCATTATTTTTTCTTACAAGTACAATTGTTG
>FUFK010064981.1_pt1 | contig 11878 bp, 17 predicted proteins | sample 1021851 | NCBI WGS metagenome assembly FUFK01 (sample SAMEA51879418, study PRJEB19060) | metagenome
GACTCCTGTGTGTTGGACCTCCCCTCCTCTTATTTTAGAATTTATACCTCTGATACGTCCTGCGTTGATTCCTATACCTGCTCTTCTGGCAACATATAATCCTATGGCCATATCGCTTGAGAATATTGAAGGCAATGTGTCGTCACTGTCCACTAGAACGCAAGAAGCAAATTGTCTGATAGGAGTTCTCACACCTGCCATTACTGGCGTTGGAATGTTAATTTTGTGTTGTGATATAGCATCGTAATATTTTTTAACATAGGACATCCTTGTTTTAGTTGGATAGTCGGCAAATAAAGTAGCCGCGATCATCATGTACATGTCCTGTGGTGTTTCGTATAGTTGTCCTGTGCTTCTATCTTGCACGAGGTACTTGTCACAAATCTGTCTAAGTCCTGCGTATGTGAATTTTAAGTCTCTGTCTCTTCTTATCCAGGTGTTGAATTTCTTTAGTTCTGTTTTTGAATACTTGTCTAAGATACCTTTGTCATAGACACCAAGTCTAATGTTACGTAGGATCAACTTTAGTAATGGAATGTATTCATATTGACCGTGTGCTTCTTTTCTCACATCATAAGAAAGTAACCTCGCCGCGGCGTACTGATAGTTTGGATACTCCAATGAGATAAGATCATTTGCTGATCTTACTAAAACATTTTGGATATCCTTTGTTGTCATGCCATCATAGAACTGAATGTTAGCATTCATTTCAATTTGAGATGATGACACACCTGTCAATCCTTCACATGCCTCTTCAACGACGAAATGAATTTTATTGATGTCTAATAGTTCTAGCCTGCCGTCTCTTTTTTGAACTTTGATCGTACTAGAGTTTGTGTTCGGCATTAAGTTTTTAAAAATTTTATTTCTTGATTTTGTTTTTGTTGTATCCATATTTATCTAAATCCGTGTGTTTAACTTTTTTTATAATTTTTCCTTACCCTTCATACGAATAAAAACACAACGTCGCTGTGCAATTTTATTATGTACTAATATTATGACAAAAAAAGTTTTTTGTCTACAAGATAATTTACTTTATATGAAGAACAACTACAGGTATTATGCTAGTATTGTTGTTTGGTAATCGATGGTTGCGTCTGTGCCAGTGCTGGTAGTTGTGAATTTGAATGCCACAGTTTCGTTTCCAGCCGTTGAGTCTTTGTCGTCTATTGCGGCAGTTAAGGTTACACCGATGTCTGCTCCGCTTTCTGTGAACGTGTCATCAAAACCTACCGCTGTTGTTGATGCACTGATCGTGAATTCACCGGTCCTATCTAGTGTTCCCCTTACTATTTTGTATTTTATGAATATTCCTTTGCCTGCTAGTGCTGGAAATTCATTAATCGTTGTGGCCGTCGATGTGTTGTCGGGTAAAGTCTGTGATTTAATTGCTTTGGTTGTTACTCCTATACCTTGAACTTCAGGAGCCGCGTTAAGTTCTGAACTACCATCTGATCTTCTTTCATCTGTTCTCTCAAAGAAGTCCTGCACGGAAGAGCATTCATCGTTATCAAATTGGATAATTGGAACTTCNCTAATGGAACCAACACCCTCAAAATTATTTCCTACAGTTTTTGCATAGTAGTTGGCGTGTGATACAATGTGCCTTGGGCCAGCACCACCTGTTGTGCCTGTCTTTGGTGAAACCAATATTGCCTGTTGCCCTATGTTGCTCCAACTAGAACTAGTAAATTGAATATCTCGTGGNCCGTCTGTGAGGCCCGCTGTACTACCATCCATCTCTGCACCAATAAGTGCACCATATAATCCGGTTGTGAAATCACATGCCTGGAATCTTATGTTGGTAGCGTTAAAACTGAAATCCACCAATCTAGCAAACTTTGTGAACTGGCATTGATTAAAAACAATATTTGTTGTTGAGTATGTTGCATTGGAATGATTTACCGTTACACCTTTTGATGTTGAAACGTCAGTGCCACCAGATGCAAATGATCCTTGAAACTTCACGTTGTTGAAATATGCACTTGAGACTCTATCTAAACTGATCCCACCATAGGCAACTGTGTTTCTAAGAGTCATGTTGGACACTTGGATTTGTCTTGGAGTTGTGGCGCTGGAGTTACCTATGTTTGCTCCAACGTTTCCATCGTCGTCCTGTGTGACCATTACTGCATTGTTTCCTGAATTCCTAATTATGGTCTTGTCTGGACCTTCTCCAACCAAGTGTGCGTACGGTGGTATCTTGAGTGCGGCATTGATCCTATATGTACCTGCTGGAAAGAAAAGCACTCTTCTAGATCTAGTATCATCCTTATCTGTGTCTTTGTAAATTTCATCTATGGCATTTTGAATTGCAGTGATGTCTGCTGTCGAGTCATCCCCTTTTGCTCCAAAGTCTTTCACTGAAGCATATTCGTCCAACCTATCGCCCACTGTTCTTTGTTGGGTTGTTGTGATTGGTGTTGAATCTCCCAGGTACCCTTTGTAGGTATGGCTTAAGGCAGTGGTGAAAGCGGAACTGCCACCTGTTATAATTTCAGTGTTGCCCACCGACGGTGCGCCGTCTGCCACTGTGCCATTTCCAATGAACAATCTCTGTTCGTCGATTACGTAACCTAATTCTCCCGCGGCCAATTGCGGTAGGTCTGTTCGTTTTCCACGTCTGTGCTGTATTCTAGATATCTGTACTATCGGCATATACTGTTATTTATTACAGTATTAACTTGTAGTATTGTTCCAATTTGCCGTACCACTTGCCCACCCAGTGATCATAGTTATCTATATCGAATGTTTGATATTCATTGTTCTGTGTGCATATGAAGATACGTCCAGTCTTTATCTCAGTATCGTACATTTTATTATGGGCTTCTGCATAGGCCACCAGTTGTAAGAAATAATCTTCCACCCATTCTTTCTTCTTAAGTTTACGTGCCTGTTTGAAATCCATTATGGCAGGTGCACCTTTGTACACACCAACCAAGTCTGTTGTACCGGCATAAAGTTCTGGATAGTAAAGTGATACTTCAGATCCCCAAACTTCAGACACATCATGCAATCCGTTGTCGATAATCACGTTTGCCATTTTATGTGCCTTTTGCTGTATAAGATTGGATCCAGGCGTGCGATCTTCACCTTTAACATGTTTTTCCAGGCTACGGTGCATCACTGTTCCGATGTTTGCACTTTCTGTAGTGATCTGTTGAGCCTTCTCCGCGCCAACCCTTTTACGCCATGCGTGTAGATGTGTCATATCTTTGGTCGCTGAAAGCACTGTTGTCACACTGGGCACTTGTCTGCCGTCTGGTGTTTCGTAGTGTCTCTTTTTATTCTTTATAACTTTGGCTAATTCGCCATACGGATATTTTTGGTTGTAGGTGATGCCTTTGCCTATGAGAACATCCGTTGGTATTTTCATCATTATATTTTATATGGTATTGTTGTTTAAGTCAACTACTTACGTCTATTCATGGCAGATTTTGCCATCTTCTTAACAACATCTGTGCTACCTTGATCGTCGTAGTCCATNGCAGGATCCTTCTCTGCCTCGGCGTCTGTCTTAACAACTATTTTGTCGTTGTCGAAGTCTGCAACAACATTCTTTAGATCACCGTCTTGGTCATATATTTTTTTAAAAACATCATAGTTGAATGCTGGGTACCCGGTGTTGCTCATGATCTGTTTGACAGCATCCATGCTTATGTCTGTTGGTTTATCCTTCTCGTCGGCGTCACCCTTCATGTTCAATAAGACATTTATTAGTGCCGACTCTAGGTCTGTGTCGCTTTTGTTGAATTCTCTAAATCTCACAGGTTTACTTCCCTGCTAGTTTGCCGTACAGTCTGTTTGAAGTTTCGAACACTTCTTTGGATTCTCTTTGCTCTCTGCCTTCGGGCTCTGTGCCACCTGCTTCGGCATCAGAGGCTCCAAACTCATCGTCCTCTTCTCCTGCTTCTGAGTCCAGTGAGTCTAGATCTGTGTCCATGTCCATCGTGTCATCGGCGCCCATGGGTTCTGAAGCCATTTCTTCTCCGGTCAATATCCTTACACCGTTGTCTAGCTCTTGTCTAGTTGTCGTTAAAGTGGCCTCCGCCTGTTCAATCGCTGGCTGGATTTTTTGCATGAAAGCGTCCGCCTTGTCTGCTCCCATCTCGTCTCTGATTCTGTCTGCTAGTTCTAACATACCTTCTGTCTTCATTGATGCTAGATCCTCCAAGTAACCTGTGACCTTGTCCATCATGTCCTTGGCCGCTAAAATTAATTCTGATTGTTCCTCAACGCCTTCTGTTTTTAATCATGTTGCCTTTATTAATTTTTGATGCTCCAAGTCTATCAGCGATTCTATCCACTGCCCTTGTGCCTGCCGCTGTGCCTGCCGCAGTCGCCGCCGCCATTCCCATTTTCATTAATGGATTTTCAGTCTTCATTACTGTTGCGGCCGCCTTTCTGTCTGCTGGACTTACTGGCTGTCCTTTGGAAAGTTTGTCTTTGATCTGATCTCTGGCCTNGCCAATTATGGAACTACCCGNGTCACCACCATACTCNCCAAGTTTTCTTTCGGCGATCGCTTGGTTAACGATATCTAACATCATTTGGCTTTTTTGATAGTTGTTGTCTTTTAATTCTTGTCCGAAGTGCGTGTTCTGTGTNATNTCNTGTATNTTTGTTCTTATNTGATTTGCAGTGTCTTCTAATTCTTCTTTGGTGAATTTGCTTAGATCCATGGTTTGATTGAATCTGGATTCGAATTCAGATAATAATGATTCAGTTGTAACTGGTTTTGTAAGGTCTAAGCTCTTCATACTGTGTTTATTTATTATCTATGCTCCGAACGTATCGTTAAAGATCTGCTGTATTCTGCCTTTGCAATCGTCCGCTAGGCGGTTAGCGACATCCAGCCTATCCCAGTACACATCCTCCCTGAGTTCATCTTTGCTCTTCTGTGCCTCCTTGATCATACGTTTGGCGCTCTGTATGTCAAACAGTTGTGATGCGTGTTTCATGTCTAACTCTAATATGTCGTTGGGTATTTGTTTACCGTCGGCGAGGTAGTGTGCAACCAATATCGCTGTCTGTTTTAGATTAATGTCTTCATGCAACACTTTTGCCTCCATCATGTCCGCTATGACATACACGTATCTGGTACCTGTCCATTTCCTAGGCACGATGGCTATGTTGCCGATAAGNATGCCTTTTGANAATTGCTTTGGTAGNTGTTGGAATGGTCTNTTNGCCTGTTCCTTGTGTGCCAGGGCCGCAAGTTTCCCTTTAAGACCATANGCCTCTATCTGTTTTACCAGTTCTGATTTATTTTTTCCTATCATTNGCAACAAACTTTATTTTCCTATTTAAAGCATATTGCATGTGACTNTCAAGTTTCTTACGCACAAACACTGCTTTNTCCGCCAACTTCTTGGCCCTGTCCGCATCTTCTGGTGACAGTTGGTCACTCCTGAATGATCCCGACGCATGGGCCTTGATGAATTCAAAGTCTGTGTCTGTGACATAGACTCTGGCCTTGGGTGCTATTTCTATGAACATGTATTGGTAATATTAGCCTGGCATCTTCATCAGGATCACTACCACTGTGGATAGTAGACCTGCGACGACTGTGCCTGCTGTTGCTATGATTGTCTTCTGACTGCTTTTGTGACTGGTTGACATGTCTTCATTCATCTTGGCCAACCTTACTTCGATCGCACTTAATCTGTCGTGTAGGCCTTTGTATCTCTCTGCACAAAGGTCAACGTGTGCTTCTAGGTTCTGTTTTTCTAATTCTGTTGTACTCATATATCTTTTTAAATCTCTCTTGAGGATCTGTACCTCCGTTATTAGAGCCTGTAAATGAGCCTGTTCCATTGCCTAGTTGTGCCTTTGTGTGTTTAAGTGTGTGCCTTAAAGTAATGTTATTTATCTATAGGTCCAGCATACGAAAAGTACGTGTTTATGATGCCACCTGCGAGTGCACCGATCACTTTCTGCCTNTCTGTGCCNTGNAGTTCTTTNGTNACAAAAGTCTGCACAGGAAAATGTGCTGTGTTATGACAGTCTGTTATCACTGGCACAAGGCTGAAATCATCTAAGAGACTTCCTGTTGGATCCGATACATCACCATACACTCCCGCCTGCTCTGTGAAGAACTGGAAATGCCAGGTTGTGTGTGCTCCTTCGTAGTACGATCCGAAACTGGAGTTGCCAAGGTTGGGTAGTTCTATCCTCTGAGGTGGATGATCCCATGTGATGTTACCTCTCATCTGGAGCAGTTGCACCATCGTTGCGAAGTTACTGTTTTGATCACGTGCCACAGACAGAGTGTGCTTGTCGCTTATCTCGATGCCTGCTGTGGTCTTGAATGGGAACTGTTGTTTGAGATTACCGTTGTCGGTGATGTCCACCAGTGTGTGTATTCTGTACTCATGCATACCGATATTTAAGTCATTAAAAAAGGGCGAACCTAATTAAAGATCCGCCCTCTTTGGTAATATGTTACCCTAAGGTAAACTATTAACTTACCGCCGCCGCAGTTAAGATACCAAGTTTAGTTTCTGTAACTGTTGCCGAACTAATAGTGGCAGTAACGTTACCTGCACCGTTAAGTGCTCTGATGGCATCTCTTAAAGTGTTTCCACTTATTAGAGTACCTAAACAGTCTGTTCTTACCACGTAAGTTTTTTGCTTATTACTTTCAACCAACGGTCCTTCTGCAAGGATGTTGATGAACTGTGAGATAACTGCTCTTGTCGCCTCTAGACCTGCTGTTGAAGATCCAGTTGACAAGTCACCTGTTTCTGCCGCCATAGAGTTGATAAAGTCTACTGTAAACATAGTAGTCTCTACACCTTCTAGTTCTGTGTCAGTAACGTGAGTGAAGTTGTTTTTAGTAATTGGCATTTTNNCTTTCCTCCTATACTATTATTACGCTCCAACTGAAGTGTCACCCATATCTCTATCAGCCGCTGTTGCAGATGATATAGTTGCTGTAACTTTGTCAGGTGTTAATGCGTTTAATCCTCTGATCGCCGCTTGGATTGCCGCCACTGTCGTTGTTGAACTGATTGTGTCTAACGAGTCTCTTCTTACCATGTAAGTTTGTTCTGTGTCAGAATTTGACAGAACGCCTTTACCTAAGATGTTTACACCTTGGTTTTGGATTGCCTCCATAGCCAATTGAAGAGCGGCTGTGTTAGCCGATGCTCTAGGTGATGTTACCTCTGCTGAAACGTCAGAGATGTAGTCNACTGTGATGAAGTCTACTTCAACACCGTCTGCCTCGTGAGCTGTGTTTGGTGAAACAAAGTTTCCAGGTCCACCTGCTGGTAATGTGCTATCGTAAGCCATTGTATTTCTCCTTCTACGTTATTAAGCGTATTTGAAAGTTGTCTTGATTGTACAAGCAACTGTACCTGATCCAAAGTTGATTGAATCTACAGTACCTAGGTTGATGATGTCTTCAACTAGAACTTGAGCTAGTGTACCAGTCACAGTTCCGTCTAAAGATGTGAAGTCATTCAATGTTGAAGTAAAATCACCTTCTAATAGAAAGTCCTGTTTAGTACCAGTATCGTATACCGCACCTGCGGCTAAGATAGTAGCTCTTGAGAGAATTGTGTTGATAACGGCTTCCATGGCTTCTCTTGAACCATCTGCATCCACGTCCCAGTCAACCGAGATCATAGTGATTTCTTTTCCTATGAATCTGTTCGCTTCACCGATTAATGGAGCCACCGTTCTGTTTGGTGCTATTGGCATTTTTTATCCTCCTTTTTTCTCTGATTTAAAATGCTGTACCGTCGCTCAGACAGTACGTTGCAAGTATTTATTGGTAAGATTGGTAAATTATGCTGTAATATTACGATTTCAGCCAGACTTCGTCACTTTTAGTGCGTAGATGACGTTTATATCCCAGACTGTGCAAAATATCCCTACATTTCCTGACTGTTTCTGGTCTCTTTCGCTGTTTCATCTCTATGTTGATCACAGGATTGTTTTTCCGCAAAGTCTCCTTAGCGCCTTTCAACAACGGAATCTCAAACCCATCAACATCGATCTTGATGTAGTCAACTTCTGTGAAATTGAAACTGTCAAGTGATCTGCACTCTATGTCACCATCACGAGGTTCTGTGTCTCCGAGAACAAAGTTTAGATGTGTGTCGTTGGTGCCTTGCTCGGCATTGTGTGAATGACTGCTGAGTCCATAAGGATACAACAGCACATTAGATTCTTTNATATTTTTATTGAAACACTCTATGAAATTAGGGTTTGGCTCAAAGCATATCACTTGTTGGAACCTCTTGGCTAACGGTCTTGTCCACTCNCCNACGTTGGATCCAACATCGATGGCATTCCGCCATTGCTTTACATATCGAAGACTGTTATCACGTTGTTCTTGTTGGCCATTGCCTGCCTCCTCGAGGAATGTGGGTTCGGTGTGCAGACCATAAAACACCCAGAAACTATTTTCGTTTGGCATCGNTATCCTTATAGGCAACCATTNCANTCACANGTGTCGCAGTTGTCACAGTTGNCACANGNNTTNTCACAGTGAGGNGTGCAGGCACATCTAAAGCATTTGTCCTTTTCTTTTTTCATTATAACTCCTTGAATTTTTTCAGTATATCAGTGTTTGGCAGTTTGGATTGTAGTTGCTGTTGCAGTCTATGTAAGGTCTGCATCTTCATCTTTACATTTAAATTGCTATAATTGGCCACTGACCGTCTTATGTTTCTTAGGTTACTGTCGTTTATGTTGAGAGCCCTTTCCAAATTGGTTAAATTTTTGTAATGATCCTCATAACTTCTTAGGTATCTCCTTAACGCCATCACAGGCACTGGCTGTCTCTGTCTCATGGCCTGTGCTTGGTTTTTATTTTTTAACTTCTTGGTAATTTCTGGATCACCCGACACTATGGCCAACATGTTGGCTAGGTCATTGTTCATCATCCTTACCTGGTCAAATGTGCCTTTTGCCATGGTCTGATCTGCGTATGACTTTGCGAATCCTATGGTCTCTTTGTTTTGACTCATTAAGGCCAGTGCTAGGAAACTTAGATATATTCTCTCTGTTACCTCCGGGAAAGTGTATCTCTGTAAGTCACTATGTCTTCTAATGACCTTTCCCTCAGATACATACTTTAAAAATGGAGTTAACATAAAGGTATTTATTCAGCCAATGCAACGTAATTTTATTCTAACTGATGTAATGAAAACTGGATTTCATGTTGAACTTGAGCAGTTTATTAAAATGCATACCATGGCCAACCAGCAGTTCGACATGACTGGTGAATATTATACTTTACACAATTATGACCTAGACTCTTATGATCGTAGATTTGCCATAATTGATACTAGGCAGGATAATCTTAGGTTGAAAGATAACACAGAGTTCCATGCTGAACTTAAAAGACGGTGTGCATTATTACACAGCCAAGGATTTTCCTTCATAAAATCTAATCCATGGGAGTCACTAGAAAACATTAAAAGTACACCACAATATCCTGAGATCGAAATAGAACATGTCAAGTGGACGGGTGGTGTAAGTTGGTTCTGGTACTATATGCACAACAAACACAAGGATAATAAACTAGACTTTGACCACTCTAATAAAAAATATGACTTTTTATATCTTAACAAACAACCTAGAAAGCACAGACAAAAACTCTATAAAAAATTACTAGACAAAGGCATACTAGAAAATAGTCTGCACACTAACTGGCCCAACAGGAAATTACCTGCGGACTATGAACTGCCGTGGGCACAGGACTATCCATTCCGTGGCAGGGACCAAGATATGTATGAAAAGCCATACAACGATACCGCCTTTAGTATTGTATCTGAAAGCAATGATAACGACTTTGAGGTTTTCATGACAGAGAAGATATGGAAACCTATAATAGCAAAACAGATATTTGTCGTCCATGGCAATTACCTATACCTACAGAAATTGAGAGAGATGGGTTTTAAGACATACAACAACTACTTCGAGGAAGTGTATGACCTGGACAGAGATCCTGACACACGAATAGATACCATTGTCAACGTATGTGATAAACTGCGTGATGCCCCATGGCAAGACATGTACTTAAGAAGTCAGGCACTACGGCAATATAACTTTGATAATTTTTTCAATAAAGAGAAGTTGGGGAATGAAATCAATAAAACTTTAAAACTATTTCTTGAATTTGCTGACCGCNGTCAAGTTNCTTCTTGANAATCCNANCCTGTCCACAAGTTTCACAGCNCCACCCGACTTNTCCACAGCAACAAAACCTTCTGGATCTGTAACCTCTAGTCCGCCGTCTGTTTGTCGGAATGATCCAATGGCCATTGCCTGATTCATTTTCTTAAGAACAAAACCTTTCATTTGTTGCACCGCTTTGTAGAAAGTCAACATGGCCTGTAACGGCTTCTTTGCTCTGTTTAGGAATACAGGCATCTGCTTCATCTTGTCCTGTCTCAACTGCAGGGCCTTTTGTGCTTTCAGTCCTGATATCTGCTGTTGCATTCTGTCTGCATAGAACTTTTTGAAACCTTGTAGGAACTGATTCACGTTGCCAGGAAGTTGTCCTTGCTTGACCATAGCATTGATATACATCTGGAACATAGGTACAAAGTCTTGGTTCTGGCCTAGCACACTTGATAGGTTTCTTGGTACAGTGTTTAAAAGTTCTTCTAGTTTTTCTATGCTGTTGTAGAATTGCTTTGTTTCCTCATCTGTGAATTTGGCACTGCCAGATACATCTTTGTAAGTTGCGTTGTCAAAAAACACATCATTGCTCTTTGCAAAACCACTGACATCTGCCCCACCCGATGCTGTCATGTCTGCCAGTGTTTCACCAGCATAGGTTGTGTGGAATATTATTCCCACCTTTGCCCTGTCTATCTGTTTTGCCAGGTCTCCACCCTCGGGCACAGCATATGTTATTGTGTTAGGTGTGAAAGTTATGTGAGGCTTGCCACCTATGTTTTTCCTTGTAATGTCCTCGTCAGTGAACAACAGGTCGCCCTGCACCACTCCCTGTATGTTTAATTTCTTAAGATGCACAAGGCACTTCAATAACTTCTGTCCGAGATCATCTGTGCCATGATTACTTGCTATATCTTTCTTGGTGTAATTTATTTTTGGAGATTGTGCAAACACTGACTTGGTTCCCACAAAGAACCTACCGTTGTCTGGGTTTGTGCCACACACCACCGCAGGTGCACCATCCCATTTCACAGAGACACTCATTGCCTCTGAGCTCGATCCTTTCAATGTGAGAAGCAGGCCTCTGAAGTATTCTAAGACTGCCTTGCCACCCTCATAGCCGTCAGTGATCACTATNTCCTCGATGTGTTCTAGGTGCGTCCTTTTAAACTCTGTTAGGACATCTTCTATCAACATGATTAGTCCTCTTTGTATTCGCCGTCTTTGATTTTTAGTANGTTGTTTTTAACGTCTCTGTTCTCTTTTATACGTGCCACGCCCTTGCTGAACTTTGATGCGTCCATGTTCTTGACCGCTGAATGGAATTTCTTCTCTAATTTGAATGCAGTGTCTTGGTCAAAGTTCTCCCTGATATAGTTGATCAATCNTATTGTGGACTCGAGTATNTGTGATGCTCTACTNTCCACTACCTCTTCCTTNTCCCTTCTAAGAGGCATTGAACTTAATTCTTCTAAAAGACTTTTAGTGTGTTTCTGCATACATTGGTATTTACTCTTAATTGTAACATATTAAAAGCAAAAGTCTACTGGGTTGATTGCTTTTTATACACAAAATACTTACGTTGGTTGGTATCATCACGTATATCCAGTATTTTTAAGTTGTAGATTTCACTTAATTCTATTATAAATGGCACGTTCCAGGCATAGAACTCTATCCAGTCTGCTTCAGGCTTGTCATGTTGCACACCCGGATTGACCCTGAAGAACATTGTTAGGAA
>FUFK010038928.1_pt1 | contig 11877 bp, 18 predicted proteins | sample 1021851 | NCBI WGS metagenome assembly FUFK01 (sample SAMEA51879418, study PRJEB19060) | metagenome
CAAAAGAAGGTAGAATTAGAAATAGAAACCATACCTTTTGTGGGATACACCGATTTTCATTTTGAGGATAAAAAGACCAAAGAGGATTTTTATATTGATTTGAAAACGTCTAAAAGCCTTCCCCAGAGAGTTAGTATTTCTCATGCAATGCAACAATCCATATATCAGTCAGCGACAAATGCGAAGCAAATTTTGTGGTATTTGAAGAACCCTACAAAGACCAAAGACGCTGAATTTATTGCTATGTCGCTAGATGATTACTCAAAACCTATGCAGATATGTAAGCATATTCTAAATGTTATGGGTAATTACCTTAAAACTGTTAATACGCCAGATGACGTAAGGAATACTTTAGTGCCAAACCCCGATAACTGGATTTGGAAAGAACCTACAGTATACCAAGCTAGAAAGGACGTTTGGGGGTATTAACCAAGAAACCCCTTTAGGTTTACGCTTAGAGGGGTTACAATCAACTAAATTGGAGTTCGAAAATGATTATTTATGAAAATTCAAAACCAAAAGAAAAACTAAAAGCATGGTATTTATTCACAGAAGACTTTGTGGCGGGTACTCAACACCTTAGTAATGAAGAAGTAGGTATATACATTCGTTTGCTATGTTTCAACTGGAATAAACGCTGTTCGGGTATACCAAATGACTCTAGCACACAATACAGGATAGCTAATTGTTTTACCGATAATGAGAAAAAAAGTTGTGATAATGTTCTACAAGAATTCTTTGTTTTAGTTAATGATAAGTACCAAAATGAAAGACAATTACAGGAATATCTTTATATTTCAAGGCGAATGGAAGCTTCTAAAGAAAATGGGAAGCTTGGCGGTAGACCAAAAAAACCTAGCATAGAACCTAGCCAAAACCCCCCTACCCCTACCACTACCCCTACCAGTTACCCTAAGAAGATAAAACAACCGAATTATAATCCCCTTTTTAAAGTATTTTGGGAAAAGGTAGCTAATAAAGTCAGCAAGGGAACAGCCGAAAAGAATTATATGAAGCTAGAAGACAAATGGATAGAAAAGCCAGAAGAACTAGCCGATATGTACAATAAATATTATAAATCGGTAGAAGATAAGCAATTTGCAAAGCAACCCGCCTTTTGGCTATCCGCTAAGAAGTATGAGGATGAACAACCAAAAGCAATAAGCACAGAAAAGGTTGATATGTACCCCTTCAGACTAAAGCAATTTAAGGAGTGTGTGGAAACCGAAACTGTGAAAGGTTATGTTGTTTCTACAGCTAGGCATCACACAGGGGATGTTCAAAGAGCAATAGCAGAAGGTGAGTTTACAAAAGAGCAAGCCGAAAAGTATCTTGATTTGCGGGGGTGGATATAATGTTAGAGGTCATAACCTTTACCATGTATCTCATTACTATCACAGATATAGAAACGGCTAATGTTGAAGTTCACCGCCTTGTTTTTGATAACCATGCGGAATGTTTAGCATTAGCCACAGCCATAAACCAAGTTCGTGACCCTATTTCTACTAAAAAGAACTGTAGAAGGGTCATTAACTATTATTGGGATTTACCATAATGAAAAATGATTACGAAAAAATATTTGCACTCAAACCAATCGTTCCAGATACAGGACAAAGAAACACTAGGGTATTCAAAAAGAAAACAGTAGAGATAATGAAAAAACTTGCAAAAAAGCAAAGGGAACAAAATAAAAAAAAATAAAATAGGTCTAATATTTGGGGTTATAAACATACACGGCACATAGCTAACACCCCCTGTATGACGCTTAAAACAGGGCAAAAATTAAGAAAAACTAAAATATGGTAGATTTTCGGATAAATATTAGGTAAATCTTAATTGTGGCATCAGTTGACATAGTTAAGGACTGTTCATTGTACACGGCAATGATTAGTGGTTGAACCTTGAACAAGCTATGCCACACCACCTAACTATGGGGTAAAAATAGGATGGCAAGACCGAAGAAGTATAATATAGACACAAAACAAGTAGAAAAACTTGCTTCATTTGGTTGTACTAATACGGAAATGGCTGACTTTTTTGGTTGTTCACCAGACCTATTAGAGAAGAGTTATTCGGAATATCTCAGAAAAGGGCGTGGCTCTATGAAATTGCGACTCCGACAGCTACAATGGAAGTCGGCTGAAAAGGGCAATGTGACCATGCAGATATTCTTAGGAAAGAATATTTTAGGTCAGCAAGACAAGATAGAATCAAGCGAATTAGATGAACCGCTAGTGTGGTCAGCGGATTAATGCCATTAACAGCACCACAAAANAAAGTAATTAAAGATGACTCACGCTTTAGAGTGCTTATCACAGGGCGTAGGTTCGGNAAAACATANCTAGCNATAAATGAATTNGCNAAGTTTGCAAGTCAGCCNAATAAAAAGGTNTGGTATGTTGCACCTAGTTATAGACAGGCTAAAGCTATNTGTTGGGGTGTTCTTAAAGAAAAGATGATACAGCACAAATGGGTAAAGAGCATAAACCATAGCGATTTAACTATTACACTCAAGAATAACAGCCAGATAACACTAAGGGGTTCAGATAACGAAAACTCATTAAGGGGTGTTGGCTTACATGGTTTAGTCATGGACGAGTTCGCAGATATCAGCAAAGAAACATGGTATGAGGTGCTTAGACCTACATTGTCAGACACAAAAGGTCATGCGTTATTCTGTGGNAGTCCTAGAGGGTTCGGNAACTGGTCTTATGAGCTATACAAGATGGGCGAAACCAATAAAGACTGGAAAAGCTTTCAATACACGACACTAGAGGGCGAACAAGTAAGTGAAGACGAGATAGAACAGGCAAAGCAAGACCTAGACCTTAGAACCTTTCAACAAGAATACGAAGCTACCTTTGTGAACTATTCGGGGATGATTTATTACAACTTCAGTAGAGATAAAAACATAGTGGAAAAATACAGCAAGAATAGTGGCATATTGCACATAGGCTTAGACTTCAACGTAGACCCTATGAGTGCGGTTGTATGCGTTATAGAAAATGATAGAATTTTTATGATAGATGAGATACAAATATACAGTAGTAATACGAATGAAATGTGTGATGAGATTAGAACCAGATATAAGAATAAGCAGATAGTGGTTTATCCAGACCCATCAGCTAGACAAAGAAAAACGTCAGCGGGTGGAACAACCGACTTAGCTATATTGAAAAATTCTGGATTTGATGTAAGATGTAAGAGTACAGCACCTTTAGTAAGGGATAGGATTAACGCAGTAAATAGTAAGTTAAAGAACGTAAATGGTAAAAGTAGTTTGTTTATTGTTAAGTCCTGTAAAAATGCAATCAAAAGCATAGAACGACAGATTTACAAGGAAGGTACGCATATTCCCGACAAAGATAGCGGTTATGACCATATGAATGATGCTCTAGGGTACTTAGTAGAGTATAATTTTCCGCTAAGAAGGAATTTTGCACCAAGCCATCCTAAAAGGTGGAGTTAATGGATAGGGAAACACTTACAAGCAAACACGACTTATGGGATGCAAACATAGCTAATTGGGAGTTCTATATTCGTAGTTATCTAGGCGGGAATGATTACAAAAACGGCTATTACCTTCACCGATATGTTTTAGAGTCACCCGAAGAATATGACGCAAGAATAAGACATACCCCTGTTGATAACCATTGTAAGAATGTTGTTCAGATATACACAAGCTTTCTTTGGAGAGTTCCCCCAACAAGAGATTATGGTTCATTAGATGGCGATGAACAGTTAACGTCTTTTCTAATGGACGCTGACTTAGATGGTCGCTCATTCAATACTGTAATGCGGGAAGTACAAATGAACGCTAGTATTTATGGTAATTGTTGGGTCATAGTCGATAAGCCACAGTCAAACGCCAATACCAGAGCAGAAGAATTAGCACAGGATATCAGACCTTATATCAGTATTTACACGCCAGAAAATGTTGTGAATTGGAATTACAGGCGGTCACCAAGCGGAAGGTTTTATCTTGATATGTTGATGCTTGTAGAGGATATAAACGCAGATAGAGCAATAATTAAAGTATTCACAGAAGAAAATATCAGCACCTATGAGGTTGAGGAGTATTCAGAAGAATATTCAAAAGGTGATTCAAGGCTTATAGAAGAAATACCCAACCCAATAGGCAAGATACCCGCAGTAAATGTCTATAATCTAAGGGGTGCTAAAAGACCTATAGGGATTAGTGACCTAGCCGATGTAGCCTATTTGCAACAGTCTATCTATAACGACTATTCAGAGAAAGAACAGCTTATCAGACTAGCAAACCATCCAAGCCTTGTAAAAACACCCAATGTTGAAGCTAGTGCGGGTGCGGGGTCTATAATAGAGATACCAGAAGACCTAGAAGCAAGTCTAAAGCCTTATATTATACAGCCAAGCGGTCAGAACCTTGATGGAATTATGAAATGTATACAAAACAAGGTAGATGCTATTGATAGGATTACACACATGGGTTCAGTAAGGGCAACAGGAACACAAATAGCTAGTGGTATTGCTCTCCAAACAGAATTTCAGCTACTAAACGCCAGATTATCAGAAAAAGCGGATTATCTTGAGAACGCAGAAGAACAGATATGGTCATTATTTGCTATGTGGCAAGATAAACAATTTGATGGTTCGGTAAACTATCCAGATACGTTTGATATTAGAGATTGGGCGAATGACCTTCAGTTCTTACAAATGGCAAAAGCTAGTGGCATTAAGTCCGAAACATTCAACAAGGAACTAGATAAGCAGATAGCACAGGCAGTCATTGACGATAGTGAGATGATTAAATCAATAAATGAAGAAATAGATTCAAGTCGGGCAGTAAGAGGTCAATTCACAACCACAGAAGTAGAAGGGCAAACAGTTGAAGAAGAAGAAGAAACGTAGGCTAGTTCCCAAAGATAAAAGAACTGGTATTCCTAAAAAATATCTTTCGGGTCTTAAAGGTGCAAAAAGAAGTGCTAGAGCAAGCTTATTGAAACAAGTAAGTGCTTTATATAAAGCGGGTGCAAGAATACCACGCTCATTACTTAGAAGAAGGAATAGGACATAATGGCAGTAAGAAGAAAACCCTTATCAGCAAAGACATTAGCAACACTTAGAGCAAAAGCAAAGAAATCTAAACTATTCAATCTTGCAGACCTAAAGGCTTCTTTTCGTAGGGGTCAAGGTGCATTTTTATCAGCGGGTAGCAGACCCCGCATCCCTATGAACGCTTGGGCGATGGCTAGAGTAAACAAACTAATAAAAAGGGGTCGGTCTGGTACATTCGACAAAGATATTATTAGACGAGCATCAAAGAGAAAAAGAAAGTAATGGCTAAGTATAGAGGTAAAGAAGTAAAGCTAAACAAACCATTTAGATTGTCTACAGCGGAATCTAAGCGAAAAAAGTTTGGTGTTTATGTTAAAAACAAGTCTACTGGCAAGATTAAGAAGGTTACATTTGGTGCTAGGGGTATGTCTATAAAGAAAAACATACCCGCAAGGCAAAAGTCATTTCTGGCTAGAATGGGTGGTGTTCTCAAAGAAGTAAAAGGGCAAAAGTCCTTATCACCCGCTTTTTGGTCAATCAAAGCATGGAAAAAAGACTTTCCGCTGTAATGTCAAAAATACTAGATAAATTAGCTGACCAACATGAAGAACGTATAATCAATGTATTATACAGGCTTGAAGAAGACGTTGTAAAAGAGGTAACAAGGGCAACAGGCGGTAAGCTTGTGTCACAAAGACTAGCTATTCAGCTAAGACCACAAATAAGAAACCTTATAGAAACAACCTTTTTAGATGAAGCCGACATAATAATTAATGATGAATATAACAAGATTGCAAAAGAGGTATTAGATACATTTGGCGAAATGCCAATACCTAAGAAGTTCAAAAGCCTAACAGAAGTTGACCTTAGAACCTTGAACGCTCTTAAAACGCAGTCATTTAGTGGGTTTGAAGACGTAGCCGAAAGATTTCTAAAGGTAATAAACGATGAAGTATACCAAAGCACCATAGCGGGTAGACCATTTGAAGACATGGTAAGTAATATTCGTTCACATATAAATGGAGTATACAAGAGGTCAAACACCGCAGAAATAAATGAACTGGTAGATTTTATTAATGAAAATAAGTTTGATAATTTAAAAAGGTCACAAGTAGAAGACGCTGTTAGAAAGCTACATACACAATACGCAAGCGACAGGGCGGGTAATAACCTAAGACGTTATGCAAGCCAGATAGCACATGATTCAGTTATGCAGTTTCATGGACAATTTACTATTGCAAAAGCCAAAGAAGCGGGTCTAACGCATTTTACATATACAGGAACGTTAGTTAGGGATAGCAGAGATTTTTGTAAAACAATGTTGAATAAAACACTCACAGAAGAACAAATAAGAGAAACTTGGATAAATCGTTCATGGCAAGGAAAGTCAACTGGTGACCCATTTATAGTAAGGGGTGGTTATAGATGCCGACATACTTGGATTCCAACAGACCCATCATGGGGTGAAGAAACAGTAGACCAAGTGCCAGAAGAACCAGTAAGTGATGAAGAAACAGTAAATGTAACATCATTAGCAACTAAAATAAAGCTAGAGGACATAAAGCCAGTTTCTAAACAATTTCTTTTGACCAAATTAGGTAAGAGATTTGAAGAAAACGCAAAAGATAAAAAATATAAAAAAGACGAACAAGGTAGAGGACTTGCAAGATATCGTGACGGAATAAACGCAAACGCAAATAAAGAAAAATATTATGGGCATATTGTTCTTGAAGATAGGAAAGTCATTGGTGGAAGGGGTAGGGGTCAAACAATAGAATTGAAATGGTCAGAAAAAGACTATGGAATTATAGAAGCTATGATGGATGAACTGGATGAACTGGCTGTTAAATACAATGTTCCAAAGTTAAGAGGTATAAACAATGAAAAAACCCATATTGCGTCTATGGGTGATGGGGTATTACATATAAACGTAAGGTATTTAACTTTAGAACGGACAGATACGGCTGTTACAAAATGGAAAATGGGCGATGATATTAATGACAGACCATTTACGTCAGATTCTTTTTTTGAAAGTAAATTAGATAGAATAAGGTCAACATTCTATCACGAATTTGCTCACCACATTCACCAACAAAAGTTTGTAAAAGATAGAGGTGATTATTTTGCACCACAATTAGAAAAAGACTTGAAAAAAATATCTAGGTATAGGGGAAAAAGTGCCACAACATATGCAGATGATACCAAATTTGAATGGTTTGCTGAAAATTTCAGCCTGTACGAATTAGGAAAAACAGAATTAGTTGACCCTAAATTTATTGAATTTTTAAATGAGAAGGTATTATAAATGAGTAGATTATTTGAAGAAGCAAGAGCAATATTACGTTTGGAAAGAGATTTAACCTTAGAGGATTACAAAAAATTTATCGAAATTAGAAGGAATATTCCAGAGAGTGAAGAAAGAAATTTTGCATGGTTGGGTGAAGGGTTACACATAAGGTTGTCAGAGATTGCCAGTAAAGAGGGTAATTATGATTGGCTAGAACCAGAAGATGAAGATTAGTAGCATTTGATATAAAACTTTGTTATAAAGATATTATCCAAATAAAGGAGATTTAAATGGCTGAAGAAAACCAAGTAGAACAGACTACTGAAACAAAAGAAGAAGAACCACAAGTACAGGATACACCAAGCGGGGTAACATTTACAGAAGATGAAATGAATGAAATCGTTAGAAAGCGATTAGCCAAAGAAAGAGGTATTATGTATAAAAAGCTAGGTGTTGATGACTTAGAGGTTGCTATAAATGCGGTCAAGACACAAAAGCAAGCAGAAGAAGCACAAAAAATCCAAAAGGGTGAGTTTGAAGAAATACTTAAAACCAGAACCCAAGAATTCAACAAAGAAAAAGAAAACTTAGAAAATCAGCTAAGAGATATCAAAATAAATAAATCGTTATTGTCTTCAGCATCTAGGAATAAAGCTATCAATCCAGACCAAGTGGTTGAGTTGTTAAAAACGAATATGCAACTTAATGAAAGCGGGAATGTGGAAATTCTTGATAAAAATGGTGTTACAAGATACAATAAGGCGGGTGAACTTTTGACCACAGACGAATTAGTGCAAGAGTTTCTTACACAAAACCCTCACTTTGTTAGTGCTACCCCAAGTGGTTCTGGCACAGTGTCAAATGTGGATAGGCAAGAACTCAATAAGCCTTTAAATCTGAGTGAATTAAATATGAATAATCCAGAGGACAGGAAGAAATATGCTGAATATCGAAAGCAAAGAAATTCTCAACCTTATGTGATTAACTCAAACCCTTAATTTGTTTTATTTAAAGGAGTAAAAAATGGCAAATGAAACAACCAGTAGTACCATTTCGGAACTCTATACCGAAATCGTACAAGAAGCATTGTTTGTGGCAAGCGAACAGTCAATAATGAGAAACCTAGTCAGAAACTACACAATAGCGGGTGGTGGTAAATCTGTTGAAGTTCCAATCTATGCAACAGTATCAGCATCAGCGGTAAATGAAGCAACTGACCTATCAAATACAGCCGTTAACCCAACTTCTGTTACNATTACAGCTAGTGAAGTAGGTATTATGACCACATTGACCGACTTAGCTAGAAATTCAGCATCACGAAATGTTGCGGGTGACATTGGTAGATTATTCGGTGAAGCTATCGCAAGAAAAGTGGATGCAGACTTATCAGCANTATTTACAGGCTTTTCAACAGAAAAAGCGGGTGGAGCGGGTCAAGAACTAACAGTTCAAGACATCTTTGAAGCAAGTGCAGAGCTTAGAACAGCAAATGCACCCGCACCNTACTATGGAGTGTTTCACCCAAAGCAGATATTCAATGTGAAGAAGTCTTTGACAAACACCTTTGTGGGTAGAGATACCGAACTATCAAACGAAGCTATGCGAAGCGGTTTCGTAGGAACTATTGCGGGGGTTCAAATCTTTGAATCTTCAAATATTTCTGTTGATGGTTCTGATGACTCTATCGGTGGTGTATTCTCTCAAGACGCTCTAGCGTTAGCAATGATGCAAGACCTAAAGTTAGAAACACAAAGAGATGCTTCATTAAGAGCAGATGAAATTGTTGCTACTGCCGTTTATGGAGTTAGTGAAATACATGACTCTTATGGAGTTAAGTTAACTGCTGATACACTAGCTACATAAAAACTATGGGGGTGGGAAACTACCCCCTTTTTTTAAGGGATTATGACAATGGAAATGGTTAAGCTTGTTAAGGGCGATAGGGTAATCGAAAGACGCAAAGTAGATTACGAAAACAATATAAACATTTGGGGTTTACGAGGTTGGAAGCTAGATGATGGCAAGCCAAAAACACAACCCGCACCAGAACCGAAAGTAGAAAAGCCAAAGAAATCAACAAAAAAGGCTGAATAATGGCTACAAACGAATTCAATGTTGCTGATACTAGTCTTCAGAAAATACAACCAGATATTTTAGGTTTCGGGGTAACAACTTTTGAAGACCAACTTCAATTTGCTGAAAATGACGTTATTAGGCGTGTAAGAGAAGAATGGTGGGAAAGATACAGGCATACTGTACGCTATAAGGACATTACAAAGATTACTTCAGTAGAAATGGATAGTTCTAAACTCACAGACTCACAATGGACACAATCAGTAGTTTATTTGTGTTTATGGAAGTATGTGTATCCTATTCTTACTAAATGGCGTGACCCCGACACAGGCGAAGGTAAAGACGCATTTCAAGTCCAGATTGACTTTTATAGGGATAGATATGAAGAAGAATTCCAAGCTATTCTAAGGGATGGGGTTGAGTATGATGAAGATGGTGGCGGTACAGTAAGCGACAGCGAGAAAGAACCCATACATCATTTGAGATTAGTCCGCTAATGGCAGTAGATGTAAGAGTAGACGTTAATTCGCTTGAGGTAACAAGACTTTTAAGAAGCGTTCAAACAAAACAAAAGGCAGTCATACGAAAATCACTTAGTAGGGTTTCTAATATGGCTGTTCAAATGATTACCAAGCGTACACAGGCGGGGAAACTACCCGATGGGGGTCAAATGAGGGCATACGCTAAANGCACAGTCAGAAGCCGTAAAAAAAGGGGTAGACAAACAGGATTTGTAGACCTTACCGATACTGGCAAGATGTTTCGTAGCCTTGATTTCAAAATTAGTTCATCAATGAGGTTCAAAAGCACATTATTCTTCTCAAACATGGAAAGAGCAAAGATAGCCAGTTATNACGACACATTCGGGGTAGGTAAAAGACGTATTACTAGACCATTCTTTGCAATAGGCAATAAAGAAGAAGATAAGCTTAAAGCAGAGTTTGCTAGTTTTTATTTCAAAGAAATGCGATTATGAGCAAAAGAGAAAATATAGCGGGTGACATAATTACAAAGCTTGATGCGGTGACAAGTCCGATTGAGTTCAAAAAGATTACCAGAGAACCTTTTGAGGTAGAGGAACTTAGTGATGCACAGTTTCCCGCCTTATTCGTTCAGTCTGGTGATGAAACAAGGGAAGTATCAAGCATAGGCGATACAGGAGCGGGAACATACAGGGGAACGATAGATTTTCTGATTGTGGCTTTTGGTAAAGGTACAGACACAAATATAGACACAGTTCGCAACCAGATTATAGAAGTGGTTGAAGAAACTTTAGATAATGATATAACTAGAAATGGTAATGCTATAGATACGCAGATTATTGAAGCATCAACGGACGAGGGAACTATATATCCTTATGGTGGTGTACGAATAACAGCAAGGGTAATATATGAATTTACTAGAGGGAGTGCATAATGGCTAAAAATGTAACTATGAAAAAAGGCGAAAGTATTATAAAATGCGTTGAAGACCATGTAGAACATTTTGAAAAAAATGGCTATAAGGTGCATGATGAAAAGGCGGTTTCTAAAAAAGTCGAAAAACCTAAAGAAGAAAAGGAGTAAATAAATGGCTACACATCACGGAAAAGAAGGGGTTGTAACTATTGGGGGTACTACATTAGGTAATGCCACAGGGTTCACAGTAGATACCACCCATGACGTTGTTGAGGATACAGCACTTGGTGATTCAATGAAATCATACTTAGTTGGTAGGGGTACTTATACTTTCACTATTGATATGAACTTTGATGAAACCGATNNNGGTCAAACAACATTNGTACAAGGAGCAGAACTAACTTTTGCTTTCTTACCAGAAGGTAACGAGTCTGGAGATAGAAAGTTTAGTGGTACTGGAATTGTTACTGGAATGTCAGTAGGTGTTACATTAGATGGTGTNACAACTAGAACTGTATCTGGNCAAGGNAATGGNGGNNTNACCATNGGNACAGTNTAAGTAAATGGCAGATGAAAAGATTGACTACTTTGATGGTATTCGTGACCATTTTAGTCAGCTAGACACACAGATTATTGAAGTTCCAGAGTGGGGTTTGACAGGCGATAAAGCTATTCATACCAAGCCTTTTAATATGCTTGAGAAACAAAAGATATTTAANGGTGCAACGAATACNGATTTGCTTGTACTNATTGACGTTATCATTGAAAAAGCCTTAACAAAAGATGGCGAAAAGATGTTTNANGCTTCTCACATTCTTTCNTTCAAAACAAAAGCTGACACAAATGTAATTGCAGACGTTGCCACAAAGATAATGGGTACTGGTAATGAAGATATTGANGATTATAAAAAAAACTAAGAAGTAACACAGAGTTACACAATATCTATGGTTTAGCCGAAAAGCTTCACAAAACAGTTTCCGAAATCTTGCAAATGTCAGTTGAAGAATTTAATATGTGGATTGCTTACTTCCAAATCCAACATGAGGAACGAGAACGACAAGAACGACTAGCAAAGGCAAGTAG
>FUFK010047616.1_pt1 | contig 11877 bp, 15 predicted proteins | sample 1021851 | NCBI WGS metagenome assembly FUFK01 (sample SAMEA51879418, study PRJEB19060) | metagenome
TTTTTGGAATTTGATAACATAAAAATTATATATAATGATCCCAGAAGATTTGGTTATTTCAAATTATTTGAAAATAAGAATAATTTAGAAAATTTTATAAATAACTATGGTCCTGAGCCTTTTTCTTCAAAATTTAATCTCAACTACTTAAAAAAATATTTTTATAAAAAGAAAAAGAATATAAAAAATTTTCTCTTAGATCAAAAGTTTGTTTCAGGTTTGGGGAATATTTATGCAAGTGAAATTTTATTCAGCTCTAAAATAAATCCAAAAAAAAAAGCAAAATCTTTAAGTGANAACGATTGTATTAATATTATTAAATATTCAAGAAAAATTTTAAATTTAGCGATAAAAAAAGGTGGGTCTAGTATTAGAGATTTTAAAAATATAGTTGGTAAAAATGGATCTTTTCAAGATAACTTTAAAGTATACAATAGAGAAAATAAGAGTTGTCTTTCACCAGGATGCAAAGGGACAATAAAAAAAAAATTTATCACTAATAGATCAACATTTTTTTGTAATATTTGTCAAAAATAAAAAATTATTATATTGACCGTATAAATTTCTCGTTATATACAATCGCGCTTATGGCAAACACTAAATCAGCTATTAAACGAATAAGACGTATATCACGTCAAACAACGGTAAATAAGTCTAGAAAAAGCAGGTTTAGATCTGCAATAAAAAAAATGAATTTAATTCTTGATAAAAAGGACAAAAAAGAAGCTTTAGCATTCTTGCCAAAATTAAACTCTGAATTGATGAAAATAGCAAAGACAGGGGTGATAAAAAAGCAAAACGCGTCAAGAAATATTTCTAGAATAACAAAAAAAATAAATTCCTTATAACAACTTTTAGTTTACTTAAAGAAATTACAACCCTAGAGATTATTTTTTCAATTAAAAAAAGAATCTTTTAATCTTTTAGTCCCAAGATAAAAAAAAAATAAAAAAAGTAAATTTAAGATTACTAATTTTAAGTCCCTAAAAATAGATTCAATTATTAATTTATACAATTGTAAATTTTATTTTTTTTTGAGAATAAAAATAAATTTATTGCATTGAATTATGAATAGGAGTTTAACAGACTCTCATGAAAAATAATCTCACTAACATTAAATCAGACAATATTAATAAGATTGATTGGAAATTATTACAAAATGAAATGAAAAATAAGTTTGGTTCTGAGATTTATGATAGTTGGTTAAAAAAAATTGATTTAGTTGATGAGTTTAAAAATTATGTTTTGTTATCCGTTTCGACAAGATTTATTAGAGACTGGATAACCTCAAGATATTTAGATCAAATATTACAAATAATTAAATTATATAAAAAAGATATTTCCAGAATAGAATTTGTGATTAACGAAAATATAAAGATCAAAAATAATAATGAAATAACACAAGACAATTCATCTGCTAATGAAAAGGTTTCATTTATTAAAGATTCATATCTTCAATATAATCGAATTGATCCAAATAAAAACTTTGAGAATTTCTTGCTAGGGAAAAGTAATAAACTAGCTTTTGAAGCTGCAAAAAAAGTCTCAGAACAAATAGCTCATTATAATCCTCTATATATTTATGGTGGAGTTGGAATGGGTAAGACACATTTGTTAAATGCAATTGGATTAAGTTTGAAAGAAAAAAATAAAGTAATGTTTATTTCAGCTGAAAGATTTATGTATCAATTTGTAAAATCGATAAAATCTAATGATATGGTAAAGTTTAAAGAGTATTTTAGAAATACTGACATATTTTTGATTGATGATATTCAATTTATGAATGGAAAAGAAGCTATGCAAGAAGAGTTTTTNCACACATTTAATGTTTTGNTAGAGAAAGGATCNCAAATTATNGTATCAGCAGATAGACCACCAAACAAATTAACTAGAATACAAGAAAGAATTAAATCTAGATTTTCAGGAGGTCTAGTAGTTGATATCCAAAATGCTGATTTTGAATTAAGATACAATATAATAAAATCTAAAAATGAAGATCTTGCAATTCATGATCCAAATAATATTAAGATCAGTGACGAGATCATAAAATTTATTAGTACTGAAGTTAATACTAGCATCAGGGAGCTTGTGGGTGCATTTAATAGAGTAGTGTCATTCTCAAGAATTTATGGAAAAACACCTTCAATGTCAGAGGTAAAAGTAATATTAAAAGATCTATTAAATTTAACCGAAAATAAAGTTGATATAGACAATATTCAAACAATAGTNTGTAAATATTTTAAAATAAGTAAAAACGAAATGTTGTCACCAAGAAGGTCAAGATATCTTGTAAGGCCAAGACAAACTGCTATTTATTTAGCAAAAATGCTAACATCTAAATCTTTACCTGAGATAGGTCGATCATTTGCTAATAGAGATCACACAACNGTTATTCATTCAGTTAAAACAATAGAAAAATTAAGAAAAGATGATAATGAATTAAATTTAAGCATTGATAGCCTAAAGAATAAAATATTATACAAACAAGAAAATGAAATTTAGTGTTAATCAACAGGATTTGCAAAAATCTTTAGGTTACTGTCAGGGTGTAATAGAAAAAAGAAGCACTTTACCTATTCTTTCAAATATTTTGATAGAGGCNGCAAATTCAAAATTAAAAATTACAGCAACAGATTTAGATTTAATATTTNTAAATGAAATTTCAAATATTAAAATTTTTGATGAAGGCAAAACNACNACTTCNTCATCAATTATGTTTGATATTGTAAGAAAAATACCTTCTGGTAGTCAGATAAATTTTGAAAACACTGGAGAAAGTAAATTACAATTAGAGTCAAATAAATCTCTGTTCAATTTAAATTCAATTAATGCATCTGAATTTCCAATTACAGATGAAAATTTCAATGAAAATGAATTTACCATAAATTCAAAAGATTTATTAAAACTTTTAAACAAATGTAAATTTTCGATTTCGAATGATGAAACACGGCATTATCTTAGTGGTATTTTTTTCCATCAGACCCAAAAAGATGATAAGCATTTTTTAACTGCAGCCGCAACAGATAGCCATAGAATGTCTATTTCAAAAGTAAAACTAAAAAATCAAATTGAGTTTGAACCAATAATACTTCCAAAAAAAACTATATTTCAATTATGTTCCCTTTTAGAGGATTATGATGGTGAGGTTAAAGTCTCAAATATTAAGTCTAAAATTAAATTTGAACTTAATAATAGTATTTTGATCTCAAAATTAATCGATGGAAAATTCCCCAATTATATTCAAGTTATCCCTAGAGAAAATCAAAAAAAATTAGAAATTGATTTAAAATCTTTTTTAAACTCTGTTGATAGGGTAGCATCAGTTTCCCTAGATAAAAAAGATGGTGTAAAATTTAATTTGACTAAAGATAATTTAGATTTATCCGTCAATAACACTAATAGTGGTGATGGTAAAGAAAGCCTATCTGTAAAATTTGAGACAGATTTAGATATAAGTTTTAATTCTAGATATTTGTTAGATATAGCATCCCAATTAAATGGTGATAACATTGAAATATATTTGAAAGATACCGGATCTCCAGCTTTGATAAAAGATCCTGCAGATTTTGATAGTATTTATGTTGTAATGCCTATGAAAGGTTAGTTACCAAGACCAAGCTCGGAATAAATTTCTTTTTGCAATAATTTTACAAATTCTGTTTCCTCGATTCCTGTATTAATTGGTTTTAAAATAGAAATAGTAATCGTTTTATTGGGTATCATCTTTCCAGATTTTGGCCATACTCTTCCAGAGTCGATAGCAACAGGTTGACATTTTACATTTAACTCTTTGTAAATTCTTCCAACTCCTTTTTTAAAAGGAATAATTTCGTTTGGTAGAACTCGAGTAGCTTGTGGAAAAATTATTACAGGTCTTTTTGTTTTTTCCATAGCTTCTTTAATTTTTTCAGTAAAATTAAGGTTTTCTTTAGAAACTTTATTTCTATTCACAGAAATAGAATCTATCTTTCTTAAATACCAACCAAATATTGGAATATTTAATAGTTCTCTTTTAAGAATAAAAATTGGTGAATTGAATATTGTTTGTAAAAAAAAAGTTTCAAACATCGATTGATGAGAGCATGCAATAAAGTAGTTCTCATTATTTATTATGTTTTCTTGACCTTTAATTACTATTCTGGTTGAGTAAAAAATTTTTAAACAGAATGAGGACCAGTATCCAAAAAGTTTACCTCCAAAAAGAGTGATTTTCTTTGGTAGTAACAATGATGGAAGAAAAATAATACATATTAAAATTAATCCAGAAAAAAATATACTTTTAAAGAGGATATTTCTCATTATAAGTTTTAAATTAGATTATATCCGTTATTTTTTGTCTTTTTCTAATAATCTTTACTTTGTTTCCTTTAATCAAAATTTCAGCAGGTCTTAATCTAAGATTATAATTAGATGATAATGAATAACCATATGCACCTGTATCACAAATAATCATAATATCATTTTCTTTTATATTTTGAAATTTCCTTTCTGTTAAAAATTTATCAGTTGTTTCACATACTGGGCCTACAAATTCTAATATTTTCTTTGATCGCGACTTATTTCTTAGGGATGGAACTATCCTATGTTTTGCATTATACAAAGCTGGTCTTATCAAATCATTCATTGCCGCATCCAATATTACAAATGTTTTTGTCTTATTATGTTTTAAATAAATTACTTTGGTTGCAAGTATACCAACATTTCCAATTATAGATCTTCCAGGTTCAAAAATTATTTTACAATTATGTTTATTTTTAAATTTAATTATTGATTTTTTATATTTTAAATAATCAAGTTTTTTCGTTTTATTATCATAATTAATCCCCATCCCACCACCTAAATCAATAAACTCAAATTTATAATCTAAACTTCTTAAAAGTTTATCAAGAACATTTAGCATTTTTTCGTAGGGTTTGTGATTTAAGATTTGACTACCGATATGAACACTTAAGCATTTAATATTTATAAATTTTGATTGTTTCATCAAATTAATAATTTTTATAAAAGTCTTTTTATCTACGCCAAATTTATTTTCACTTTTGCCAGTAGAAATTTGTTTTAGTGTCTCAGCATCTGTATCTGGATTTAATCTTAAGCCAATATTAACAACTTTATTTAGTTTTTTTGCAACCGCTTCAATCGCCAAAACTTCACTCAAAGATTCAGAATTTATTAATAATATTTTTTGTTTAATTGCGTACTCAATTTCATCTTTTGTTTTACCAACTCCAGAGAAAACTATCTTNTTTTTATNAATACCAGCTTTAAGTGATGCATANAATTCACCCTTNGAAACTACATCTGCTCCAAGGTCTAAGTTTTTTTATTTCTTTTAATAATGAAATATTAGAATTAGATTTTACAGAAAAACAAATTAAAGGTCTAATTTCCTTAAAAGCTTTTTTAAAATTCTCTACATTTTCTCTTAAATTTTTATAAGAGTAGCAGTATAAAGGTGTATTAAATTTTTTTGTTAGATTCTCAATGTTTTTTCCTTCAATAAAAAATTTATTTTTTATATATCTCATGATACTTTTTGAATATTCTTACTTAGTTCAGATTTATATTCTGGATCGCCTTTACGGCCACAAGCAACTACGAAATATAAACAAATTATAATAATTAAAATTTTTTTACTCATTTTTAGCTTTTTTTATCATTTTCTTAACGTTCTCAAAAGAAGTTCCGCCATAAGATTTTTTTGAATTAACTGAATTTTCCAGATTTAGTATTTTATAAACATTTAATGTAAGTTTTGGCTCAATTTGATTTATTTCTTTCAATTCTAGTTCGTGAAGTTTTTTGTTTTTTTTTTCTGCCAGATTAATTATTTTTGCTGTTTGTATGTATGCCTTTCTAAATGGATATCCAAGCTCTCTTACAATAAAATCAGATAAATCTGTTGCTGTAGTAAAACCTTTTCCCGCAAGAGATAGCATACTTTTTTTATTTATTATCAAATTTTTTATTACATCATTCAACAATGACAATGATATTTTTAATTGATCATTTGTTTTAAAAACAATTTCTTTGTCATCCTGTAAATCTTTAAAATATGATAAAGGTAACCCTTTTAATATTGAAATCATAGAATTGATATTTCCTATAAATATTCCAGTTTTACCTCTTAAATATTCCAATGGGTCAGGATTCTTTTTTTGTGGCATTATTGAAGAACCAGTCACTAACTTATCATTTAAAGTTATCATGTTAAATGCATCGGAATTCCAAATTATGAGTTCTTCAGCAATTCTAGAAATGTGTAAAGAACAAGCTAGAGAAGAATACAAAAAGTCTAATACAAAATCTCTATCAGATACAGTATCTACAGAATTGTTTGTTGGTTTTTTAAATTTAAGTTTTTTTGTGGTGTAATTTCTGTCAATTTTAAAAGAAGTGCCAGATAAAGCCCCTACGCCTAAAGGATTTTCATCTAAAAACTCTAAATTATTCTTAAATTTTTTCTTATCTCTCTTAAACATTTCAACATATGCTAGTAAATAATGTGCTAAAGATAATGGTTGTGCATTTTTTAAATGTGTAAATCCTGGCATAATTGTTCTGATATTTTTTTGTGCAAGATTTAGAATATTTGAATTAGTATTATCTAATAAAATTATTATTTTTTTTGTTGCTTCTTTTAACCATAATTTTAGGTCGGTAATTACCTGATCATTTCTAGATCTAGCAGTATGAACATATCCAGCATCATCACCAATCAGTTCAAATAATCTGTTTTCTATATTCATATGAATATCCTCTAAATCATAATCAAAATTGAATTTTTTTTTTACAATTTCATTTTTAATTCTTTTTAATCCCCAGATTATTTTATTCTTTATTCTGAAATTTATAATTTTTTGTTTGTGAAGCATTTCGACATGGGCAATTGATCCTTCGATATCTTCTTTAAATAGTCTTTTATCTACCGGCAATGAACCACCAACTTTTTTAAATAAAGTTGAGGCATTTTTCTTAATTCTTGTACCCCAAATTGGTTTATTGTTTTTATTTTTTCTCATGTTATTCAATTACAAATTTATGAAATTTATATTTATATCCATTAAAATAATATTTCTTTACTTCATATCATTTAGCTCTTCATATTCAATAGAAGCGCCAAATATAAAAAATCTAATAATTTATGAGGAAAAACAAAAAATTAAGTTTTTTGACTTTTTAAATGAGGGTGGAAATAAAGTTAATTTGAAAGATTTTAAATCCGAATTAATTATTCTGAATTTTTGGGCAACATGGTGCGCGCCTTGTAGAGAGGAAATGCCATCTTTAAGTAATCTTCAAAAACTTAANGATGAAAAAAAATTAAAGATTATCCCAATAAATATAGGTGGAGAAAATATTAGTAAATCTAAGAAGTTTTTTGATGAACTGCTCATAGAAGAATTACAAGTTTTTGTTGGTGATGGTGCTGGAATTGCAAAAAATTTAAAATTAAGAGGAATACCCACAACAATATTCATTGATAAAGATGGTTATGAGTTTGCAAGAATTGTTGGCTCAATAGATTTTAACAGTGATGAATTTTTAAATTGGTTAAATGAATTAAATTAGTTTTTATAAAAGTAAGCTAATGCTACAAGCACAATTATAGCAACAAATTGTAGTAATACTCTAAGCTGCATTAATTTGTTAGATGTTTTTTTATCTCCGTCTCCTTTAAAAAGAGTTCTAATTCCAAGAATTAAGACTACAGCTACAGCTGCAAGCAAAACAATCGCTGCAATTTTNACAAATATTTCAGAAATCATGCTTTGATTTTAGTTTCTTTTTAAAATAAAAAAACATAATTACTTATCTATGACATTTTGCCTTGAATCAACAATTATAAAACCTGAAAATGGGTCCGACATNAAAAATGCAGTAATTTTACTTCATGGATATGGTGGAGATGGAAAAGATATAAGCATGTTAACTCTGAATTGGAAAAGGTTTTTAAACAATACAGTATTCTTATGTCCGAATGGACACGAACCATGTAAAATTAATCCAATTGGTTATCAATGGTTTGATTTAGAAACAAATGATAAAAATTATATTTTAAACGAAGCAAAAAAAGCTGAAGATAAATTAAGAAAATATATTGAAGAAGTTAAAACAGAATATAATTTGGAAAATTCAAAGATATGTTTATCTGGATTTAGTCAGGGTTGCATGATGTCAATAAACTTGGGCTTAACTTCTAAAGATCCCTTTAATTGTATTGTTGGATTTTCCGGAAAGATTATAGATAAAGAGGATCTTAGTTTAAGGTTAATTTCTAAAACAAAAACTTTATTAATTCATGGTGAAAAAGATGAAATAGTTCCACCCTACAATTTATTGGAAGCAAAAGATTTTTTTACACGGAATAATATTAGTATAGAAACTTTAATGATCAAAGACTGCGACCATCATATACCAGTTGAAGCTTCAAGTAATGCATTAAAATTTATCAAAGATAATTTTGATATTTAAAGAGAATTAACTTTTTTGTTACATTGATTAATAATAATATATAATATATTAAATAATTATGACTCTGATGATCAATGAAAACCTTTCACTTGAAAAATGTCCNGCTCTAGTTCTTAACGCAGATTATAGACCNTTAAGTTATTATCCTTTATCATTATGGTCATGGCAAGACGCTATTAAATCTGTATTTTTAGATAGAGTCTCAATTGTAAGTCATTATGATAGAATGATAAGAAGCCCNTCATTCTCTATGCAGTTACCNAGTGTTATTGCATTAAAATCTTTTATAAAGCCTCGTTCAAATCCAAATTTCACAAGATTTAATGTTTTTCTACGAGATAAGTTNAGTTGTCAATATTGTGGAAGTAATGATGAACTAACTTTTGACCATCTTCTTCCAAGATCAAAAGGTGGGAAAACTGATTGGGAAAACGTTGTTACTGCTTGCTCAGCATGTAATGTAAAAAAAGGTGGAAGATTGCTAAAAAATTCTGGAATGAAGTTAAATCAATGGCCTTTTCAACCAACAACAGAAGATCTTCATAGAAATGGGAAGAATTTTCCTCCTAATTTTCTACANAGCAGTTGGATGGATTATTTATATTGGGATGTGGAATTAGATCCTAGTTAAATTTTTTCAGAGATATTTATAGCAATTTTTGAGCCNGTTTTAATAATTTTATCCATTACTGAATATAATCCTTTTTTTGTTGCGCCGTGCTCATATGCAATATCTTTATGTTCNAATTCATCAGCTCTAAATTTTTTAATTTTTTCTCTAAGTTTTTTCTCATCATCTTGTAATTGATCTATTTGACTTTGGTAATGTTTATCAATTACTTCCTCAACAGATGCTGTACATAGCATTGCTGCCTTTTTTCCTAATATTGTTGAGCCGAAACCTAAACCTACTCCTAATAAATCCCATAGTGGTAAAAATTTAGTTGGTTTTATATTTCTTTCTCTGATTTCATTTTCAAAAAAATCACTATGTTCTTGCTCATGTTCTCTCATTTCTTCTACCAATTTTAATAGTTCAGGATCNTTTTTAAATGTNTTCAGTGCTAAAAGTTGACCTTCATATATTTTAATTGCACCTCTTTCACCTGCGTGATCAACTCTAATAAATTCTTCTAATTTTTTCTTGTTAGTCTTTTTCATAAACAAGAGCTCTTAGCGAAAATAATACAATTAGTAAAGATGTTAAAAAATTCAATCCAGATAAAGATATGCCTAAAATAGTAAANTCTACATCTTTACAATTTTTAACCATTCCAAGGCTTTCGATTATTTTTTCTTTATTCGTGATATCTATATTTGTGTTTGTACAACCAGCATATTCATTAAAAATACCATTTTCTATACCAAAATGATATCCTGCAAGAGCAGTACTCAGTGTGAATGTAATGATTAAAGCAATTAATATTCTATCAGATTTAATATAGTTATATCCCAAAAAACAAATGAAGATCGCTACTAAAAAAGGAATTCTTTGATAAATACATAATTTACANGGNAAATACCCNAGAACTTTTTCAATNTAGATCGCAGATAATATNGCAATAATTGANTATATAAAAATTAATAAATAAATATTTTTTCTTTTNAAAATAAAATTCATTTTAGTTCATAAANTTTTGTAAAAATTTATAAATTAAAAAAGCAAAAACTATTAATACAATTGANATTATAATTGAAACTTTAAGCAGCTTTTTTTCAATTATTGTTTTCATAGCNGGACCAAAATTTCCAACNAANAAAGCTATNATAAAAAATCTAGANCCTCTTGTTAGTAANGAGACAATTATAAAATANACAATATTAAATTGAACAAANCCACTAGTTATTGTNAGTAATTTAAATGGGATNGGTGTAAAACCNGCTATAGCCAGCAACGTTGCCCATGCAAAAACCCCTCCATCTGATGAAATTTTATCTTTTAAAAATGAAGTNTTATCTACACCNTAAAGCTCAAAAATNTTAATTCCAATTTCATTGAAAAAAACATATCCTATGANATATCCNAAACATGCACCTANNACNGATCCTGTCGTAGCAATAATTGCTATCNTCATCCATCTTTNTCTGTCGGCAATAGTCATNGGAATAATAAGAACATCTGGTGGAATAGGAAATANNAAACTCTCAATAAAAGATATAAACCCTAAAATTTTTTTTGAATTTTTATGTCCTGCAAGTTTAATTGTTTTATTAAATAGTTCCTTAAACATATTTTCTTTTAATATAAATAGTGTTTTAATACTATTATTTATATTCTATGAAACTAAAAATAAATGGGCGAATGGCGGAACTGGTAGACGCGTTGGACTCAAAATCCAATAGTAGCAATACTGTGAGAGTTCGATTCTCTCTTTGCCCACCAAAAANTATATGAACTTAAAACAAATTAATAATTTAANTGAATTATTTTTTGATCAATTTAATAAACAAATTGATAAAAATAAAANTTTATTATCAACTTTNGGTGANAAAAGAAAAAATTACTCTTGGCAAGAAACCTACGATTTTATTAATTTAGTTTCCAATGAATTAAGAAAAGTAATATCAAAAGGTGATAGATGTTTATTAATTTCTGAAAATAGACCAGAATGGTTTATTGCAGACTTGTCTATTATGCTATCAGANGGGATAACTGTTCCNGCTTACACAACTTATGCNGANAATGACTATAATTATATTATCAATGATTGTACNCCNAGTNTAATTTTTGTTTCAAACATTGGACAATTCAATAAATTAAAAAACATTATTAANGACAAAAAATTTATAAAAAAAATATTTTCNTTTGAAAAATTACCAAATGTTGAANTTGAATATATTAATTTAGAAGACTTAANAAAAAATAATAATAAAAAAAATTTACCAATTCACAAATCTTTAGCCTTAAGAAAAGATCCATCTTGCATAATTTATACTTCAGGTACGCAAGGAAATCCCAAGGGAGTGATTTTAAGTCATGGAGGCATCTTAAATAATTGTGAGGGCTCAATAGATATTCTAAAACCATTATTAACTAAACAACAACCAAGGTTTCTTACTTGGCTTCCACTTTCACATTCTTACGAGCACACCGTCCAATTTGTACAAATCACAGTAGCAGCTAGAATTTTTTATGCTGAGAGCATCGACAAACTAGTTAAGAATATGGGTGATTGTTCACCAGAAATTATGACTGCCGTTCCGAGATTTTATCAAAATCTTTATCAAAAAATTAATGCAAGTTTTAAAAAAGCGACAGGATTGAAAAAAAAATTAATATATAAAACGTTAGAGTTTGGTCTAAAAAAAATAAAAAAAGAAGATTTAACTTTTTTTGAGAAACTACAAGATAACATTCTAGAGAAATTAGTAAGAAAAAAAATAAAATCACAATTCGGTGGT
>FUFK010076587.1_pt1 | contig 11877 bp, 10 predicted proteins | sample 1021851 | NCBI WGS metagenome assembly FUFK01 (sample SAMEA51879418, study PRJEB19060) | metagenome
AAGTTTCAACTCGGTGAACACGCTCTGTAGAAAAGGCTTAATTAAAGTTAACGGCATTAAAACAAAGGCGTCCTACAGACTCGTAATGGGCGACGTAATTACGATACCTANTCNTTCATTAAGTGTCACTGATGATCATGGNTCAACCCCAAAAATTGATTCTAAGTTGGCTAAGCTATTACTTGAGGCAATAATTTTAAAGGATGAGCATCTTATTGCTATAAACAAACCAGAGGGTTTAGCCTCACAAGGAGGCAGTAGTCAGGGAACGCGTCATGTAGATGCATATAGATCTACACTACAATTTGGTGCAAAGGATCCCCCAAGATTAATTCATAGGCTTGATAAGGAAACCTCTGGTATTTTATTGCTAGCTAGAGACGTTAAGACGGCAAGCGCTTTTGCTACTCTATTCAGGGCTAAACAGGTTGAGAAGGTATATTGGGCACTTGTTGAAGGNGTACCAAAAAAAGAAAAAGGNATATTGGAAAGCTATATCGGAGACGTAGATATTTGGAAGCCCAGTATTAATCTGGGACTTATAGAGCAAAAAAAAAGTAGGCAGTATAATGCTAATAAAAAAAAAGCCCTCACTTTCTATAAAGTTAGAGAAAAAATAGGGTCAAAATATGCGTGGCTAGAATTAAAGCCTGCTACTGGTCGAACCCATCAGTTGAGAATTCATTGTGCTGAGTTAGGAAATCCCATCGTAGGAGATAGAAAATATAAAAGTAGTGAAGATAAGAATTCTCAAGACCTTCCATATAGCTTCAAAAAGCTCTTTCTGCATGCAAGGTGCGTTAATTTCGTGCATCCANTATCAAAAAAGATAACAAAAATTGAAGCACCATTGCCTAGGCATATGGGTCTAGTTTGGAAACATTTTGGTTGGAAAATTTGATATGCAATTAAAGGTTTAGAACTAAATACCTATGATAATTAGTAAAGATAAATACTGGAAAAGCGTCAGAAAAGAGGAGCAGAGTAAAAACTTGTTCCTCATTTACTTAGATGAGGTATGCCTCAAGTCAGATAAAGGCCATAAATTAAAGCTGTCTGAACAATTAGCTAACGAGGTTGTAAGGGAGTGGAGTGCAGATGGAAAACTTAGTGCTATTAAAAACAGTTTCTTTACTAAATTTTGCTTTTCAGCGACGGATATTACAAAAAAAGAGAGGGAAGCTGTTTTTGGTCGTTTGGTGGAATATGGCAACTGTGATCCGATTTGTTATATCGCAAGTGAACCAACAAAACTACATTTGAAGCAAGAAAATCTCTATAGTCCCTTGATAGAATGGGCTGAAAAATTTTTCTCAATAAAATTGAATATAGGAACAGGACTTCTTTTTATAGAGCAGCCACCCTTAAACGCTAACATAATTAAAAAATACTTAGAAGAGCTTGATAATTTTCATTTAACTGCAATACATGAGCTGACTAAAAGCCTAGGATCTTTTTTTACTTGTCTAGCGCTTTATAAAAACGTAGTAAGTCCAGAACTCGCCTGGGAAGTTGCTAATGTTGAAGATAACTTTAGAATTGAAGTCTGGGGTGAAGTTGAAGAAGAAAAGCAGAAAAAAAATGTAGATTTTGATCATTTCAAAGATCTGACAAAAATACTTCAAATGATTTAGTTGGGGCACTTCAAGAATCATGGTTGATTGAAGAATCAGTGTTTGAGAAGAATTGTNTAAAAAAAAAAGATGAAATGCCCTTTAATTAACTGATTTTTATGAATTTTTTCTATATGAATAATTAAAAGTGGAAAAAAACGTGAGAATGTTTAAACTTACGATCTTTGAAGTGTGTATGAGTGTTTTTATATACANACGAAAGTTTCGAAACTTAAATTAGGTTAAAGAAGGAAAAAATATGAAGAAACTATTTTTGGGAGTGCTCACAGCGTTGGCTTTGGCTGCTGGTGGTACTTTTGCTGGAACATTAGATGATGTGAAGGCACGCGGAAATTTATTATGTGGTGTATCCACGGGTGCACCTGGTTTTGCTACTGTCGATGATAGCGGTAAAGATGTTGGGTTTGACGTGGACTATTGTCGAGCTCTAGCAGCTGCGATTTTTGGTGATCCAATGGCAGTGAAATTTGTCGGTTTGACCTCTGCAGTAAGATTTACAGCATTGGCAGCAGGAGAAGTTGACATACTTGCTAGAAACACAACATGGACATATAGCAGAGATACCGACCTGAAGCAGACATTTTTAGGTGTAAACTATTATGATGGTCAAGGCTTCATGGTTAAGAAAGAACTAGGTGTTAAGTCTACAACAGAATTAGACGGTGCGACCGTATGTATTCAAGTTGGAACAACAACAGAACTTAACCTTGCTGACTACTTCAAGGAAAATGGTATGAGCTACGAGCCTGTGCCAACTGCTGATAATGCTGAATCTCAACAGCAGTATCTTGCTGGAGCGTGTGATACATACACAACCGATGCCTCCGCATTACACGGTACAAGAGTAAACCTTGAAAACCCTGATGACCACCTCGTTCTGCCGGAAATCATTTCAAAAGAGCCACTTGGACCTCTTGTGAGACACGGTGATGATAATTGGGCTGACATAGGACGTTGGGTGCTAAATGCGCTAGTTATTGCTGAAGAAAAAGGAATAACAAAGGGTAATATCGATAGTTGGAAAGATACTAAAGATGCCGAGATCCATAGACTTCTTGGAACCGGTGATGATGATATTCTAGCTATGGTAGGACTTCCTAAGAACGCTATGTACAACGCGATTAAAGCGGGTGGAAACTACGGCGAAATCTTTGAAAATAATCTAGGTGCTACAAGCGGTATTAACATCGAAAGAGGTGTGAATGCGTCTTGGACTAAGGGTGGTATTCTTTATTCACCTCCATTTAGATGATTTGAAAACCTATTTAAAAAGGGGGCGTCTTGAACGCCCCTTTTTCGTTTACAAAAATAATTTGAATTTTTACTAAACCTACATGTTGCAGGTTTTATTAATTTATATTACCTCTGTAGATAAAATTTTATAAACTATAGTCAGATGTAAATTATGGAACTAANATGAGCTCACCAACTCTTCCACCATCAGAAAGCTTTAAATTTAGTATGTTGCTAAGCGACACACGTTATAGAGGAATGTCGCTACAAGTAATCACGTTTATAATATTTATGGCTGTATTTTTCTGGCTAGTCGATAATACTATTAAAAACTTAGCCTTGCTTGATAAAGATGTGAGCTTTAATTTTCTATGGCTAAGAGCCGGATACGACATTAACCAACGACTAATACCTTACACTAGCGATAGTACACACGGAATGGCAGCTTTAGTTGGCATTCTTAATACTCTACTGGTTGCATTTGTAGGGTGCATAATTGCTACAGTTCTCGGGCTTTTTGTCGGTATTCTACGCCTCTCAAAAAATTGGATTGTGGCAAAGCTTATGTCTGCCTACATAGAAGGTTTCAGAAATGTCCCAGTACTCCTTTGGATTGTGATGGTTTTTGCGTTGCTAACCGAATTCACCCCTGCACCAAGGGCTTTCAAAGGTGCTGAGCCTGAAGCTACGATGTTATTTTTCGAGAGTATAGCNATAACAAATCGAGGAACGTATTTTCCAGCACCAGTTTTGGCGGAAGGAGCCTATTGGTTACTGCTGTGCTTTGGTCTTTCGATAGTTGCCTCTATCTATTTTATTCGATATGCAAATAAACAGAANAAAGATACTGGAAAAAGCTTACCTACATTTTGGATTAGTGTAGCAGTAATTATTTTTCCAACATTAATACTTTTTTTTGCAATGGGCCAGCCAGTGTCACTCGAGTATCCTTATCTCAAGGGATTTAATTTTAAAGACGGAATACACCTTCGAAACTCATTTCTTGCATTGACCTTAGCATTAGCCTTTTATACCTCTGCCTTTATAGCTGAGATAGTAAGGGCAGGCATCATGGCAGTTTCCAAAGGCCAATCTGAGGCAGCAGCATCTCTGGGTTTGAGACCTAACAAAATAATGAGCCTTATAATCCTTCCACAGGCTTTGAGGATTATTGTTCCTCCTCTTATCTCAAATTATCTAAATTTAACGAAAAATTCATCTCTTGCCATCGCCGTAGGATACATGGACGTTAGAGGAACTCTAGGAGGAATTACTCTTAATCAGACTGGAAGAGAGTTGGAGTCAATGCTATTGCTCATGGGTTTTTATCTTGCAGTATCATTGTTGATCTCTTCGTTTATCAATTACTTTAATCGGTCTTTTCAAATAGTGGTACGATGATGACTAAGATAGCTTTTGTAAGAAAAAAAGAAATACCGCCATCAGCGCCCCCAATAACAGAGGTTGGGCTTATTGGATGGTTAAGACAAAATTTATTTTCATCATGGCTAAACTCGATACTCACAGTGTTGTCGGTATACTTTATAGTTATAATATTATGGGATTTCATACCTTGGGCTTATGGAGGACACTGGAATACTAAATCGCTAAGAGAATGTCTAGACTTAGACCCAGATGTAGCGTGCTTTTCAGTACTTACGGCTAGATGGAAACAATTGCTTTTCGGACTGTATCCAGCTGAGGAGTATTGGAGGCCTACATTAACTTTTATCTTTTTGTTGCTTGCCATCGTTCCAATATTATTTCCAAAGTTTTTTCGTTTTTTTTGGTTTTCAATAATTTATCCCGGATTAGCTGTATGGCTACTGTGGGGGGGATCGTTTTGGTCAATTAGTATAGTATATATTGGGTTAACTTTAGGAGCGTTGTTTTTTCTGACTTTGATAAGACGGTATCTAAAAAACTATATGATAGCAGCTATCCTTGCTTTCTTATTTACTGCCGTATTTTTTCTCTTTATCTCCAATCCGTTGGTAGGTCTTCTTAACGTTATTTTGCCTATTAGTCTTCCTTTCGTTGAGTCATTAAAGATGGGTGGATTTACTTTGTCTTTGATCGTAGGAGTTACAGGAATTGTTGCGTCTTTCCCTATTGGGATTTTATTAGCATTGGGTAGACAATCTAATTTACCAGTAATTAAGATGATTTGTGTAGGGTTTATTGAGTTTATACGGGGCGTACCCCTAATAACGTTGTTATTTGTTGCGTCCGTTCTACTAAACTACTTTTTACCTCCAGGAACCAACTTTGATATTGTGTTGAGAGTAGTGATTATGGTTACATTATTTTCTGCAGCTTATATGGCCGAGGTAATTCGAGGCGGGCTAGCGGGATTACCATTAGGTCAACATGAAGCGTCAGCGTCTTTAGGGCTCACTTACTGGCAATCACAACGGCTTATAATTATGCCGCAGGCATTAAAAATATCTATTCCAGGTATTGTGAATACCTTTATTGGCTTGTTTAAAGATACAACTCTTGTATCCATAATAAGTTTAAGAGATCCGGTNGGGCTTGCGTCGACAATAAGAGCGGATCAAAAGTGGAATGGTATTTATTGGGAACTCTACGTTGCTATTGGATTGATGTTCTTTATTTTTTGTTGGGGTATGTCCCAGTACTCACAATATTTAGAAAGAAAATTAAAAACGGATAAATAGAATTGTCTATTTAGGTTAGGAGTAAGATTGATATGGAAAAAACTAAGATAAACATAACAGATGAAGTAGCTATCCACATATCTGATATGAACAAGTGGTTTGGTAACTTCCACGTACTTAGGGATATTAATCTGGAAGTGAGAAGAGGTGAGAGAATTGTTGTCTGCGGACCATCTGGATCTGGTAAATCAACACTGATAAGATGCATTAATAGACTTGAAGAGCATCAAAAGGGAAGCATAATTGTTGACGGTACAGAGCTAACCACTGACCTAAAGAATATTGATAAGATCAGATCTGAAGTCGGTATGGTCTTTCAGCACTTTAATTTGTTCCCTCATTTGACAACTTTAGAAAATTGTACTCTAGCTCCTATGTGGGTTAGAGAAACTCCGGAAAAAGAAGCTACAGAGATCGCAATGGAAATGCTTGAAAAAGTGAAAATTCCTGAACAGGCTCATAAATACCCAGGTCAACTTTCTGGTGGACAACAACAAAGAGTAGCAATTGCAAGATCTCTATGCATGAAACCAAGAATAATGTTATTTGATGAAGTGACTTCCGCATTGGACCCTGAAATGATTAAAGAGGTGCTGGATACTATGATTCAGCTAGCTGAAGAAGGTATGACAATGATTTGTGTTACTCATGAGATGGGCTTTGCCAGACAGGTTGCGGATAGAGTTATATTCATGGACGACGGTCAGATTGTTGAACAAAACGAACCGGAAGAGTTCTTTAAAAATCCAAAGTCTGATCGAACAAAGCTGTTTTTGAGTCAGATATTAGGTCATTAACCTAATCGCTNAGAAAAGCACGCATATGAAAATTTGATTGTTCCTTCAGTCTTAAATTCTGACCAGAGGGGCAGGATCTTCTGACAAGGCAGCCGTTTCTACATTCTTGACCACTAGGTGTGTTCATATATTCCTTACACCGAATAACATCATAGCCGTCTTGGTTAAGTGCACTTACTGGACAAGCAGTGAGGCATGGTTTCTCACATGGGGTNCAGATATCTTTCGAGTTATTTGGTGATTCAATATATTCATTTATACCGAGTGCCCCTCGAAAAGAAATAAATAGGCCCTTCTCTTTATGTACTAAAAGGCGAACAGGAGATGATCCCATTGTCGAACATTTTTGTGCCCACGTAATGAATGGCTGAAAGGGCTCCTCAAAAGGGAAAAATGATCTTGCATCAAATTTTATTGCAATTTCCTCTATGGTCTTTTTTGACCATCTATCGAGTGGGTTTTCTTTTTTGTTCTTGTATTCCCTACTTTTTTTAAATACGTCCCAAAAATAAGGCTCTTTTGGTCCTATTAGCAAAATNGTTCTCANTTAAGAGCAAACATTATCAGACCNATCTGGNTTNAAANAGCCTACGATATCAAGGNTTTTNTTATNNAGCATTCTTTGAATTGNCAGCAGGGTATCTGACATTCCTAAAGACTAGTCAAAAGTTTTTTTAAACAGAGTGCCTACACCGTGGCTAGTAAAGAGNTCAAGAAGACAGGCATGATCAACTCTCCCATCGATTATAACGGATGCCCTAACACCCTCTTCAATAGCTTTTATCGACGTATTAACCTTGGGGATCATTCCCGAGTTAATAATTCCTGAGNCTATNAANTTTNTTGCNTCTTCTATAGTCAATTGATTAATTAACTGATCTTCGCTATCTTTTACACCGACCACATCCGTTAGCAGTAAGAGACGATCAGCTAAGAGGCTTGAGGCTATAGCACCCGCTGCTGTATCACCATTAATATTAAATGTTTCGCCCTTTATTCCAAAACCGATGGGGGCAATAACGGGGATAAAGTCACTCTTTATAAAATTCTGGACTATATCAGTATCAACTTTTTTTATCTTCCCAACAAATCCAAGTTTGGGATTATCTTGCTCACATTCAATCATATTCGCATCTTTTCCGGATAGTCCAACACCTTTCCCACCTTGGCTATTGATTGCATTAACTATAGATTTGTTAACATTGCCAGATAGCACCATTTCAACAACTTCCATAGTTTTACCATCTGTTATCCTCTTTCCCTCAGCAAATTCACTTTCAATTTTTAAATCCGATAATACCTTATTAATCATAGGGCCACCGCCATGCACTATCACTGGGTTGACGCCACATTGCTTTATCAAAACAATATCTCGCGCAAAATTTTCCATTGAGGGTTTGCTCGTCATGGCATGACCACCAAGCTTAATAACTATTGTCGAGTCCTCATATCTCTGGATGTATGGTAGCGCTTCGGCCAGCGTGGCTGCCGTTTGCTTAAAATTATTTTCTATTTTACCGTTCATAGNAAAACCTAATGCAATTATAATGCTGATTTGTCAATTATTTTGATTTAAACCTAAAATTGAGAACATTACGTCTCGAATTTCACTAATACCGCTTTTTTTTATCGCTGATGTCATTAAAAATTCTGGATTGCAGGCAGGATGCTCTTCTATTTTGCTATTTATTTCGTCTAGAAGTTTGGGCATCTCAGTTTTCTTAACCTTATCTATTTTGGTAAGTATTATTTGATAATTCACAGCATAGGTATCCAAAAAGGAGAAAAATTCTCTATCATTATCTTTTAACCCGTGTCTTGCATCGACAAGAGTAAATACCCTCTTAAGTGAACGTCTTTCCGCGATATATGACTTTATAAGAGTCTGCCAATCTGANCTTTTATCTTTTGANGCTTTTGCGTAACCATANCCTGGGAGGTCAACGATATAGCTTTTTTCTCCCAATGAGAAAAAATTTAACTCTTGAGTTCGGCCTGGTGTCTTNGAAGTCCTTGCCAGGTTTCTTCTTTCAAATAGGGCATTAATTAGTGAGGATTTTCCAACATTGGATCGGCCTATGAAGCATACTTCNGCTTCTCTATCTGGAGGNAAACCATCAATCCCAGCNACTCCTTTNAAAAAAGAGANTTCATTTAATAAAGGTGATTTTGTAATCTATGGCTCCTTTATTAGTTTTCTTTGGAGGCCCCTTCCTTTTTAAAGGAGCTCAGAATATTTCCAAAAATATCTGGTTTCACACCTTGTGATGCCATAATAAAATACTGTTGTGCAAACGTGATGATATTATTTGCTACCCAATAAATTACTAGGCCACTGGAGAACTGCCCAAGAAGGAACATGAAAATCCAGGGCATCCATGCAAAAATCATTTGCTGTGTTTTATCAGTTGGCGCTGGATTAAGCTTCTGTTGCAACCACATTGTTATACCCATAAGTATCGGGTAGACCCCAATAGAAAAAATAACAAGAAAACTTTCTGGGCCAGGTGGCGAGAATGGCAGCAAGCCAAATAANTTTAATATAGAGCTAGGATCAGGNGCTGAGAGGTCGGTGANCCATCCTATGAACGGAGCATGCCTTACTTCAATGGTAACAAAAAGGACTTTGTATAGTGAGAAGAATATCGGAATTTGCAAAAGTATAGGTAAACAACCGGCAGCAGGATTGACTTTTTCTTTCTTGTACAAAGCCATCATCTCTTGCTGTAACTTCATTCGATCATCGCCGGCCCTCTTTTTTATTTTTTCCATCTCTGGTTGTAGTTGCTTTAACTTCGACATTGAAACGTAAGATTTATAAGCAAGTGGCAGTAATACTGTCTTTACAACCAACGTAAGAAGAATTATCGCCCACCCCATATTCCCAACAAGCTTATTACAATAATCAAGTAAGGAAAAAATTGGTTTAGTTAAAAAGAAAAACCATCCCCAGTCAACNGTGTCTATAAAGTCAGCAAAATCGGCCTCTTTCTGATAGGTTTTTATCGTATTGACCTCTTTNGCACCNGCGAATAGNTANGTNTTTANTTCNGTNGATTGNCCNGACCCAATGCTCTGCAGAGGATGACGAATATCGGCTTGGTAAATATCATTTGCTTCATTATATTTGCTAGCCATTTTAAATTTACTTTGTGGTTCACCAACGAGTGTTGACATCCAATACTTATCGGTAAACCCAATCCAGCCATTTTCTGTAATCTCNTAGATTTCAAGATTGGCACGCTCTCTATCGTCATACTTCTGATCTGTTATATCNTCATANGATAACTCAACNAGTTCGCCATCATCATATCCCACNATCCCTTCATGAAGAATGTAAAAGCCAATAGTTTCGGGGGCGCTATGACGGGCTAGTATTCCATAAGCTGCCAAATCAATGGTTGCGTTTGATTGATTAAANACGCGTTGCTTTATAGTGAANAGAAAATCTTCATCNATGGANATTTCTCTTTCAAATATGACGCCCTTGGGGCTCGTCCATTGCAACGTTATAGGTGTACCGGGTGTAAGCGTTTTACCTTTTGCGAGGTTCCAGACAGTGTTCGGATTNGGTACATTTTCNCTGTCTCGNGATGACCATCCATAAACAGCATAATAGTTTTCATTTTCATANNGAAAAAGCTCAATNTTNTTNGAGTTNTCTTCCTGCGNCTCAAAATAATCCAAGAGTTTAAGGTTNTCNATTTTACCACCCTTTAAAGATAATGAACCCGATAGTCGTGATGTTTCTATTGGTACTCGCGGTGCGTCTGCAGATGTATCTATTTTTTGTTGGCTTTGATTGGTATCAACTTGCACTGGAGTGCTAAGACCGGTACCTGTTTGGTTATCTTCTTGTGTAACTTGTTCTGTTGTTTGTTCAGGACTCACTTCCTCTATTGGCTCTGGTGGAAACATGAGCATCCAACCAAGCAGTACTAAAAAACTTANNGACGTTGCCAATAAAAGGTTCTTATTCTGATCATCCATCTGCTCTGCCTTCTCTTAAATANTCTGNNACTAATATATGGTTACTNATGACTTAATTCAATCGATTTATCGAGTAATGTCTTTTGATTGTTTCTTGTTCGGTACAGGATCATAACCGGAGTATCGGCTAAATGGATGACATTTTAGTATTCGCTTTATAGACAAATAGGATCCATAAAAAATCCCATGCGTTTTTAAGGCTATTAAGGCGTATTCAGAGCATGTTGGCTCAAAGCGACAATTCTTTCCAGTTAATGGGCTAATGAAAAGACGATATATGTGAATAGGAAAGGAAATAATTTTTATAAGCATCTATTTATCTTTCTCCTGGCCATATATCTTCTTTATTCCGTTCTCTATATCATTACACAGATCGGTAAATTTTACTTTGATGGTTGCATCCTTTCGGGCAATGAAAATATAGTTGGTTTTTTTTATACCGATTTCCTTAAGTACAATTTTTCCTGCCTCTCTTAATCGTCGTTTTGCTCTGTTTCGTTTGACAGCATTCCCAACTTTTTTCGAACATGTAATACCCATCATTACNGATTCATCTGTCTCCACTACTTCATCNGTTCGCATGTAGCTTTGAANTACNACTGATGGCATAGCAGCGTAAGGTGCGTTATTACCTTTAAGAAAATCTCGGCGCTTCTTGATTGTCTGGATATCCATAAGTACTCCCTGCAGTCGTCAAGACTACTAGAATATTATGCGGATAACGTCTTTCTACCGCGTGCTCGCCGTCGGTTAAGTATCTTTCTGCCAGCACTTGTTGCTGAACGCAANCGNAANCCGTGGCGACGCTTTCTAACTCGGTTACTGGGTTGATATGTTCTTTTCATTACACAATTCCCTTCAGGCTTACTGAGTAATTGAAATGAGCATTATTGTCAATTAGCTATTTATAATAATTGAACCATTAATATATAAGAGAAATTGTATTTACAATTCGGTAACACCTCAGTAAATTCGCAATAATTGCACCGGTAGCTCAGCTGGATAGAGTACCTGACTACGAATCAGGGGGTCGGGGGTTCGAATCCTCCCCGGTGCGCCAAAAAAAACACTATTTATTTTAAATAAATTAATGTCTTCACAACTTATATTTTCTGTAAAAGATGCGCTCGTTCGATATAAAGAGACACCTGTATTTGAAGATCTTACGTTAAATATACATCAAGGTTGCCGTATTGCTCTTGTGGGAAAAAATGGTGCAGGCAAGTCAACAATTATGAATATTATAACAGGTGTTAAGTCACTGGATGAAGGGGAACGCTGGGAAAATCCTGGAACAACAATAGGATATTTGGTCCAAGACTTTCAACCAATTGAAAAAGAAACGGTATTCGATTTTATATTTAATAACATCAAAGGAGAAGATCGTGAGCTCTATCAATATAAAGTGGATATTGCTGCAGAGGCGCTCGATTTGGATGCAAAGAAACCGATGACAATGCTATCTGGAGGGCAACTCCGAAGAGCGGGTCTGGCAAAAGCCTTTGTTGAAGAGCCCGATATTCTTTTGCTTGACGAACCAAC
>FUFK010721873.1_pt1 | contig 11877 bp, 22 predicted proteins | sample 1021851 | NCBI WGS metagenome assembly FUFK01 (sample SAMEA51879418, study PRJEB19060) | metagenome
TCTTGAATTTCTTTTTTAGGTACGTCCTGACAGTCATAAACTTGTTCTGGATCAGAAATTGTCTTGATACAACTTCCTGCCATTTCAAAGACTTGATCAACACCCACTTCAGAACCATCACCAACAAAGTTCATACTAACAAAAGTATCTAAACTTGGATACCCCATAGTAACCGTGACTTCATCAGTAATTTTAAGATCAGTTTTGTGACCTCTAGTCTTTTTGACTTTGATTTCATCAAGAGGAATATCTACTTCAACAGTAGTTTCACCATCATCAGGGCAGGTCAAAGAGACCTTCACAGTTTCACCAACAGATTTAGTTCTAATCTGTAAGAAAAGGTATTCAATGTCAAAAGTTGCCAATTTATCAATATCCTTGATATCTGTGCAAGCAGCCATGATATCTTTAATAGCAACGATTAACTGTTCTTGGTCTTGAGATTGAGTTGCGAGAAGTAAAAGTTTCTCTTCTTTAACGAGGAATGGTCTATAATTCACCGTTCTACCATCTGACGGTAGTTTCATTTTGTACTTTGGTACATTTAACTTAGGTAATGCCATAGAAGTTCAATTCAGTATAGTTATTTAGTCAAAAACCCTAGGGGTCAAATTTTTGGCGGGATTTTTTTTGCGGTTATCTGGGAACTAAAAGTCGATTTTGGTTTTAGAAGACTGCACTATTATATCTATCAAGTTGAGGAATGTTTGATGTAAATGGATTACTATCACCAGGAAACTGATATGTGCCAGGATCACTGAAGTCATCCGCAACTGTAAGACGATAGCGTTCATATAAGAGTCCTACTGTCAGAGTCATTGCTCTAGAGGTGTCATTGTTTAATTGAATTGATCCAATGTTAAAGGGAAATACATTTCTCATCTCCCATACCGCAGTGACTCTATATTGTTTTGCAATTAGATAAGGATCACCTGCATCCTTCAATGCTTTGATCATTTTCTCATCTTGCACTACATCTTTTCCTCCACCTCTCTCCCATTTATATACTCTAAGTGATGGACAAACATAATCATCATAAAATTCTACATATTGATTTGAATCAGCGGAAATTCTTGTAGTCCACTCTTCAAAAAATGCTCTAGTATACTGTGAACGTGGCATAATGAAAGATATATTCATCTGACTGTACGCTTGGTTAGTCGCATACTTAATTGCTGTTCCTACACTTAGGAAAGAACCAGTAGTCATCTGTTTACTGGGAAGGTTTACAGAATTAGCATAGTAATTTAAGAGAGTGCGGAGTTGAGGAGTCTCTGGATGTAATCTTTTTGTTTTACTTCCTCCTACTGAAGGTCCCAAGTTACTTTGTAATAGTCTAGGTGCAGCAAAATGAACCGAGAACAGGTTAGTAAAACTCGGATGATTATCTTCTTTCTTCGAGAACGCTAGGAACTCTTGATATGAAGGATACTGTGCTTGTTCTGTGTTAATGATTGCCATTATACTTTAAGTTCCTTTTCGGTGATCAACATAAATTCCCAGTTTTGATCTTTACAAAACTCAGATGCTGCTTTCCATTTTGCTTGATTGACACTCCAAGTCACGACTTCATTAATATAACGTTTTGTCATTCGTTTCTGAGTTTTAGGTTCTTTTGTTTGTTTCAATGGTTTAACTTCAACCAAATACCTTCTACCTTCTATCTTTACATAGAAATCTGGAAAGTATCTGTGTCTTTTACCATCAACAGGGGAAATATAGGGAATAATAATCTCTTCACTACCCCATTCTTGAACCGTGGAGGTTATATCACACCATTTCATGAACTTATACTCCCAAGACGATCTATAAATAACGTTATTGGGGTCACCTTTATACTTTCTTGGAAAGTTTGGTCGATATTTTCCTTGATACCTCATAAATACATAGAGACCATGTTAGTATTTAGTAAGAAACTTGTCACAATTTATCGATAATAATGACTATGGGGCTTCTACCCTCCGTTATCCGCTACAACCTCCTGTAATGGATCAGGATTTTAATGGAGATTCTGCTGACAGTCTTACAGGTAGAATTGATTATCTAAGAATTCGTAGGAAGAAAACTGTATTTAATGATGGCACAAAGACATATTATGGAGGAAATAATTTCCCTAGGAATACAGCACAGACCGATCATCATAGAACAATGTGCTATCTTGCCATTCCTAATGGTGTAAGCACTCAGTATACACCGCAATACAATCAAGTAAATTTAGGTGTTGGAGGTTCTGCTGCTATTGCTGCGTTAGGTTCAGGAGGAGCTGATAAATTTAATGCATTAGCAGGATCACTTAGAGACGCTGCAGGATCTGTATTTCCTGAATTTGCTGCTAACGCAATCGTTCAAGGTGCTAATGCCATATCTAATTTTCTAGGTGTTAGTAGTAATCTTGATGCTAATTCTTTAGAGGGTTTAACTTCTGGAAGAGTGTTTAATCCATACATGGAGCAAATATTCAAGCAAATGAACTTTAGAACTCATTCATTTTCTTTTAAGATGTTTGCAAGGAATGTTAAAGAAGCGAGAGAAATTAGAAAAATTATACAATACATAAAAATTGGTGCTCATCCTAAAGTAAGTGGTGTTGATCAAGATATTAGTGAAGGAATCATGAGTTTGTTTTCTACAGACGATGAAGGTGATGATGATAATGTGACAGGTGCACAAGGAATTAGTGATTTTTTAGGTGATAATACTTTAGGTAATAATAGATTTTTTGGTGTCCCTGATCAGTATGAACTAGCATTCATGAGAATGAATCCAAAGTCAGGTGAATTTGATAGTGTTACACAAGGTATACCATATGCAAACCCATCAAATGTTGATCAAAGTTTAACTTTACATTACAAGATGAATGCATGTGTTTGTTCTGGTTTTTCTATTGACTACACACCAGATGGTCAGTATACTTCTCTAAAAAGAATTGACGGGAATATGATTCAAGTTCCTGCTGTCATTATGCAAATGAATTTTACTGAGGTTCGTCTCCTCAATCAAGCAGATGCTAGGAGTGGTTTCTAATGGCGTATTTCGATTTTCTACCAAATGTATATGTTGGCGAAGGTGTAAAGAACGATGAACCGTTCAAGTATCGCTTGGCAAAAAATATATCCCGTAGAATTAAAGTAAGGGAAGACTTAGATAAGTTTATTACCTTTTTTGAATCATATTCAATACGAGATGATCAAACTCCTGCAGTGATTGCTAATGAAGCATTGGGAGATCCATTTTTAGATTGGGTTGTGCTTCTTACTAATAATATTACCGATGTATATGAGCAGTGGCCAAAGAATGAATCAGATTTACAAAAATTTGTTGTTGAAAAGTATGGTGATCCAGAAACTGTTCATCATTACGAAACAAACGAGATTTTATATAATGGAATAGTGTTTATAAAAGAGGGAATCACAGTAAACTCAACATTTAGAGCAGTTTTACCAGATGGAACTACAAAAACTGAGGGAGAATCAATATATCCAGTATCAAACTATGAACATGAGCAATACTTAAATGAATTAAAAAGAATAATTAAGATTCCTACTAGAGCGATTGTAGATAAAATGATCCAAGAGTTTGAAACTCTCGTTGCGTACGCTCCTCATTCAGAATTAGATGATGTAAATAATAAGAAGTCACCTCTCAGTATTGCTTCTAGATTCTTTGATGCTGTAGGTTACGTTAGTGGTAGTGCTGCTGCATCAACAATTAGCACAGCAGTTACTTCGTTTGATAACGGACCTTCTGCAACCAGTGCAACTGCAGGAGTAGTGACATCTACAGTATCAGCAGCGACTAGCACATCTACCACAACTACAAGTGCCACNACCNNNNCGACCAGTTCGACCAGTTCGAGTTCCAGNAGTAGTTCTTCTTCTAGTTCCTCCTCTAGTTCTAGCAGTTCTAGTTCAAGTTCTAGCAGCTCTTCTGGATCTGGATCTTCTGGATCGGGATANGGTGGCGGTTATTAATAAAATATTGCTTTAAAAATAAATTCTTTAGAAAGAACTGGGTCACCTAGAAGTTCTAGTTGCAACCCATCAGCATCTACAAAGAGGTCGTCTTCCGCTTCTTTTCTACAATGCTGCCAGTAATATGTCCCATCTTCTCTACGATATATGTAGCTAGTGTTGTGTGAATCGAGGGTGAACATTGCGATACACTCTTGTTTATGCTGCCAACAGGGATCTTCTGCTCGTCTTTCATATTCGGTCAAAAAGATACCTCGTCTGTCATATACTCTGGTTCAAAACACACAGAGTAAGTAATTTCTTCTTTCCAATAAGAAGTATATAATTTTTTCCAGATCAGTTCAAATTCTTCAAGGGATAAGTTTTTAAACAAAACTTTATCTCCAAAATATATGTGATAAGATGAAGGTTGAGTCATTCTACTGCTCTCCATTGTTTTCGCATACATTTATATGTATCGGATAATAAACTTCAACGTAAGAGTCACATTTAGGGCAGTGAAGATTAGTTACGAAACTATACTCCTCTGCATAAGGACAATCATTATCACCTCCCCATATTAGTTCGGTGTCACAGTGCCAACATTTCATTCGCCTAATCGATGGATAACAGGTTTTTCATTCCTTAGAATGTTATAGAGTTCTTTGTTCTCTGCACAAGATACAGGATGAAACTCTGCACTTGCATCAAATCCATCATACCTCTTTGCTTGATTAATTACAATAGAACCATCTTTACCTGACTCTGACCTGTGAAATGTTCCACGAGGTATAATCAGTGCACCACTATGTACATCTAAACGAACAATATGATATGGNTATTTCCATGAGGTGTTGACTAATTCAAACGTTCTCTCTCCCGATACCACTCTGTTGTAGTCATCTTGGAATCCATGGATGTAGAATGATTTTGCACCCACCACGTCATCAGGTGGAGATATAGCTGACCCAGTATGAACAACAAGATCACTAGCATTCGATTCTTCCACTGATATGTCATAAAAGATTACATCTTCTGTTTCACGAAACACTCGGTGTTTCTTAAAATGTATGTCACTCATAAAAAAACTAAAGGGGTCAAATTTTTGGCGGGATTTTTTTTGCGGTTTCCTGGTAACTAAAAGTCGATTTTCAAATTCCAGATCCTACATAAGGTTTGGCAGGTACATCTCCATCACCCTCATCATCCTCATCTTCTTCTTCGATCTCTTGTATGCGTGCGTCTAATGATTTCATTAGTCCTTCATCATCATACTCGTGACCACTATCTAACTCTGGATGAACCATCCTAGTCACAATCCTTTTCGGTGTGTATGCTTTCATAGCATCAGCATAGGATTTAGTTGGTGATCTATCCATCTCATCAAATACTGCTGTCATACTTTTAAACATAAAAGCAAATGTAGCACCGAATAGTGCTACAAAAAAGACAAGGTATATGAAAACGCTTAAGTCATTCATCGTTTGAACATTTTTTGTATTGGAACTTGTTTTAGTTTATCAATAACATCACTCTCCACTCTATCAACAATCTTATCAAGAACATCTATGTCGATCTCCATGAATGGTGGAATGATACCTAATAATCTTAGCAGACCATCTACAAATAATGCAAGTGCTGTGAATCCTAAGATCATAGAAATCACAGTAGCATCACGATTATGTTTTGCCATTGATGCTTCATCAATCTTTCTTGCTTCATCAACTGCTTTTTCAACAGCAAATGAAATCATAACATCAACTTCTTCCTTTGTGTATGCTACCTTGCGTATCTTTTCCTCACTCATTTCGTCAAGTACATCTGTGAGTGGGAAATTTTTTAATAGTTCTTCCATGCATTATCCACCTGCCATGTCGCAACCAACAGTGCTACCTACTAGGATTCCTAGAGGAATTGCCCACCAACGTCCATCTCCTCTTGACAATGCAGCACCTGCACCACCACCTACNAGAGCACCAGCAAGTTTACCATCACCACACTCATTTCCATCAGGAGAAGGTGTATAGTTTCTGTATACTTTTTGAGGTCCGTATGAAGGATACTGTCCACGACAAGGAATTCTTACTTTCTCACTATGTTTCTTTACATAACCTGGTGAATTATATGTACCTGGTACATATGTTTCACGATACTCATGACGATAGCAATTATCTTCATATGCATATCCATCTTGTGATCTAGGATGCCACCAACTTCTATGAGATTCTGGTTCTGTTGATGTTGTATGATACTCTTGAGGTGAAAAATCATATCTCGGAGCATCTTGATATGCTTGTTGATTACTGACATCTCCAATAGCCTCTGTAATAGGACCTGCATTTACAGGAACTGAAGATAAAAGTAGAATAGCAGCAAGTGCAGTTTTCATGGTAACTCCTTTGTATATTCTAATTATAATAGAAAAGGGGACACTTAGAGTATCCCCTGTGACAGTTTGTAAGGTGGTTAGTCTTCTTCAGCAAGTTTAGCGAAGTAAGACATAGTATCTTCTTCATCCTCTAAAGGAGAAGCAGCAACTGCTTTCTCTCTGAAGTCAGAGACTTCTTTACCCCAGTTTTTACCCTCACTTAAATCTTCAAGAGGACTTTCCTCCTCAAGAGTTTCAGCATCAAACTTAACTGTAGGATTTGTTTTACCTAAGACTAGATCTAAACGTGCTTTAAGTTTTTCATATGTCTTAAAGTTTTTAGAATCTTCAAACTCAGCAAGAGAGTATGCCTCTTTCCAAATCTGTTCTAGACGATCATCATCGAAGTCACCTAATGTATTAGGTTGTGCGAATTCAGACTTGTCATAGTTCCAGTAACCATCTACCTTGCGGATCTTCAACTTGAAGTCAGCACCCTTCCAGAAATTGAAAGGATCGATAGGAGTCTCGTCTGCAAATGCAGGTTGCATTGCTTCAACGAGTTTNTCAAANATCTTTTTACCATACTTNTAAAGGAATACTTTTCCTTCATTTTCTGGGTGTGCAGGATCANNNACAACNTAGATGTTNCTGTAGTAAGANAACTTACGTTTCTGAGCACGAGCNATNTTCTTNTCNGACTCTTTGCCACTGTTCCAAAGTTCCCTGTTCAACTCTCCAACGGGATCATCCTTACCAATAGTGGTAAGAGAGTTCTCGATGTACCATTGTCCACCAGGACCTTTGAAGGCATGACTCCAAATCTTTGCCCAAGGCATTTCCTCACCATCTGGTGCAGGAAGGAATCGGATAACAGCGTAACCGTTACCTGATTTGTCCAACTCAGGTTTCCAGAGACGCTCATCAGCACCTCCTCCACTACTAGGTTGGTTTAGTTTCTCGATCTCTTGTGTCAACTTAGACAAGGTTCCACCTGCCTTAGATGCTTTCTTAAGTGATGCGAAAGACATAATCGTATTCTCCGTATTGAATGTATTAATGCTACTGTGTAATCGTAGCACACTATTTATACCTCGTCAACCTCCGTTCTTATATGCTTTTTCTAAAGTGGTAATCATTGTATCCAAACACTCCATTAAGTCTTTAAATCCAAACGCATTTGATAGAGCATTGATTCTTTCCTTCATGTCTGCTGCCTCTGGATCGTTAGGAGCAGATAAAGATAAACGTGTATAGAATGTTCTTTGTTTCTCAATGAGATCCTTACAGTCTTCAATATGCTCTCGTCTCTGTTCCAGAGACATCTCAGGAAGATGCTGACTCATAACTGCAATCTCTTGATATCTATTGAAGATGTCTTGTAAATTTATTTGAACTTGTTCTGATTGAAAAAATGTAGTCATAACTTTACTTTAATTGTTTCTAAGATGACAGTCTTGTACTTTCGACAATCAATATCAAGAAAAGGTTCATATTTTTTTATCCTTTTCTTAGTATCTTTCCATATAGGATCTTTAATTACTCTATCTAGGTTGTCAGCATATCCTAAACAATGCTCAAAAACTACTAGAGTTTCTAAATCTACTTCACCTGCGTAGTATCTTTTTAACAATGGAGGATGTTGTCCTGTAGAAACAAATATGTTATCGAAATTATTATCTGTTTCTTCTAGTAAAAGATTCACATCTTGTTTAAATTTATATGTGAAAGACTCCTGATGTATCTTCCATTGGGTGTAGACTTCCCTACTAAAAGAACCAATGTATCCTTTAGGATCTTTAATAAAATTAGCGACGAAATATCCTAAGACATCTTTCTCAGAATACTTTGTCGCTAACTTTTTAAAAAAGAAACGATCACGTCTCTCTTCAAATGATTTTTCACTAGCAGATACTTTGCCATTGTATTTTTGATAATCATACTTATCTTTGGTGAAGTGATTTTTTAATGCAAGATACATTTTATACACTTCAAACCCTGTCACAATGGTAAAACTCCTTTAGATGATGCTTTCATATAGTTTAGTCTCTGTGCTTCATGACGGAGACGTTCTTTTAATGGTTTTGAAATTAATTTGGGAACTGTTTCCACTTCAATTTCATTCTCTTGACAGTAAGTAACTACTGCTTCAATGTAAGTAATGAGTCCATTACTATTCTTTACTAACCTTTCAATCTCAGTAGAGAATTTACTTGCGGTAAGAAATTTATCTTCGAGTTTTTCTTTAGACATTTCTTCCCCTAACAAATTCTTCGATGTAGGTTTTAAGTAATTGTAGATAGTCATCAAGATTGTACTTCTCAAATACTTGTATAGATCCCTCTTCAGTGGCGATAAGTGTGACAATTTTCTTTACCTCAATTCCTGATCGTTCAAGGAACATCGCTGCATATGCAGTCTCTTGGACAAAATAATTTTCGATGTATTCCTCTTTTTTTTCTTTAGTAGAAGTTTTGAAGTCTATCACTGCTAACTCGCCATTGAACTCAGCAATGCAATCCACTCGACCTGCTAAACCAAGATAATGTGAATAGAGAAAAGTCTCTAGACAATAAATGTTATCGATTTGGTTTAGTGTAGATTTTGCTGCTTGAAACATTCTAACAGATAATGGATTATTTTCCAAGTATTTGTCAGTGTTTAATTCACCTTTGAAATAATCTTCAGCAAGGTTGTGAAATGCTGTACCCCGTTGAGTAGCACGAGCAGTGATACGATTAGCCTCGTTTTCACCAATTTTATTTCTCCAATCCTTAAAGAATTGTGCGTTCTTGAAAGATGTGATTGAGGTCACGCTCGGATAATATTTATCAGCACCAGGAATTGGATAGTATCTTACTCCATTCTCGTTCACAGGTTCGACATCAATTTCATTGACATCGACATTCACAAATTTAAACATTTAGAATCCTAAATTATATTTTGAAATTAGATATGACTTAACTAAACCAGAACGAACAATGTCACCGATACTAAATTCAATACAAGAGAACTCTTGCATCTGTTCTAGAATCTTTATGAAATCTGAGATTCCATTCCTATCATTCTCTCTTGTTAAATCAGTTTGAGTGATATCTCCACAGAACATAATCTTTGAGTCCTCACCTATGCGAGTAATCATTGAGTCGAGTTCATGGAAATTAAGATTGGAAAATTCATCTACAATAACGATAGCATTATCAAGGGTAACACCGCGAATAAAACTTGTAGACCAGAAACTAATAGTTTCCTGTGCTCTGAGGTTGTCATACAGCATGTCAAATGAATTGTCATCAGGCATACTGAACATATACCTGACCATATTCTTGTAAGGAATTTGATACAAGGCAGATTTATCTTCATGGTCACCTGGTAGGAAACCAATCTCACGAGTCGGCACGAGTGACCTTACAATGTATATCTTATCATATGGAGACTCTTCGTCAAGGACTTCTTGAAGTGCCATGTAGAGTGTGATAAAAGTCTTACCTGTACCTGCAGCACCATGTAACAAAAGATTCTTACCTTCAGAATACTGAGCAAACGCAGTTGTCTGATTGTCGGTAAGAGGTTTGACCTCTGTCATATAAGACTTGTCAATAGGTTTCTTACGTTTCATTTGTTTCCTTGACATACCATTTGGGTAAGTTTTAGGAGAGTTAGTTCCTTTTCTTGCTCGTGCCATAATTTAGGTGTATCTACTCAAGTTTGCGGATGGATGTGCTTTCTGAACTTTAGACATGACTTCTTTGAATCCGTCTGATTGTTTAGGTGTGCCATAAGTTACACCTCCTATACCTGCGTGCCAATCTTTATCCCAATCGGGATTGTCTTTCCTCCACTGTTCATAATCTTTAAGACTCATATTGAGTTCTTGTTTCTCTTGAGTATTTTTATTTATTACAGGATATAAAGGCATGTTAAATCCACTCCAATGCGGTTGATATGATTGGGAATTGCTCGATAAAGATTTGTTTAGAACCATTAGCAATGTCCATGTGTTCTTTTTGCGTTCCATGTGCAGAACGTAGATCAATATAATGAATCCAAGAACGTAAAGATCCCGTCATGTATAGACGAGTAGGAGTTGCTAGAGGGAGTACGAACCTCGCACACTCTTTAGCAATACCTTGATCAAGTAACTGTTTGTAGAGTTTCATGCTCTCTTCAAAGTGTCTTTTTATTTTAATATCAAACTCTTGTTTTGTAAACTCATCAACATCATCAATACTATTCTGTCTGTTCTTCTCATCCTGACGACGTAATTCAAATATAGGAATTTCTTCAGCGAGCATTGAAGAGTCAGCATATCGCTGTGAAAATTCTTGATATGTAAATGATCTATGTCGTAAAACTTGAGCAGCAATACCTCTGGTAGTTTCAATCTGAAGTGTCATAGATGCCTGTTCAAAGACGCTCCAATGCCCATGTTTAATACAATACTTAAGAAGACCCTCAACCTTAGGGTTCTCTTGATTCTTAGGGTTTGAGACCCTTGCGATATAACCAATAGTCTTTTCAGCGTCAGGAGTGACGGAGATCAGAGATACATTATTCATTAGATGATGCAAATAAAATTCTAGAAATTAAGTATAGGGCAACTGCTTTTAGATAACCAATGGTTGCTAAACCAAAAAGACCTGGCATTAACCAGTTCCATAATAGCATAAGAATGAGTGGTTTGACAAATACACCTAACAAATTAGATGCTGCTTTGTATGCTTCCTCATCCTTTTGCTTTCTTAATTTTGCTTTTTGTTCCTTAGATCTATCAAGGAATACGCTCATCTGGTTTTGCGTTTTGTTTTCTTTTTCTGGGATGGATCTTTCCATAATTTAGGATTAATTCTTCCTTCTGATTGTGTAAATTTTATAAAATCTTTTTTGTAAAGATCATAATAATAATCAAAAAGATCTACTGCTTTATCTCCAATCGCAATATCATACACAGGTTTACCATCCTGTTTGTACTCAACAAGATAGGCAGTGTATGGTAGCGATTTATCTGCTGCATCTTTAGGATCGCAATTTGCTTTTAGGACTTTGATGCCCATCAACTGCGACCTCCCCACTCAATCTGTGGAAATGCTTCTGAAATTACTGCTTTGGTAATTCTCTTATACTTCTCATTGAGTCTACCATCCTTACAAAGAACTAAAAGTTCTGCCTCTTCAGCAGACAATCCTTCAAGTAATTGAACGAACAGAGTTTCTCTTTTGAGAGATTTAATTCTAGGGTCACCACCTTTAAAGAACCTATAGAGTCCTTTGTATTCTGATTCTAATCGTGTGTGATCAGTACCAACTGGTGCATCGTTAGGTGTATAAGGCACATCACCTTCGGGGAGTTCAGAAATGATACTCTCATCAAAGTTAATGATCATGAGTTGACGAAGAGCAGTGGAGTTATGCTTCTTGAGCAGATCTACTTTCTCTTTTTTCGTCTTTGCATTTGAGACCTTCCTTAAGATCTCACTAATCAGTAACCTAGGGTTACTATTAGTCAATGATTTTGTAGGCATAATTAATAGTTCCTTTAATCTTCTTCTTCATCCTCCTC
>FUFK010733670.1_pt1 | contig 11877 bp, 25 predicted proteins | sample 1021851 | NCBI WGS metagenome assembly FUFK01 (sample SAMEA51879418, study PRJEB19060) | metagenome
TCGGCTTGTCCTGGCGAACTGAGCAGACTCCCAAACCCCAAAGACTTTCCTGATGTCGTCGTTGAAACCATCGGAGATATTTGGGACGTTTTTAATGGCAGCTTGGGACGGTCTTGACTCGTCCACCGCAATGATTCCAGGTACTTGGTCTGCTTTTACAGTGTCTTTTTGGGACGTTTTGGATTCAAGCTTGGGACGGTTACTCTTATATCTATCAAGAATCGTGCGAGCCTTTCTTTCACTAATGCTCCATCGCTTCATGAGCTTTCGACGAGGCGGTAAAGCTCCGTGCTGTGTCTCGATGAACATTAGATCAAGGGTTGCTAAAGACGCAGGCCAGGGTCCGTTGATGGATGCCCTAACCTCTTCCCAGTCTTCAATGTCGATAAATACGCCTGTCGGTCTTGCCGTATTTTTCATGTCAGTGTCGGTCCTCGGTGGTTCTTCAAGTCATAGCAGAAACTGTTTGCCTGTCAACAGTCATGATTTTTCTGCTCTCATGATCTTAAAGCCCATCATCGCAAGGCAGGCGGCATCAGCAATCCCGTCGTGAGACTTTCTCCTACGACCAGGAGAGAGGTCTAAGTCAGGAAGACGCTGCTTGCAAAGCAAGATCGCTCTACCCTTTCCAACACCTGGGACATCTCGCAAGATGTCTTTCTGCCAGGTTTTAGGATGAACAACCGCAAACGGAATCTGTAGGGTGCCTGCTACACCAAGCCACAACCCGTAGCCAACTCCAATACTAAACATCGAGGTTCCGCCCTGACCAGGACGAGCCTGTTGCTTTTCAATGACCACGACCTTTATGCCCTGGGTAGCGTGCAGTTCTGTCAGGTATGTGCCCATACCGGTCGCATCGTACTCTCTTCGTGAGCCTTTACCAATAGGTATTGTGAAGCGATCACGGGTGAGGGCGACATCCCTTACGATACCTTCCTCGTCGATGGCAACGACAGCACCATCCTTGCCAGGGTCAATACCTACGAACAACATTAAAGCTCCAATATTTCTGGTACTAAATCATCAAACATTAGCGAACCAGGGTTGACCCCAAGTAAATTTGCGAGCTTCTCAAGTCGTTGCTTCCGAGGGGCCACCTGCCCCGACATGTAGCGCTTGAGCAAGGAGTAATCGATCCCTGCTTCTCTCGAAAAAGCGCGTACCCCCATACCCTTTGCCTGTATGAGGTAGTGCAGATTCTGACCAAAGACTTTGTATGGAGTGCTCATTGTAAATGTTATATCAGATTGGGCGCAAAATGCACACCCACCCTTGACAGGGCGCATGAAATGCGCCAAGTTCTTCTCAACAGTTTCTCATAAACAGGAGAAGAAACGTGTCCATTCTGCCAGAACAAACAGAAACTCTCATGGATGATGGTCGGAACATTCGAAAGATCACCGACCCTACCGTCCTTATTACGGTTGCTAAGCGAATGATGAACAAAGTCACCGTAGAAGCAAACGACGAGAATCGTACCAAAGAGATGATTGCACGGTGGCAAGTTAGCAACTTGTTGAACGCCGTGGACGAATCAACCTGGCACAACATGGTTTCAGCAGCGCTCGATGGCCATAAGAAAACACTGGTAAATCAGCAGCCCAACGGGGACTGGCAGCCATCAGAGTATGAGATTGAAGTCCGAGAGATGGACGGCAGAGCCATGCTGATGCTCGGAGTTCGGTGGACCGACGAGCGCGGAGAAGAGGACGTCCAGTACCACAACGGTGCGCCGGTTGTAAACTTGAACGTCACAACCAAGGCCGATCCACAGGACAACACTCAGATGCTTGAGCTTCTTAAAATGCTAGCAGCAGGTCAGTTGAGCGCTAATGAAGCGATTGCAAAGCTCCAGTCGGAGCCGGCCACGGTTGAGCCTGACGTTGAGGTTAAGGCTGCTACGACTGAGCCAGCACCAAAGAGCAATCCTCGCACTGGCAAACGCAAGCTCGTTCGAAAGAGCCCCTCAGCGTAAGCGACTCTCGTCAGGATGAATCTGTTGGACCGACCCATCATTCAAAAGAATGCCCTGCTGCTCAAGGCTTTTGCCTCGGGCCAGGGCTCTCTTTGGATTCTCTCCAGAATCAATTGCTTTCTGGGCATACTTGGCCGCTCTTGCGATTCCTTGATGACTGATTTTTTCTTTCATAAGAACATAATATCGTATGGAGTGAGTTTTGACTAAACCAGAAGGTTGGTTTGAGGCACGCAGGGCAGGACTCGGGGGTTCCGATATTGCTGCTGTGTTGGGTTTATCTAAATGGCAAAGTCCCATGGACGTGTGGGCTGCGAAGCGCGGCCTCTCAGAGGAGGTTCCTGAGACTAATGCTATGCGTAGAGGTCGGCTCTTAGAGTCAGCGATTGCCACATGGTATCAGGAGGAGACAGGCTACGAGGTTTTGGACGGCGAGGAAATGCCCATCGTCGGACCAAAGCCCTTTATGCTTGCCTCCCCCGACAGGTACGTCAGCGCCGGAAAAAGCCGGTTCGGGTTGGAAATAAAAACGGCGCGTAGCGTCGACGGCTGGGGAGAGGACCTCGGTTCTGGCGTACCTGTTTACTATGCTACGCAAGCTGCCTGGTACATGGCATGCACGAACATTGACCGATGGGACTTTGCAGTTCTGTTCTTAGTCAATGATGAGTTTCGTCGGTACACACTGATTAGAGACAAGGCCACTGAGAAGAAGCTGGTAAAGAAGTGTGGGACCTGGTGGGAAAAACATGTCATCGGTGGCGAGCCGCCACCAATAGACGGTTCATCTGCGGCGGACAAATTTTTGCAGGGTAAGTATGATACTCCTAACGAGGAGTACCGACTTGCAGTGCCTGAAGAGGAGGAGCTTATCTTTGATCTCGACAAGATTCAGACAGAGATCAAGAGCTTGAAAGAGAAAGAGGCTCTACTCAAAAACCAACTCAAGGAGAAGATTGCTGACAACGCTGGATTGCGAGGGACATTTGGAACAGTGTCTTGGAAGATGTCCAGCGGCAGGACAAGTCTTGATTCTAAGGCGCTTCGAAAGGAGCACCCTGACATTGCAAAGAAGTTCTCCAAAACCAGTCAACCGACAAGAATCTTTAGAATGAAAATCCAACACAAGAGGGGCAACTAATGTCAGAAAATCAAATCCAAAAGAAACCAACAACCAAGATGGAAAAGTTCAAGGACCTCATCAACAACAAGATGAAGGACCAAGTAGCATCCATATTGCCCAATCACCTTACTCCAGAGCGGATGTGTAAGGTTCTTATTGTAGAGGCCAGCCGAAATCCAAAGCTGATGGAGTGTACCAGCATCTCCGTCGCTGAGTCGGTCATGCTGTCAGCGCAGCTTGGCTTGGAGCCAGGAGGCACTCTTGGCCACATCTACTTCATTCCCTACGGCAACAAGTGTACGCCCATCATCGGATACAAAGGATACCTGGAGCTTGCTCGACGCAGTGGTCAGGTGGCCCGCCTCGATGCTCGCGTTGTCTATGAAGGCGAGAAGTTCGAGGTAAGCGCAGGGCTTCACCCCAACATTGAGCACTGTGTTCGTGGAGACGTGGACCGTTCAGACGACAAGATCGTGGCAGCCTACGCTGTTGCTGTTCTTAAGGACGGCTCGTCTTACTTCGAGGTGCTTTGGAAGGTAGACATCGACAAGGTTCGTCGTCGGTCTAAGGCTGGACGCAGCGGCCCATGGGTGGATGACTACTCCCGCATGGCTCGCAAGAGCGCTATCCGTGCCCTGTTCAACGGCGGCACAGTGCCCATGTCCTTCGAGCTTGCAACGGCTGTCTCTGCGGATGGAGACGATCCTCACGCAAAGATGCCTCCTATCGACATCACTCCAATCGTTGGCGATGATGAACCTAAGGAGCTAAATGGAATGAGCGACCTTGGAGCGGCTCTGGCATGAAGCCGCTCAAGCGCATTTGCTTTGAGTGTGACCACCGATACGTCGGAGACGAGCGTTGTCCAAAGTGCGGTTACTACTCAGGGCAACCTATTCCAACTAAGAACCCCCGGAAACGTTGAGTCTCCGGGGGTTCCGTTTTAGGCGTCTTCAGTCTTTCCTTCCGCGCCACCTTCTGGTGCTGGCTCCTCGGTCTCTGCCGGGGGCTCTGCGGGTGCTTCTTGTTCTGTCGCCTCTTCCTCTTCCTCTCCATCCATTAGATGGCATGTCCCGAACGAGGTTGAGATGACGATGACGCCTCCAATCATTGCTACCTTTGGGTTCAACTTGGCCCAAAGTTCTTTTAGTTTTTCCATTCTCGTCTCCTATAAATCGGCCTCAGTAATCAAGGTGTAGGTAAAGACCTCTGCTTTTGAGGCTTTCCAGATATCAACAGCCTCCTGCCAGTCTGCAATACGAGCAAACACCTGGCATCCAGCAGACCACTTATCAACACGAGTCGAGTTCTCGCCAGCATGGTGCAGATTTACACCGTACCAGCCTTCGATTCCGTGGTCATCATCGTGGCCAAAGTCCAAGATGTTGTCCTTGTTATTGTCCCTCCAAACGCGCACGGTAGAGGCTCGCTGGCATAGAGTTTCATACTTGCCACGGTGCATATCCCACTTGTACGCAGGGTACTGACCAGGGACAAGGATAGCAGTGCCTGCTGAACTGCCATAGACCTCAGGGTTTTCAAGACAGAACTGCCCAGGGTCGGTGGTGACTCGATACTTCTTGTGCTGCCAGAGTCCATTGCGAACCCAGACAAGGTGCATCTCATCATCAAAGCTGTTGGAGATGGGGTTCTTAGAGCGCACACCGATGGTATTAATCTGACCATCAGTAAACACCTTGTACCCTTTCTTCTTCAGGGCTTCGATAACAACAGGCTCCTCATCACTCACAGAGGGCTGTAATGGCTCCTCTTTGGCTTTGAGTGCCGCAAGAGTGTTTCTCCCAACGATTCCATCAACACCCAGGAAGGACGCCTTCTGAAAGCGTTTGACGGCTGCCTCTGTCCCACCCCCAAAGATTCCATCGACTCCAATAGGTCCGAAGCCCTTGTCATTCAGCAGTGACTGAACTTCTTTGACTGAGTCTCCACGATCACCACGTTTAATCAGCATCGGATGCCTCCTGCTCGCGTTGTTGGCACGCAACTGCGGTCGTAGGTATCGTTGCTTCAGTGCGAACAGGAGGCTCTTTAGTTTTAAAGCCCACGCGCACTACTGTCACTGAGGTTTTTTTGACCTTGATTTCTTCAGTGGATCGGTGACGATAGACTCGCTTGTCGATGACTTTCATTTCTTCAGGTCTTCGAGCACGTCAACGAGCATGTCGATTGCGAACGAAATCAAACGTTTCTCGGCTTTCTCTCCGAGAATCGGTAGGTCGATTTTAGAGTTGATGAGATCTACAACAAACTCTTTCTTTTTCTTGCCAGACTTAGGCTCGGGAAACAACTCCTCAGCCATAAGGATTGCTTGCTTAAGGAGCTTACCGTGTTTGATTTTCATAATTAACTCAACAAGATTCGATAGATGACGTCGTTCGTGGGGTTGACAGTAGCCGTGGCACCAGTGCCTGCTTCTGTAGCACACAAAGCCTTAAGACCTGTTCCAAATGCATTTCCACTTGCACAGGTAAATGCACGGGCAACACCAGCCGGACATTTCAGAACCCAATTGGGATCAGTCGTAGCATGCGTTACGCCACCAGTTGTGTCGTACAGCTTCACAAACACAGCAACGGTGTTCCCAGTGTTGTCGATTTCTACTTTGAAGATTCGGCCCGCACCAGCTTTCAACGTATCAACAGTGCAAGTAGCATCAGTTTGAATCGCGTAAATGACGCCAGGTCGGGCAACCACCGGGCTGAGACTAAGGGCCATGTTTACCTCACCACCGCATGAAGTTTGCAAGTGACGGCGGGAGCGGTTGTTCCACCAGTGCCATCCTCTTGAACTGCTGCATAACTAAAGTTCGTGAAGGCTACGCCCTCAACTACCGTCCAAACTACCGGCTCTGTCACCTTGAAAATAAAATCCGGGTGTGTGGTGCCAACTGTTGGGTCGGCATTGTCGTACATTTTGTAGTGGGTAGTGCCAGATGGAGCATCTAAGAACATAGAGTGAATCGTAGCCGCTCCACCAAATATGTCATCTACAGCAGTCTCATCCACGTCGTCATCCGTGAGGACAAAGTCGATGTCTGTAGACGAGTGTTTACCTGTGAGTGTGGCCATTATTTACCTACTTCTTAGGAGTGGGTTGCGGACTGGGAGATGGAGCGCCCTGTGGTTTGTCAGCGATAGCGGACTGAACAATGTCCAGACAGCGCTTGAGTCCCTCAGGCATTCCGTCATCGCGAGCAATCACCTTGACGTTGTACTTTGCAGAGTTGTCAGAGGAACGAGTGTTCTCGCTTTTGGCAGAGATAGAGCCGTGAATCTTTACATCCACGCTAACGGGTCCCCAGCCAGCTTTGACGTGGGTGTCCATAGCTGCCTCGTAATCCCGGCTGCTCTTCTCGGAAGTGCTGGACTTCACTTCCATCGTAAAGTCAACCTCCACCTCTTTCACTTGGAGAGCAGGAGTATTTAAGATGGTGAGGATTGGAACTTCGAGTTTGTTCTCAACCTCGGTGTATCCACCGTTGCCATCGTTCACGGGCTTGTTGTAGACGAAGTCCACCGTGCGGGTGCGGAGCACACCGCTCGAATCGGCTTCAAGTCCAACGTTCTGAATAAAATCAGCAGTAGCTTTGGCAAGCTGGACCTGTGAATCACAAGCAGCCTTGAGCGGGCCGCCGATGAGTTGATCCATTGGAAGACCACCAAACTGGTCGGACATTTTTACGAGGCCGTCAGCCATGTTCTACTCCTATCTTTTCTTGCCCTTGTGAAGGCCGTGAGATGCGTGCTGCTTACCTTTTTTGGTGGCAGCCCTTTTAGCTTTGTTAGCAGCAGCAAGCTTACGCCGCCCTGCTGTGGTTGACTTTAACTTAGCGATGGTCTTTTCGGGGGCATAAACTTCACCAGTCTTGCCGCTGGGCTTTCCTGAAGCTGTGCGCCACTTCTGCTTTGTCCAGCGCTTGAGTGACTTCTGGCTTTTTTTGAGAGCCATTAGCTGCGCTTCCTGCTGGTGTAGGAAAACTTCGCCTTCTCATGCTTTGCCATCTTCTTGGAAAGTTTCTTGGTCACCTTCGACTGGCGAGCATGCATCTTAGAAGCCTTCGAAAGCTCCTTGCTAACCTTTGCGAGTTTCTTTGATGCCTTCATTATTTGTAGCCTCCGCCTTTGGCTTTGTATTGCTTGGCCAGCATCTGAGCTTTACGGGCAGACCATTGACCTTTCTTGCCGCCCTTGCTTCCTGCTTTGATCTTGTTGAACAAGTTTTTCCGCATAGTCGGCTTCGTGTAGTTGCCTGCTGCGTTTACCGTGGACTTGCGTTTCTTCTTCATTTCTTCTTCCGAGTTTTCTTAGACTTGCGAAGCTTCTTGAAGTCAGCGCCTGTAATTTTCTTTCGAGGTGGCGCTACTGCTGCCAGTTTCTTCTGCTTTGCACTGTACTTTTTGTAAGGCATAAGACTACCACTTTACCTTGTCGGCCCAATACGCAGCGCTCATCTTGCCTTTCTTGATATTCTTGCCGTGACGCGACTTGAAGCTGGCTCGTTTCTTGGTCATCGTTTTAGACTCGCCCTTCTTAGGCTTGCCTGCTGTTTTCGCACCTTGCTCACCAAACCGGATGGTCTTGACCTTACTACCCTCTTTAGCCAGTACAACGTGCGATTTTTTAGGATGCTTGGGGGTGCGCTTCGGCTTGTTGTAGCCAGACACTCCAAGCTTTGCCATTCTGGGGTCTTTCTTCGCTGGCATGTTGTTCCTATGGCAAGAGTTTGATGAGTTGGTTGTCGATTCTGGCATACCCCTCAGGAGGCTCTTGGCCCTTGAAGGTTATTGAAATCTTAGCAGTATTCCGCTTTTTAGCAAACCATCCATTACCGCCGACAGTTGGGTTGATTCTCAACTTTCGATGCTGGCACCCAATGTCCGCTCCTTCCTCCATGCCTTGGAGTTCAACGTCCATTTCTACCGTCATCTGATCAATGGCGAGAGATTGCCCTGTCACCAGCGTCTGCATTGGGACCTGGATGTCCTTGTGTATCTGTTTGCCCTCTTCCCATACGGGCAATCTAACAGTCACCATGCGAGGTCGATAGATGGGCTGTCCATCTCCGTCTTTTTCCCCTGTATCAATCCACCATTCTTCTTCTCGGATGTGATTCAGTTCATGGGTTTCTGCAATGTCTGTGGATTTTACGACCGCTGTTTGTATGGCTTGTACAAACTCATCCAATGAAAACTCAGCCAAGTTGCCTCCATCTGTTTCATGCGTGCCTACATGTTGTCTTGCAGGGTCTCCTGCTCGGCTCTATCTTGCCATTCCTTAGATACTTTGTCCTCGGAAATCGGTCCACCTGCTGCCCAGGTATAGCAAGTACGAGCACTGTGGCACTTGAAGTCGTGCATCCAGCAATACCCCAGTTCACCATCCTCATCCTCAATGGGCTCTGATGCAGGACCAGGCATGCACTCTTTCATTTTAGGAGAAATGTCGAAAGCAATGCAGTTACCACAACGTGATTCTTTTGCGACCTCGACAGTGGTGTTCCAGTGCTCGGCTGCATCTACCCAATACTGCTCGTCTTCAAGGTTGAGAGGGCCATACTTAATGAATGGCTGTTGAATAGCGTTGTTTCGATTTCGCGTGTTTACTTGCAAGTCGCGAGTTGCCAGCGGGCAAGAATCTCCGTTTGCCATCAGTCCGAGTTCCTTTTGGTGTTCATACGTTCGAGGGCTGTAATTGTACGTTCGAGCAACGCAACATAGTCCCGAGTCATCACAGTAAGAGCTTTACCCTTGTTTCGAGAGTCATTGACTACAAAGTAGACCAACGCAGCAGTGAGCCCCAGGTCTGCAATTGCCGTAGTTTCAGGACCCATGGTTGCCTCTAAGAGATTCGGTTGACGTATCCTACTACATTTATGACATTCGCCGTGTCCGCAAAAGCAGCCACGCGACGAGGAGTAGAGCCGTTAGCCCTCAGGGGGATCCCTTGCAGAATAGAAACCCACCCCGACTTAGAGGGCAGGGTGACAATCATTCGATCAGTAGCAGCGGCTGAACCAGAGTTGTCGTACCCAACGTGCAGAGTCACCTGGACATCCGCAGTGTGGATATTGGTGGCCCACAGCCAAACCTCGTCCTGTTTTGCTCCGTCATTCGAAGTGTCGTGGAGAAAGCTTCCATTACCACTGGTGTCCGTAATCTGGATTGGATTGCCGTCACCTTCAGTGCCGCCTGGGGACAAGTTGAGTTTTTCGTAGACAGCCATCTTATTCAATCCATGGTGAACTTTTGCATTCTTTGAGGACTTTGATCAGGGCATCCATGCTTTTGGCAGTCGATTGCATAGCGGTTTGTGCTGCCGCTGCCTCGGCTTCTGCTCGAACCAAATCACTTTCTTGGATACAGTCCTCGTTTTCGCCTAAGCTCATGCCTGACAACGTGCCTATGCCACCACCAGAGCCCAATAACAATAGACCCCATCCCCATGGAGGCATCTGTGCGAAAGCGTTGGCAGCACCATCACCCATCAGCTTCCCATGTAAGTTGAGATAAACTGAACGAGTACAATCGCGCCGATGATAAGACCTTGGGCCTTGTGAAGTTCTTTCTTGAGAAGTTGGATGTCATCTCGAATCGAGGACACTTCTGTCTCTACAGTTTCGATGCGTTGACCAAGAACTGCTACGTCGGTCTCAAGCTTTCGTACCCTTTGTTCCATCAGTCACCCCTAAAGCTTGCCGCGCAAATACCATGCTTTCTGGTCGGTTGTCGAATCAGTAAAAGATTGGGGGTCGCTGTCTTGAATGCAGACAAAGGCTTCATCGGGCGCTGCTGCCACCACGTTGTTGGCTCTGGTCTGGGTCAAATTAATTAAGGCAAACTTAGAGTATGAGGAAGCAGACGAGGTGGTTCCCATGTCGATTCCCCACAACTGCCCTGCACCCACCGCAGTGACAACATCATCAGCAGCAGAAATGCTGTTCATTTCAATAAGAAGAATAGCCATCTTACACCGCCGTCATTGCGTTTCGATTCGACAGAGGCTGAAGTAAGTACCTGATTTTCTTCACCTTGATCTGGCATCCAAGCCCGGTCTGCGAGTTGAATGCGCCAAACGCCACAGCAATGTGGATGTACCGGTCGCTCAACCCACTATAGATGTCTGAGGTCTGTTGAATAACCGACCCGCTCTGGATCGATCTCGCGTAAGCATTCCCGGTGGAGTAGCTTCCGCCAGCGGTAAAGACCCGATTAGTGCTGTCAATGCTGTTGGCTCCGATGCCCGCCTGATAGACAATAGCGTTGTGCCCTGCTGACCCTGCTGAAGGCTGCCCAGTCCACCGAGCCCCCTGTGCTTGACCGGCTGCATTCCAACTCACATAGCCAGACGAAAACAGGTTGGTTGTGTCATCGCTGCCGTCAGGGTTTCCATTGCCTTTCTTATAGACCTTTGCAAAGCTGTAATCATTGCCGCTTGGAATTACCGGGCTGCCGGATTGATCACTTGCATAGTGAACAATGCCGCACATTGCTTGGCAGAACTTGCCGTATGTGCCTCCAGACCCACCGCCGGGACCAGTGATGTGGGGTGGCTCCAGTTCCATTTCAATGCGAAGGTGGAAGGCTTCGGGGTAGAAGTCGTGATCATCGACACCTGCTGGCTTCTGAATACCGCAAGCATCCCAAGGCTTTAGATGAATGGGGGCAATCAAGAAGGTGCCCTTTACATCTCCTTGAGAAATCTCAATACTAGCAGCAGGAGAAGTAGGGCAATCAAACTGAAGGAAGTCACCAACCTTAGCGATTGTCGCGCTTTTTCCTTGTGAACCAGTGCCGTGAATGACAGTCCAATCAGACGGGTCGAGACTCATCTCGGTCCAATCCTTCCAAGCGTTTCCACCGCCACCAGCAGCAGGAGGTCGGAGAGTGCGTCTGTAGAACGGGCTGTAAAAGGACATTAGTTATCCCTCACAGCCCAATGCAAACGTGCTTTCGTGCAGTTTACTGTGCCTGCATCTACCTTGAGAAACAAGTACAGCTTGCCAGCCGTTGTTTGTCCTGCTGGGGCGCGGAAGTACACCGTTAAATCAATAGCAGTGTTTACCAGACTGGTGTCTGTAATACCAGCATGCAATGTATTGTCCGCAGACTCTCCGGTGAGCGGATCGTCACCGGAGGAGTCGTAGGTCAAGAACGCGCTCACTTTTGTTGGAGAGCCTGATGCTGTGTCGAGTTGAAGCTCAAGATGAGACAGGAAGCATGCTTGCGGCAAAGCTTTTGAGTTGGCATCCGCAGTGGAGTCCTCATGCAAAAGAATCGCTTTGTCCGCAGCATACGAAGTGGCAATAGCACTAACTGTCGCGTCGTTTACAATAAAGCCTTGATCAGCCATCACGGCCTCCTAAGAGAGTGATGGTACGAATCAGGTCCCAGGGTTGCAGATGTCAACAACGAACATTTCAGAGTTCATTTCGTTGTCCGCATGAGCAACGCTCCAGGTTGCCGTAAGGTCCAAGTTGTTGGCTACAGTGGTGTCCAGCGAAAAGCTTGCCTTGTACTGCATTTTAGGAGCAGTTCCAGCCGCGTCTGGATCCTGGTAGCTAAACAAAGCAACAGCGGTTCCTCCTGCTCCAGCAGTACGAACCTGAATAAGACCACTCACAACGTAAATGTCTGAATCTGCTGCATCTACGGCTGCTGACGCCAACAGTGCCTCATTCGAAGCAGGCGTTGCGCTTGATCCAAGTCGCACTCGAATCGTCAACGTATCAGTGCTGTTGTTGTCCTCGACAATACCTG
>FUFK010066713.1_pt1 | contig 11875 bp, 10 predicted proteins | sample 1021851 | NCBI WGS metagenome assembly FUFK01 (sample SAMEA51879418, study PRJEB19060) | metagenome
CGACGATCGCCTGCAATGTAGAGCGTCGAGAGAATCTCGATGGTCCAACGTGAACCAAAGACATTGAGCGCTTCAACAGCAGCATCAACTTCCCAATTGAGGTCAAAGCGACCCTGCCCCGAATGGTCCTCAAGCAGAGACCGGACGGAACCACCAATCTGAATCGTCTCGCTAATTTTGTCGCTAACAATCTTGAGTTCAGTGGTTGGTAAGACCATGGGCGGTTCTGGCATGATGAGCGGATTGTTTTCACATACTTGATTTCTTTTCAACACCACTTCAACAAAATGCAAGAGCGTATGATTCATGAACGGTTTGCTAGTCGTTGGAGACATGAAGGCTGTTGAGAACGTCGCAATCATCGGTGCAGGAAACATGGGTTCAGGCATTGCACAGAAAAGTGCACAAGAAGGATTCAATGTGCAAATGGTCGATAGAGAGGCACAATATGTTGCTCGCGGTCGCTCAATTATCGAGAATTTCTTGCAAGAAGCCATCGAGCGTCGAATCTTCTCTCAAGACGAAGTGAATGCCACACTTGGACGAATCACCGATGTTGTTGGAACAGAAAACACAGCCGCAGATACAGACCTTGTTATTGAGGCAGTCTTCGAGGATTTTGACATCAAAACGGCCGTTTTCACTGCATTGGATGAAGCTTGCGATGAAGGAACAATTCTCGCTTCAAACACCTCTTCGTTGTCTGTGAACGCTCTTGCTGAGGCAACCGGTCGTCCAGATCGATTTGTTGGTTTGCACTTCTTCTATCATCCTGCGAAGAACCGTTTGATTGAGGTCATTCCAGCAGAAACGACCTCCAAGGATACCTTGGAGCGAACCGTTCAGTATTGTCGAACACTTGGCAAAGTCGTCATTGTTTGCAAAGACCGACCAGGCTTCGTTGTTAATCGGTTCTTCGTCCCATGGCTCAATGAGGCATGCCTCCTCTTGGAGGAAGGTGTTGCAACTGCAGCNCAAATCGATGCAATCTCCTGCAAGGCATTCCGAATTGGACTCGGACCATTTGGCTTGATGAATCTTACAGGGCCTCCGATTGCGCTCCACTCAACAGATTACCTTGCTGAGCAACTCAACACACCCCGATACAACGGTGCCAAGAATCTTCGAGACCTTGTAGCAGAGAATGCTATGTGGCCAATTGAAGAGCATTCTGAGTACACTCAAAATCAGTACACTACCGTATCTGAACGCCTCCTTGGCGTTGTCTTTGGTGTCGCAGCACAGATTGTTGAGGAAGACATCTGCTCGATGGAGGACGTTGACAGAGGAGCCAAGGTTGGTCTCCGATGGGCTCGAGGACCATTCGAAATGATGAATCGAATCGGTGTTGCAGAAGCCTACCGAATGGCACAATCGTACCAAGCGATTGCAGGTGAAGCATGGACGCTTCCTGCTTTCTTCAGGGATCAATCCGACGCTTCGACAAACTGGGATTTCTCTTACGTTGATTCATCCATTGAGGACGGAATTGCAACCATCACCATCAACCGCCCAGAAGCCATGAATGCATTGAATGAGGTCGTTATCGCTCAACTCACTGAGGCTGTGCAAGCCGCCAACGCAGACAGCAATGTCACAACCATCGTTTTGGATGGAGCCGGTAAGGCCTTCGTTGCTGGTGCTGATGTCAAGTTCTTCGTCGATAAGATTCGGTCCGATGATATTCCAGACATTGAAACGTTCACGGAGAACGGNCACGTCCTTCTCGCGGCCCTTGAAGACTCAACAAAGACAACGATTGCTTTGACGACTGGGCTTGCACTTGGAGGTGGGCTTGAACTCGCGCTAGCTTGTGACTATCGTATTGGTACACGCAGAACCCAATTCAGATTCCCAGAAACGAGCATTGGGATTTACCCTGCTCTTGGAGGAACTCAGCGACCTGCACGTATCGCAGGACGAGAACTCGGTCGATGGGCTGTTCTTGCTGGAAACTTCATGAATGCTGAAACTGCGAACGATCTTGGTCTTGTTACACATCTCGTCGACATCAACGATGTTCCAAATTGCATCAAAGAAATCCATGCATCTGGTAAACCAGACAACAAGTATCCTGGAAAACCAATGAATGAGAACAGTCCTGTGGTCAAGTTCGCTAAGAAATTCTTCTCGGATGACAACATGGCTGCTTTGCTTGCAGGAAGTTGCCCAGATGGCTTTGATGNNGANGANAAGANCGTTGCNCGCCAACTCAAGTCGCTCAANTTCACGGCTCCNATTGGANTNGCTATGGCNAGTGAACGAATCGATGCNACAGCATCGATGTCACTNGATGAAGGNCTCCAACTCGAGNTGCAAGGNTTGNANCGNATCTTCTCAACCGANGACGCTCTCGAAGGNCTCAGNGCTTTGATTGAAGGCCGAAGAGCNACCTACAAGAATGCCTAAACCCAACAGGACTGCATCTTCTGAATGGATTCGATGATGTTCTCAAGATCGATTGCTTCTTCTTGTTCTTGTGCGAGTAGAATGCGATTCTCCACCGCTTGAACAAGATCGTCTGATGGTTCATCGTCCATCATCTCAGTGAGCACTTCCTTCAGCGATTTGGATTGACCGCGAAGAATGGCAATGTGGGCTTTGAGTTCCTCCTCGTCATCTCGAGGTGAACGAACGTTGGATGTCATGCCATCACCTCAATCGGAGAGTTCTGCCGTTCAGCGTACCAACGATCCCATGGAACGACGTCTTCTTCCGTCCAGTGCTGAAGTGGGCCTTCAAGACCGATTGAATGGTCATTGTCGGGGCCAAGGTTCCGACTTTGCTTGATGCCAGGAGCTCCGAGGACCAGGGCAGAGGAAAGAATTCCCTGAGCGATTGCAAGGCTGTTTTTGTCGGTGCCGCTCCAGTATGCATGGAAACCAGGGTGGGTGTGAACCCACACCCTGAATGGAGCCATCATTCCAACAGGTGGACGTAGAGGAACCCGGCCAGGGGAGCCCCAATCGATTTGAATCTGGCCGTCGGCATCGATGAGGACTGAGGTCTCAAGCCCTGCAATAAGCGAGAGGTTGTACACCAGATCCCATCTGCCATGTTCAGCAGCGTTTCGTTGTACATCAAGGACATCATCGGACTCCACCGCTTGTGCTTCTGCCTGGATGCAAGCTCTCATCCACTGCTCATAGGTTATTCCAATCGCTTCAAGGTCCATCACAGGAATCATACTTTCACCTCTGGGAATTTGAGTTCACCAAACATGATGCTGGACATTCTTTCACGGAGCGGTGGNTGATTTCTCANCTGNCCCATGAGCCATGTTGCTGCAGCCGCAGCGGCATTNACGTAGCCAAATTGGATGTTNCCNGCNGCGATTGCTCCNGCAATTTGACAACTCGCAGGTTCGTGGTCAGGCGTCATCATAGCGACAAGAGCGGGGTCCGAATCGTTGGTGAAATACACGTGCCCATCGCCAGTTGACCGCAAATCAATCCAAGGAACGTCGGTTGCATGCACCAATCTTCGAGGGTGAGGTCGATCGACGCCAATAATGATGTAATCAAAATCTTGCAACTGTTCCTTAACCCGTAGATTTTCCGTGTCAGAAACACAATACACGTTATTGAATAATTCATACTTCTGAACGAGAGCCGTCGTCTTGAAGGAACCTACATCCGATGATGAGAACCTTTGATGGCCTAAATTTGAGGCTTCAACGGTATCTCCATCCATGATGGTGATCGAACATTTCTGTCCTACTTTTTCAAGTGCTGGAACGATCAAATCAAAGGTGAGTCCACCGATTCCACCTGCACCTACAATCAATATCCTTGGCATACGCTCTGCTGTCATGACAGAAGAACGATTCCACAGTATATCAACTAATTTTGAATGAGAGGGAGTTTCTTGACAGGAGGAGCGATTCCCAAATCTTCAGGGAAGTACAGCTCTGCTTCTGGAATTGGAATTGGAACAATTTCACGACCAATCAATGCGACGCGACTTGGGCGGCTTTCGGACAGCACTTCTCGATTGACTTGAGGTGCAAGTTCGTTTGAGAAGGAGAGAATGTCATCATGGCTGGGCATGTTTTCCATTGAGAGGTTTTCTCGACTGTGGCCGACGTAGACGTATCCCTTTGCTTCGATGAAATCAGGGTCTGCACGGTTATCGAGCTCGGCAAACTCCTTGATGTGCGTAGATGACATGTTGACACCCTTCATCAACGTGTGTCGACAAACAATCCTAGTGTCAAGACTTGGAAGTAAATCGATGGTCTTCTCAAACTGATCCCAAGCACCACTGTTCCATTTTGGACGACATACGTCATCGAAAACTTGCTTGTTCGGAGCATCGACAGAAACGTAAAGTTGAGTAGGGAGCGTATCGAGGTTTTCCAAGACTTTTGGAAGCGTTCCGTTGGTTACAAGCATCGTGGTCATACCGTGCTTGTGGCACAAGTCCATGTATTCTCCAAGACGGGTGTAGAGCGTTGGCTCTCCATTCAACGAAATCGCAACGTGTTTTGGATCTTGAGCTTCAAGGAATTTCTCACGTGGAACCTTGTCGTTCCCACCAAAACCTGAGAGGAGGCGTCGTTGGGCACGAACGCTCTCATAGAGCAATTCAAGGGGATCTTGGTCTGTTAGCTCAAGCGTGTCCATGTGGGGTTCACGCCAGCAGTATGTACAGGCAAGATTGCATTGATCAACAACAGGAGACATTTGCATACAGGTATGGCTCTTGACGCCGTAGAAGGTGCCCTTGTAGCATGCTCGATCACGTAGAAGTGACTCTTTCGTCCAATGGCAGGTTTTGACACCACCGTGTTCTCCGACAATGTGATATCGTTGCTTCTGCAATTTCGCTTTGAGTGCGGGGTCCATGCCCATGGTGATTCCTCCTGTAGCCGGATTCCACTGTCGGTGAACGGTTGGGAGCGGCTCGGATGATTCGGCCTCGGAATGTGTGTTCTTGAAGAGAACGGTTGCCATGGTGTTTTTGAAAACACTTGATGTAAATACTACACCTTTGTGTTGGCAAGTTTACCACGCCTTTGAATAGGTACAGCACTCAATTTAGAGTGGGGATAACAATGGATAACGAACTCCAAACGTACACCGACCGAATAATGGATCAGCAACAGTACCGTTCGGGAATTTTTTCCGACATGCTGTCGCCAATCGTGAACGCCATCGCCGCTTTTCGGTTTTCAGCCAACGAGCGTGCTGCCTACAATATTGGGAGGGAACAATAGATGGATAGAGAATTGGAGATGTTTGTTGACCAAGCTCTTGAAGGACAGGTATACCGAAACGGTATCTCCTTCACGCCTGGCTTCGTTCGTCGCATCGCAAGCATGTTTCGCCGATCCTGATTCGAAGGCAACGCCTTTGAATTATGAGTCGCAGGTATGAGCATGGCAAGGTGGGCACCCCATCTCATTGGTTTGCTGACGCCAATTTCTGCTGCTGTCACTTTGTTGATTGGCGGCTGGTGGATGCTGACGCCCATTATCTTGCTACTTGGCCTCTACCCGTTTCTTGACTCGATCGCAGGTTCATCAACGGTTCATGATGTTGAAGAGGAAGGCCGAGGTCACAACGTTATCGTTCACCTCCACGGCATTCTTGTCCCGATTGTTGTGATTTGTCTTCTGTACAGAATTTGGGCCGGACTTGGTTCGGTTTCGATCGTCATTCCCGCAATTTCCGCAGGTCTTGCAACGGGTGCAGCTGGCGTTGTTGCTGCACATGAACTTGGACATAGGAAGCCACGCTCATCCAGTTGGTGGTTGGGGCGCCTTGACTTATTGTGCGTTCTCTATCTCCATTTCACAGTCGAACACAACCATACACACCACAAGCATTGGGCCCGGAAGGTCGATCCTACGAGTTCTCCATGGGGGCGTAGTGTCTATGGTCATCTTGTACGAACCGTTCCTCGACAACTCCGAAACGCATACAGAATCAGGAAAAAGGACACAACCATCTCCATCCTTGTCGAACTTGCATTGCTCGCCTCTCTTGCTGTATGGGGTCTGCCGTATCTTGCAGCGTTTGTCGGTCAAGCCGTCGTTGCAATCTATTTGCTTGAATTTGTGAATTTCATTCAACATCACGGCCTCGAGCGTGGTGAAGATGAACGTCCGAATGCAGGGCATGCTTGGGAAAGTCGTACTCGATGGTCACGATACACGCTGATGAACCTCCCTCTCCATGCTGCGCATCATCTTCGCTCAAGCACGCCGTACGAACGACTACGTCCGTACGATGAATCGCCTCAACTCCCTGGTGGCTACTACCAAATGTTCTGGATTGCGTTGATTCCGCCGTTGTTCAACCGGCTGATGCAAAAATCTGCCAATCACTCTGGCGGTGTTGGTGGAGCATAGCCTCCATCAACAGCTTCCTGAACAATGGCCAAGTCGGATTCGACCATCATTTGAATGAGTTGCTCGAAGGTTGTCTTGGTTTCCCAGCCGAGCTTTTCCTTTGCATACGCAGGGTCTCCAATCAGTAAATCAACTTCAGCAGGACGGAAGAATTTGGGATTCGTTCGTACTCGAACGACACCGTTTTGATCGGTTGCCATGGTATCAACACCTTCTCCAGACCAGGTCAAATCCAAGCCAATGTGAGAGAAGGCGAGACTGATCATGTCACGAATGCTGTGGGTTCGGCCTGTTGCAATGACGTAATCATCAGGCGCATCTTGTTGAAGCATCTTCCACTGCATCTCAACGTAATCACCAGCGAATCCCCAATCACGCTTGGCATCAACGTTGCCGATGTGGAGGCATTCATCGAAACCATGCTTGATTCGAGCCGCCATCATGGTCACCTTTCGAGTTACGAATTCAAGACCGCGTCGGGGGCTTTCGTGGTTGAAGAGGATTCCAGTGCATGCGAACATGTTGTACGACTCACGGTAGTTTCGAGTGATTTCGAAGGCCATGACCTTTGCACATCCATATGGGGAACGTGGATGGAACGGCGTCTGCTCGGATTGAGGAACTTCTCGCACCTTTCCGTATTGCTCACTGGAGCCTGCCTGATAGAATCGGCAGTCTGGAGCATGCTTTCGAACAGCTTCGAGGCAGCGAAGTGCACCAAGCCCGGTAATATCAGCCGTCATCATTGGCGAGCGCCACGATTCTGGTACGAACGACATAGCACCGAGGTTGTAGAACTCATCCGGTTTGACTTGATGTACGGCATTGTCGATTGAGTTTTGATCAGCAAGATCACCGTTCAAGAGATGGAAGTTTTCGTTGCTCATCAAGTGGTTGATGAGGTTACGGCCAAGGCTGGGTTGTGACACACGTCGGACCAGTCCGTAGACGGTGTACCCCTTCTCAAGAAGCAATTCAGCAAGGTAGGAACCATCTTGTCCGGTAATCCCGGTAATGAGTGCAGTCTTCCCGCTCATAGCAATTCCTGATGCTTGCCTTTTTTCAAAGCGTCGCATCAAAATGTTGAGTCAATGGATACAAACCATTGTAAGGAAATAACCACGCCATTCTATCTACATGCGCAATTGCTGGGGTTTTTGAGATGCTTGAAGTCAATGGTCTGACCAAGAGTTTTGGCTCGTTGGATGTCTTGAAAGGCGTCAACATGCAGGTCGAAAAAGGCGAGATGGTTGCGCTCATGGGACCTTCTGGGTCTGGTAAATCAACGCTCTTGAACATCATTGGGGGATTGCTCGCAGGTGATGGCGGTAGCATCACGCTCGATGAGAGGACTTACGGGCAAAAAGGGCCCTCAAGTGTTGTCGACGTTCGTCGAAATAAGGTTGGTTGGATTTTCCAAGATTTTCACCTTCTCGACAATCTTTCTGCCGTTGACAATGTTGCTATTGCTCTCGAATTGTCAGGTGTCCCTTCGAGCGAAGCTGTCGCTGCAGCCGAAGATGCATTGCAGAAAGTAGGGCTCGGAGATCGTCTTAATTTCATCCCAGACCAACTCTCTGGTGGGCAGCAGCAACGTGTTGCGATTGCTCGAGCCATTGCTGGGAACCGCCCGGTACTGCTCGCGGATGAGCCAACCGGAAATCTTGACATTGCAAGTGGCAAAGAAGTTCTCAAACTCTTCAAAGATCTCTGTCATGACAAAGAAAACCCCATTTCAATTCTCATGGTCACACACGATCCAGATCTCGCTTCGAACGCTGATCGCATGCTTCTCCTCAACGATGGGAAAACGGAAGCATCCGACATTCGCTCTGCTTGGGGCCTTGATGAGGAAGGTGAGGAAGAATGAGTGACGATGTCTCCGATTTGCAAGACAGCGACTTNGGCCAGAATCGCTCTCGAGTTCGACGCTACCAACATGCCTTGATGGAACTGCCAAGTCGACTCCGACTCGCAGGTCAAAGTGCATGGCGTGGTAAGGAGCGCGGAATGGCCGTCATCGCTGGTGTATTCCTCGCATCCCTTGTCATCACGACCGTTCTTGCTTACGGTGTTGGTTTGTCGCAATTATTCTTCGAAGAATCCCTGGATTCTGAACCGTTTGATGCGAAGATCGAGTTTGCACGAACGCCTGTCGAAAACACATCAGGGTGGACCAACAATACGACAACGATGACCGAAGTCTGTGATGAATTGATGGATGAATTCTCGGAATTCAACGATTGTACCCTCGTTCTTGGACGTCAAGGAATTCACAGTGGTGGCTTCTTCAACATCGAGTTTGTCGTCGCTCAACCACTCGAAATGCGAGCGATTTCTGACAACGAAAATCCGTTATGGGATTCGATGAATTTCGACTATCCTGAAGCGCTTGATGCAGGTCCGCCTATTTCGGACAAGCGAGCCATTCGATTTCTTGGACCTGAAGCGTTTGATGGTGAATTGGCCGACCGGCTCGGTGAGAACATCATCGCAGGTCTAGGTGAGTGGCCTACACCAGAAAACATGAGCGAGAACCGGGGGATCATCTTACCATCGCCCATTGCTAGTGAAGCGCAAGCCAAGGTTGGTGATGTTCTCGATGAACTCACCTTCGCCTATGTTGTCGACGAATCGACGCTGCTCGAGGCGAGCATCACTGAAGACAACTGTGCAGGTGAAATTACGCCTGAGAACAACGAGATGATCTACTGCCGAATGTGGATGACCGTCGAAAACCTCACCGTTATGGGCATTTACGAGCCATGGGATTTTGGCAACCCAACACTTCCTTTCAATCCAATTTTTACGACTTGGGAAGTCCTTGAAGAGTCGCAACGATCGACCTTGATCGACAACGATCACATGTACCTCGGTGTCACCATCGACCGAGGTCAATTACCCACGACGTCAACGGCTGATGCTGCAGAATGGCTTGAGAACCTAGGAACTGAAGTTCAAGATGGTAACTACACCGATGCAGGTGTTGAACTGTACTACACAGACATTGTCTCAGGTACCATTCTTTTCCTCAACATCTTCCTTGGACTCATCCAAATTTTCGATTACATAATCATGATTCCGATCGTTTTCCTCTCCATTGCAGTACTTATCTACGGACTGGTTCTCTCGCTCGAACAACGTCGTCGTGAAGTCAGCATCCATCGTGTTATTGGTGCGGATGGAAAGAGCCTGCAAGGCATGGTCCTACTGGAATTGTTTGTCATGTCTTCGGTCGCTTGGTTGATCGGTTACATCCTAGCCCTCATGGCCGTTCCTATCGTTCTTTCAGCGGTCGGATTCATGGAATTCAGAACCGGCGATTTCGATGTCAACCCAACGCTTGGTATTGGCTCAACCATGTTCACTGCCATTGCCACGCTCGGACTTGCCATGATCTTTGGACGTAGTCGTGCCAGAGATTTCATCGAACTCGAAATCGAAGAAGGAGTTCGCAAAACAACGGTCAAAGCAGAACCAAAGCGATGGCTTCACTGGTCTGCATTCTTGTTCGGTATGCTTGCCGTCATCGACACATGGCTTGAGATGAATGGTAGTGAAGACGGTATTGTTTCCAACTTCTTCATTGAAGGACTGATTGGAATCATTGGACCATTCGCTCTTTGGATTGGTGGAGCATTGCTCCTTGGTCGAATTGGTGCAAAAGGCCCTCAAATAATGCAGCTCTTGTTCGGTCATTCACCGCTTCTCAAGGATGTTAAGCGCGGTTTGAAAGGGTCAGGATCGGCTGAGTCCGTGAATCGACTTGCTGTGATTATGCTCCTCACGCTTTCCATCGTGACATTGGCAGCTGTTCAAGGCTATAGCGGAACACTCGTGGATGAGAAGACGGCAGATGCAACGGTTGGTTCGGACTTGCAAATTTCAACTGAGCAAGCAATCAATGCAACGACCCTCATTTCTCTTGTTAACGAATTTAGTGATGCTGACGTCAATCCAACTGCGACAAGCGTCCCTGAAATCACGCTTGCTGACGAACAAGGCGGCGATAGCTTGCAAACCTTTGTTCTGCTTAATGGGAACGAGGATGTCTTGCGTTGGAGTGAGCAATCGATTCCCGGTACAGACGTTGATGCTGCCATGAACGCCTATGCGAACAATGGCTTCTCTGCAGGCCAAGATTCCGCTTATTCACTTGACTTGCCAGGCTCAGATCGTGGAGGCGATGAAAACAGACTCGACGATGTCCTCCTCAAGCCAGGTGATGAGAAATCACGAGAGATTACCTTCGTATGGGAAAAAATCGAATTTAACTTCACTTCAGGCGGTTCAGAAGAAACAGACCCTCTTGTTCTGTTTAACGCGTATACACTTTTGATGGATGCCGACTGGGGTAGTCTCAACCTCTCTGGACAAGACTTGGACGAGCGAGATTTGGGACGTGTTGATCTATCGAACACCAACCTTGCAAATGCTGATCTCTCGAACATGAACATGAGCGAATCGAGCCTTCTCGATGTCAACCTCAGTAATGCAGACCTAACTGGTGCCAACCTTGAGAATGCTATCCTTGTCAATTTCATGGGCGGTTCATTCCAGGATGCCGACTTTACGAATGCAAACCTCGCCGGAGCGTTTGGTTTGTTTGACCTCTCATCCTCCATTCTGTCCAATACAACATGTCCTGATGGAACCAACAGCGATGACACCGCTTGTGCAAGCGGTGCAAGCCAACTACCTCCACCATTAGCAGAAGATCTCTTCTTTGCAGACACTCGTGTTCAGGTTATTGTTACACCTTACACGAACACGATGTACTACATGGGGACCCACGAATACATCCCCGGGGTCGGCGCAGCAACAATTGGATCTGCACTGATCATCGGCGAAGATTCATGGCGTAATCTGGTAGGAGATTCTGCAGCCCAAACAACTGATACAGAGGCGAACAGTTTCACATGGCAAGAATTACGTTTTGCCCTTCACCTGCCGCTCTTGATGTTCAGTCTAGGAATGGGAACATTCGCCTTCATGGGTAGAGATGCGCTGGTTAGAAGAACAGCCACAAAGAATCACTTGTTAGCATCGCCTGCGTTACAACCTCTGCCGAACTCAATGGCACATTTTGCATACTTCGTTAAAGATTTAGTATTCTATGTTTTGTTAATCCTATCGCCCATCATTGTTGGCATGGGTCTTGGTAAGGGCCTTGATACCTTTTTTAATATAACCACTCCACTAAAGTATTCCAGTTTACCATGGACGTGGTTTGCCATGGTCGTCACACTTGCGCAAGGCTTAGCTCTATCATTTCTAGCTTCAGCCCTTTGGATGAGAGGAAGACCGTTCACTATTTTTGGCCCACTGGTTGTTATCCTTATTGGAATAATTATCGGAGTAGGGGTATTTGACCTAGAAGCAATCTTGATTGGTCTAAGTATTCAAACGAGCAAGAATTTGTTATTCGGGGTTAGTGGTTTTGGATTATGTTTGTTTTTGGGATATTTATCATCACTTTTAATTATTAAAGAAACACCGAACGACTTTTTTTTGAAATAA
>FUFK010817227.1_pt1 | contig 11875 bp, 15 predicted proteins | sample 1021851 | NCBI WGS metagenome assembly FUFK01 (sample SAMEA51879418, study PRJEB19060) | metagenome
CCAATGCCTATGCCAGCACAAGCTGGAGGATATATCAATCCAAACACTGGTGAGTTGTTAGAAGCGGAACAAGGACCGCACATTGATAAGATAGCACAGAAGGGTAAAAAATAGTGGATGAGGGCTTAATTTTTGCATGGTTTATCGCAGTAGCGTTAGGAGTATCTGGAGCGGTAGCTAGAGCAAAAAAGTCAGCATTTACAGATTATAAGATTAGAAGTTTACAAGGAAAAGCAGCAGCGCAAGTATTTGGAGTTTTAGGGGCCATTGTTTTCGGGATTGGTCTCTTAATGTATAGTGGGTTATTAGCGAGGACCGAGTATATAGTAGGCGTTTCAGCACTTACTTACGCTGCCTTTTCCCAGTACAGTCCTGTTAATGGGGCATTAAGTTTTCTTACAGTAGCATACAAAACAGAATTTGCTATAGATGATTGGATTAAAATATCTAATGAAGCAGGAGAAATTAAAGGAAAAGTTAAAGATTTTAGTTTAAAAGGCGTAAGGCTTAAAACGTTTGATATGTCAGAGGCGATTGTCTCCTGTGACGAATTGCTTCACTCAGTTGTGGAAAACTTGACACCTTCCGATATATTCAGATGGGAGACACCTGTTTCTATTTCTAAGATGGTGCCAGTTAAAAACATAGAAAATACGGTCAATGCCGTACTTTCTCAGCACAGTTTAGAATCATTAGTAGACGAGGAAGGTTTTGCACAGAAAGCCTACATTGAGTTTCATGATGACAAGTTAGATTTTAAACCAAACTTTCGTAGGATAAGTATATATACGTATCATCCAAAATGGATACCTATGCCTGATGGAGCGGAACCAATCGGATACGAGGTCGCTTATCAACTCTCTAGGGAGTTTAAGCGTGATATGTACGAAAAGATGGATTCGCAAAAGAATGCATACGTAGATGTGGTGAGACCATGAAATTTATAAGAAATATGTTGTTTAGCACTGGCAGGTATCCTAGCACAATGGGTGCAGGAGGCCAACAGGACGTAGAGTTCTGTAGATACATAGAATGGGTTTGGTTCAAAAGATGTGTATGGCTTATGGGATTAGGCCTTGCATTTGGTGGAGTAGGCTTGTATGTAGGTTATTATTATGATACAGTAGTTACAGAATACGGTATGGCAATATGGGGAGTCGCTTGGTTATACAATGGATTCCTGATGTTTGTCTTAGCTGTAAGTGTAATATTATCAACAATTAAAGCATTAGTAGTAAAAGCGTTTGTCAGTCCTGAAGTACAGGTAGGGCAAGCAGCAACAAGAACGGCGCAAATGATGCGCAAAGGTGGACTCTGATGGCTGGACCACCACAAATGACGACCCTAGTACGCAAAAATCCTCAACACACACTAACAGAGGAACCAGCACGAGAGGTGGCTCCAGCCCCTAATGTTCTTACAAGACAACCAGTACAACAACAGATGATGCCAACAGCAGAGGCAATGTCTGATGATGAATTGGATTTGTATGTAAAACGTCTCACAATGAGACACAAAAGGCTATCACGAAAGTGGTGGGGGTTAAGGCGGAAACATGGCAAAGACGAGTGTCCTTATTGTGGCATGGCTACAGGAGGCGGATTCTGTAAGTTACACCAACGTGATTACGATGAGTATCTCTCGGCTTTGTCAACCCGTCAGAATAGGAGGTTCGGATTATGAACATACCACAAACTTACGGTTATTCACTTACGGTTGACGGAGTGGAACACGAAATATATTGGAGGAAATTATGAGCGGATATGCAGGAAGCCCATCAGGATATTTGAACCCTGTAGCGGTAGATAAGATACAGCATCCTGATTACGATGCAAAGGCAGCAGAGAATACGACAATGAGAATGGTACAGTACTTGTATCCAGTCATTAAGAACTCTGTAGAGATGTTAGAAGCACTCTGTAAAGAAACAGACGTGCAAGTTCCCACAGATTTGCATGATAACATGGAGTTTCTAAAGACGGTCTATAACACACAGATAGACTGGCATCCTAGAACTATGTACGGTGACGAGGCTGCGGAGGAGCTTAATGCTCGTCTCACCTTGCATGAGGAGTGGGCTACAGAGGACAATGCACATCATAGCGTATTGAATTGGCAGAATCCTTACGGAAGCGATGGTCAACTCCAACAAGCTCCTGCCGTGACTCAACAACCAATGATGCCAAACCCATATATGCAGCAGCAGATGCCTATGCAGGGCGGCGCAAGTATGTTTAAACCTTGGACATGGTTTGGCGTGGGCACAGCAGCCGCCCAACCACAGGCTTGGCAATTACCACCTCCACAGATAGACACATTGTCTAACGGAGAACAATTTTACACAGCGAATGGCGGAGGACCTCCACCATTGGCACAACAGCAAGGATACCTTACGTTACCAGTTGGAGCAATCGGCTGGAACATGGCAGGACAACCAATCGACATGAATGGTATGGTTGTAGCAACTACTGGCGAAAAGTTGATGAATACGGCGCTCAGTAGGATATTGTAATGCCAAGTTATTGTACAGCAAACGATGTAGCAGCTTTTTTACAAGTTGACAATTTCAGTGGTAGTACAACTCCAACTAGTACAGATGTAGAAGCGTTTATCGATATGGCAGAAGGTCGTATTGAAGAACTTACAAATCACGCATGGTCTACAGCTAAAGTAAGGACTGTAACTGATGAACGTGTAAGAGTACAAACAGTACGTTCTAATGCAATCAATGTACGTGGTAGAATACAATTAGCACATTATCCTATCAATAATTTTTCTACAAATGCAACGCCTAATTTTACGAATACTAATGGTAATGTAAAAATCTGGGAAGGTAGTGCGTATGTAGATTACTGCGATTCTGCAAATGGTAAAGATATTGGCACTTCTGTTACAGATGTTGATGGTGACATGTGGGTAGACACAGAACGTGGTATAATCTATATAGAAAACTATGCTACACACAATATGCTAAACAGCAGTCCAGCAGGTGTAGACGCTTATGTTTCTTATGAATATGGTGATGCTACAACTCCACAGGACATAAAACTAGCAACTATTTACTTTACAGCAGCAACGATTGCAATGAATGACGATTTAAATCTTATGCAAGAGGCGGATGATTCTATGGATAATTCTACTAAATCTCAGAAGTTTGAGGATATGGCAATGAAGATACTTACAGATAACGGTAGACTAGACAGGGATATGCCAATGGCAAGAGCTATTGGTGGGTTTGGAGTAGGTAGGGTGGTTGATTAATGTCAACTACATACGCACAATTAGATGACCCTGTAACAACTATATCTAAATTATTAGATGATAATTGGACTACTGGTAACACAGATAGTACAAAACCCTCTATTGGCGATTCATGGGATTTAAACAAAGTAAATTTAAAAACTACAGATGTGGTTAGATGTTACGAAGTAGCAGCTAGTCACGATTTTCTAGGTGTGGGTAAAGGGGTAGATAAAGGCATCGCTCGAATATCTATAGATATTGCAACAAAAGTAAGTAGGTCAAGACTTAGAAAATTATATTCTGAAGTAGTTTCTATAATAAGAAACATTAGGGCAGGTGCTATAACACTTGATAATACAAGTGAATCAAATGGCACATATTCTGAGATAGCTTTGCTTTCTCGTGTTGACCAGTCCGACAAACAACGTCGCTGGTATCGTTACGTTCTCGATTGTGAAATCACAAGTTACGAGGCGGTGGTATAATGGTAAGACTAACACAGAACGTAGAGGCAGCTTTCGAAGTAGAAACTAATTACAGCGACCCAGCAGATTCTTCTTTGACACACTTAGGTCTATTGGACACTTTTGACCCTAGACAGGTAGAGATGAATGTAACGCCAGTTCCTTCATTAGGACAGTCAACGGATGCGCATCATGCAGCAGGTCCGATAAATGTCACACTACCAATCAAGGTTGCATGTCAAGGAACTGGTTGGAAACAGTTACTTGGTAGAGCAATAGGTGCAACTGATTTAGACGAAGGTGCAGGAGGCACTACTTTAGTCCCTCATAAATTAACTAAAACTCCATCCTCATTAGCAATCTTAGCAAGAGAAACTGGAGTAGGTTTTACTTTAGCAACAGGTGTTGTTCCTAACGAAGTTACATTAGAAGCTGATTATACTGCTGGAGGTTACATTACTGTTGATGCACAATGTACAGCTTTCTTTACACAAGATTCTGATGATTTAAATCTTTCAGACAATGGTGGTTTTTTAGTTGATAATTATAGTGACGTGTCGTTTCCATCAGCACCAACTGACGACCCATTGTTGCCTAGTAATTTAGTTGTAAGTTTTGCAAAGACTAGTGATTTAGAAACTGAGTTGACTATTGATGGGCCAGCAGGTTCTTATATTGAAATAGGTGAAAAATATTTAAGAGCTTTTGACGGAAACGATGCTTTAGATACTAACGTAACTGCAGGCGGAGCAGTTACAGCAGCAGGAGTAGTTAATTTAACAAACGCTGCAGCAGATACACTTGGAGATTTAGATGCTTTATTTGGTACTTCATCAGGCGCAGGTAAGTCTGGTTGGACAGTTCCAACTAATACCAATACCTCTTTAACAACAAATCTGTTAAAAGGAATTTACAGCACAGATACTTCACGCACTATTCAAGGAGTTGACAGTACAAGCACTACTTTACCAAATGTATTTTCTAATCTAAAAACTGTATCTTTGAAGATTGCAAATAACAACACTTCTATACCTGCAAGCGTTACTCGTGGAGCAAGTAGTAATATTACTAAATGGTTACAAAACGCCAGCATTGGACAAGGTAAAGCCGACGTAACATTAGACGTTACAATGACTGCAGAAAATGAAGATTTGTATGATATTTATGTTGCAGGTGGGGTTATACCTTTAGTTAGGTTAGACTTCGGAGATTCTGTAGGCAGTATTGCTTTGACTAATGGTACTATTACTTCTTTTACAAGACCTTTATCTGGTGGCGGAGAAGTAGTAGATACAATAAGTATGAAGTTTAGAGGCGCTGGTGATGTTAGAGATTATAGTTCACTAGCAATTAGTGCAGACTGGACAGTATAGGTAGCAAATGGTTAGTGTAAGAGGTCAGTTAGACGCACCTCTGCTTGACATAGAGCAGGTCGAGAAAGAATACTGGGAGCGTAAAACTGTAATTTTACATAGTTTATCTAAATTTAACAAACCAAAAGGATGGCGCAAATACTTATATAAACCCACATCCCCAAAGATAATAATTAAAAGATTATCTACAGAGGATTGGGCGCAAATAGATAATAAGTTTTTTCACTTAAAAGAAGAATTAGCTAATGATGGTAAGATGTTACGTAACATTACAGATAGATTAGCAACCGACAAAGAAACAATTACAGAAGATGAATGGTCTGTATTAGCTAGAGCTAAGGTAAAGGCACTGCCTATCTATATTGGCATGTTAGAATTTATGATTGAAGAACCTAAGATGGATTACAATCAAGTGCAAAAACTATGGGATTGCTTGGATGAATATGATAGAGAAACACTGGCAACGTATGTTAACATGCTTACATCTGAAAAAATGAGTGTTGCACAAGAGATTAATCGTAAAAGACTTGATGAGTTTGATTCAATAAGAGCAAAGGAGTTGGCTAAATATGGCTGAGTCAATGGTTCTTCGCATTGTTTTAGAAGGTGTAGACAATGCTAGTGATGATATACAAAAGACAGATAAGTCCGCTAAAGAGTTGAAAAACACGATTGATGATACCACAATGGCGGCTGCAGGTTTTTTACTTGCTGTTAATGGTTTGGCTTCTGGTTTGAATCAAGTGTCTGGTGGTCTACGTAAATTTGCAGACTCAGGTGAAGAATTAGGCCGTATAAATGAAGAACAGGCAAATGCAATAAGAGATTTGTCTAGGACTTTAGAATATATCGCAGGCCCTCTTGAAATTGTTGCTGGTGTATTTAATTTACTTGCATCTGTAGTAATTATTGGTAAAGTTATACCTGCAGCAAAATACGCAGGAATTGCATTTAGAGGGTTACTTTTAGTATTAGGTGCAATTCCTATTGCTGCGGCTACTAGTGTAATAATTTTTACAGCATTAGCGGGAGCATTGGTTGCCTTAACTTTGACACTATACGTTCATAGAGAACGTTTGAAAGAGTTAGCTACTACTTATTTGAGTCTAGGAGGTAGAATTGATAGTATTACTAATAAGATAAGTGGAGCTATTGATATGGTAAGTAATTTCAATGATGCTATAAACATGCCCGGTAGGTCGCTCATACGTAATGTAAGAGGTAACATCTACGATGAAACTATTGGACAATCAAGAGGTATCGGACTATGAGTGGCTATACTAAGATTGCAAATGGTAAATATAAATATGACATGGATTTAGAACAAGTAACGGATTCGTTAGATGGTGGAGAGTTTCAACTAAAAGCATTTCAAGGAGATATAGGGTCTACTAGTCCTATTACAACAACTTCTAATCAATGGATTGTAGGCGTTTCAACTGCAACTGACCAAGCACATCAGAGAACTATTCTAAAATTTAAAATGCCTGACAAGCCTTCTGACACAGGAGACATAAAAATTACAGAGTTATTTTTTCAAGTAAATGTAGAAAATGGTAGTGCTACTGTAATTGATGTGCATCCAATATCAATACCTGCAAGTTCTTTAGATATGTCTGATGCTACATGGGCTGAATATGATTCGGGAGTTTCATGGAGCAATCCCGGTTGTGACCATGATGATTCTACTGATTTTGGTTTTGGAGGTAACGGTAAATTAATTAGTCAAGTTACAGCTTCGAATGGCACTACTTATACATTTAACTTATCTGCTTACGCTGACAAACTAGAGTGGGGTGATGAGTTTGCTTTTCTTTTCAAAACATCTAGTACTGATAATAGTCCAAGTAGCACTGTAAGTTCTTCTAGGTTGAGTTCTGTAGATAACACTACAGTTACTACATACTTTCATTTTACAGATGCCGTTCCTAAACAACCTCAGATAAAAGCTACTGCAAAGCAGGGAGGTTTAGCTGCTTTGATAGAAGTAGATAACGGTGGCGATTCTGATTTGAATGATTTGTTAACTGTATTTAGAAATGATAACACTGCTCCAACTACTGGAGATAATCCAAATGCAGTGACTAATACCAATCCCGGTGTTTTAGATACTTCTAAAACATCACACTTTGATGCAGGTATTTTAAGTGCAGAGAACACAAGGTATAGAGTAGCGTTGTATGCTAGAGATGAAGCTTCTAGTTATGTTAGTTCTACTAGTGGTATTACAAGAAGTAACATTATTGATTTAGTTAGGCCAAAGATAAACAGTGTAGTTATCAATAGTTCATTCAACACTATAGGAGTAGAAGGTCAACTTACAGTAACGGCAACTACAGGAGGCAACTGGTCTACATATGGTGCTGCGGCATTAAAGTTTGTTTATGTTGTTTGGGAGGGTGCAAGTTCTGGAGTTACTATAGATGATGATGATGTAGCTAAGATAGAGATACCTGAAGCTGATGCTTCTTCTGTAGTACTAAAACATACTTATAGTTCTGCAGGTACTAAAAATGTCTGGATAGCATTAGAAGATATAAATGGATTTAGGTCAGGCTTACATAGAATAGATGATAGTGGCGATATTACAACACCAGCAACATTACCTGATGTTGATGAAAGTAATCCAATATGTAAAGTAACGGCAAGTAAAAGTAAATTTTTAGCAGCTAAATTCGCAGACTATAATACAGGACTTATTGTAAGCGCCGCACAGAGTAAAGCGATTGGAACAACTCGTAAGATACAAAACTATTTGTTTACTTGTAAAGCAGGATTGGCTACTACTATTGTTACAAAAGGCGCTTTTGATAATAACAATGATGTGTTTGATTCTGTTTCTAAACGAGTAGCTGTAAGGGCGTTAACAGATATTAACGTTTCAAGTGCAAGATTTAAGATAACAGGATTGGCATCATTCAATTTTGCTGGCACTCCTACTGCAGATGATAGTGATACCTTTGCTAATTACAAAATGACTAGTGAAACCATTAGTCCTCCTGATGCTGTGTTGACTGAAGGAAGCACTGCAGGTACAGCTAGTGATGGAGTTAATTTTAACACGGGCAATTACACATATAATTATTTCAAGAGTGTAGAAAGTGTTGTAGTAACTACTACTGATACAGATGATACTGAAGGTGTAAGATATGTTTTAACTGCTTTAGTGGCTGATTGGGATTCTGTAGACACTGGTGCTACTATTACTGAAGCAGACAATGGAACTGAATTGACCTTGAGTGTAAGTGATGCAACTCCTTTCCGTAGTGGAGATGTAATTGTAATAGATAGTGAGTTCATGAAAGTCACGGCTAGTGATACAGATAATAATAGATTACAAATTACTAGACAATATCTAGGCACAACAGGTAACAGCGGTGTAGGTAGTGGAGCTTCAATATCTCTTGCCAATCCAATAGTTATTAACTCAGACATTAGATGGGCCTCTGCCCCCACAGATACGGACTTTCATGATAGATATAGGTGGGGTGGTTTTGCTAGAATCAAAGGTTCTACCTCTGGTAGCGGCACTGCAGGAATAGACTTTGATGCGTTTGATGCAACCGACAATTCCAGTAATACTATTAAACTAGAAGAGGTAGATGGTAGTAATTCATCATTTGATGGATTATGTTGGTATGAAAATGGTTTCTTTGATGATGATATAATTGCTGTAGGCAATACATCTAATAATGGCAGTTACGCTTCTCCAAAGTATTTTAAGTTAGCTTCGTTTATTACATCTGCTAATAGTGACTATGAAACTGCAATAGTACATGGCACTACACATGACTTACCAAGTTTTGTTACAAATTCAATATCAGATGAGAATAATACCACTGCAGACATCGTTAGAGTTATTACTAGTCCTTCAAGAACAGTCGCAGCAGTCAATACAAACGCAACACCACTTAAAGATACTATTTTGTTTGAGGCTAGAATCATAGATGATGATACAGATTCGTTTTTAGTCCGCACCGATGTTGATGTAGTAAGTAGTAATATGGTACAACCAAGAACTGTAGACTTCAATACAGTAGGCACACATGGTGATTTCAAGCTATTAAATACAGATATAGCTATCCTAAATGCTGATAAGAACCGTGAGGGTGGTTTGGCTACATTGATGCCTTTAGGTGAGCGAAAATATCCTGTGGGCCTTACTAGGACTACTATGGGGCTACCAACTATGGCAGTTAATCTTAGAATATTATCTCAGTCTGCTTACAAAACTATCCTATCTTTAATAGAAGGAGACACTTATGATTATGTATTTATGGATAGTACACAAGTAGATTCACCAGCAAGTGCTTATGTTACTTTCCGTATGAAGTTAGTAAACGGAGCATTACAAAAGAGTCCAGAGATTGCTAATGAATATTTAGCTTCTTTAACATTTGTTATTGTTGGTGAGGCTGTCACGGTCTAATGGGTGTCGGCGATAAAGGTAGTATTGGTTCAAACTTAGAAGTTGAATGTTTAATAGATGATGTACCTTTTCCTTTTATTACTTCAATATCATTTACACATATAATAAATGGTACAAGAAAAGCTGCCATAGAATTTGGTGGATTCCAAAGTGTGGATTCCTTGCGTGTCGGTTCTAAGATTAGTTTAACATTGGGTAGGGGTGATGGGATTCATAACTTAGATTTTATGGGTATCATCTATGAAGTAGAGCCTAAACTAAGTGGCGGTTCTATGATGGCTATGGATTTCATAAGTCAGTTAGCTAGGTCAGAGATTGTAGAGTATAAACAAAAAGACATAATTGGTGAGGATTTGTATTTCTTAGCGGCAGCAGCAGCCAATTACAAAGATGTGAATACAGATAATCTAAAGCAAGGCTCAGGCATTTACGCTACTGAGGACATGGATTTAGCAGGTTTAATGACTCGTAAAGAGTTTATTGATGGATGTTTCAAGTATATGGTACAGGTTGTTAATGATGAGTTCCATGAAGAACCTTCAGTAGTAAGGTGGAGATATGCAATCAGAAGTAAAGACGTATTAGATTTCTTTACCGAGGACCCAAAGAGTGATTTCATCTCAGCTAAGATGAGTGTGTCTCCCTCTGATAATAATTTAGTTGGTCAAGGATTACTTGCAAAAACAGACACATCAAGGTTAGTAAACTCTGCAACGTTTCAAAGTTCTATAGATTCTTCTATATTTGCAACTGTAACAGATAACGATAGTGTAGACCGTCATGGAGTGTCTGGTAAGTTATTCCAATTTAAAACAACAGAGCATGATAGATTAGAAAAGCTAGCTTATGAAACTGTACTAATAAACAAAGAACCTACTACATCATATAGAATGAGAATAGTAAACGCTGAACATTTAACATTAGGAGATTATGTAGAAGCAACTGTTCCTCCTTTTGATAAACTTACATTACCTGTAGTAGAAACAAGACATATCTTTAGAGATAATATAGAATCTTACATAACTCTTGGTGATGCAGAATTAAGTATAACAGAGTTAATTCAATCAATATAATAGAGGGACAGACACCTTCATTTCCACTGGAACTTTTTAGATATAAGTAAGACAAACTATACTATAGCTAATAAGCCGCCGTACCTCTCTAAAAAAATAAAAAAAAAGTTAGAGACACCTTTGTATAGTTCCAGTGGAAACAAAGGTGTGTGTCTCTTTTACTTTGGATGTTTAGTCTACTAGCTCACCACACTCTAAACATATCCATCCTTTATCAGTTCCTACTTGTGCAGCATGTTTACAAATCATTTTCATTTAATCTTTTTCCTAAATGACTTATCTTTGCTTCTATGGCTTTAGAATGACCTACTACATATATCATACTATCAGTATGATTGTAACCTTTTCTTCCGTAAGACTGTCTAGGTCTTTCCCATATTCCTAGTCTCTTATGATGATTAGGATGATAGCTCTCTTTCATTTGCTCAAGCCAACGTTTGGCAACAGTTAATGAGTTTACTTTAACCATTTTTGTTGCCATGTTGAACTCCTTTCTCTGCGTCAGCCATTGCTTCTAGTAACATTATCTTGGCTTTGTTTCTGATACGTTTCCAATCCTTAGCAAAGGTTTCTTCATCCATTGTAAGTTCTAATTCAATGTCTGCCCTTACAGATTCATATTGCCTTGCTGTAGGTCTAGTAGCTCCAACCTTTACTTTAATCTTCTCTAACTTCATCTTTACTCCTTTTCATAAATTGTTTATCTACAATGATACCACACTTACTACAATTAAGCATAAGACAATCATATACCTTATCACTACTAGTAATAACATCAAGTTTGAATGCACCGCCACACTTCGTACAACTACCCATTCAATGCTTTCTCCTCTACATCTAACCATTGCTTTACTTTGAGTATTCGTTCTATACGATACTTNTAACGGTCAACGTCAGCTANNTTATCTCTATGATATANNGCAGCATCATTNACNGCNAATANATGCTCTTTAAGNACGTCTGTATTCATAGCGAATAGTTCGTANAGGNAATGNCTTTCGACACCCGTAGTCTCTTTCTTACGAGGCATCGGTCATTGCCTCTTTTACACGCTTTACATGCCAAGCGTGATTGGCATTATCTTCAACCATCTTATGATAGTCTTTGATTTCTTGCAGGCTCATCCGCATCATTTCATCAACGGACACTAGTTCTTTGTTTGTTTTATTCATTTGTTTTCTCCTTCTAGGATGTAAATCTCTTCATCTATAATATATATCTCAGTGTTCTCATAACAGTCACCACAAATTCCCATTGACTGATTGATAACATATAACAAGTCCTCAATACTTT
>FUFK010068108.1_pt1 | contig 11872 bp, 22 predicted proteins | sample 1021851 | NCBI WGS metagenome assembly FUFK01 (sample SAMEA51879418, study PRJEB19060) | metagenome
ACCCCATCTTCCACAATTTGTGGATACATTGTGGAGGATTTGTGGCAAGCCCTCGCGCGCACGCGTGTCAATTACGAAAAATTACATTTTTCTAATATATATAGTCGTGCTTCCACAAAGTGTGGAAAACAATATTCTGAGCCTAAGAAGAAAAAGGGTACGCAAATTCCCGATGACTTTGATCCTCCAAGAGAGATTGCGGAGAAGAATAAACTTGATCATGAGAAGGCGGTTTCATATTTCATAGATTGGGCGAAGGGTGAGGGACATGTTCAGGCGAATTGGATCTCAACTTACCGGAATGCATGTCGTACATGGATTAAGGAGAAGATGCCACAGACGCAACCTGGACATACCATCAAGGAGATAACCTTAGACTGATGGATTACTTCACATCCGAGCAGGCGGTTCTTTCCGCATGTCTGCGTGACGAAAGTAATCTCTCCTCTGCCATTGCCCTCGAGCGCTTAACGGAGGAAGACTTCTCCTCGCCTGCCCATAGCGCTATATTCCGACTGATCGGTTCCCGATCCGAGTTGAATGAGGTGGATGTGGCAATTGAGTTACCCGAGTATGCCTCTGAAGCAATCGAGCTTGCGGAGAAGTATGGCGGTGGACAGGTGGATAGGTATGTGGACCAATTGGTTGATTCCCGGAACAGGAGACTCGCGGAACGGGCCCTCCTGCAATCGATGGATCTTCTCAAGGAAGGAAAACCAACGGAGGAGATTGCGGGACAGTTCAATATGCAAGTGGCAAAAGCCCTGTCACAGGGCAAGGGCCAGGTGCAGGCGGGAAAGGCGGCAAAGGAAGCATACTCGGAGTTTCTCTCGATAGATGCCGGAGACTCCTCCGCCATCCCCACAAGCTTCCCGAAGTTGGACTTCGCGCTTGGCGGAGGATTCACACCTGGGCGTTTGTACTGCATAGGGGCAAGACCCGGAGTAGGGAAGTCAGCACTTGCGATACATTTCTCGCATGAGATTGCGAAGAGGGGATACCGCGTGGCTTATGCATCTCTTGAAATGTCAGCGAGTGAATGTTGCGGTAGGCTACTCTCCCGCGAAAGCGGGGTTGCCCGTCCGCGCAAAGCGGGGGATCTTCTTCCCGCCCACCGCAAAAGATTGGAGGATGCCACAAAGAGGATGCAGGGATGGCCCATTACCTTCAAAGATGACAACAAGGCTACGCTTGATTCATTCCGCGCCTTTCTCGCCCAGGAGCGAGCGAAGGGAGATGTGGGGCTCGCGGTGATTGATTACCTGCAACTCCTATCCGCTCCAGGATTTGATAGCAGAGTGCAGGAAGTATCTCATTTGTCGCGCTCATTGAAGCAAATCAGCATGGAACTACAGATTCCGATCCTCGCCCTTTCTCAATTGAACAGGCAACTCGAAACCGCCAACCGCAAGCCAATGCTATCGGATTTGCGTGAGAGTGGGTCCATCGAGCAGGATTGCGATGTCGCGTTTCTCCTCAGTGTGGACAAGAAGCTTGATGATACGAGGGATAAGGTATTCTGCCATGTGGCGAAGAACCGAGGCGGAGAGACGGACATAAGTTGCAACTTGGTATTCGAGAAGAGCATTGGCACTTTCTCTCCGGAAGCGCGATTGCATAATGAGGAAAAACCATCTGATCCGCCCTTTTAAACTACAGATGACGACAAAAGTAACAGATTTGCCGTTTAAGGTACCCTGGGATACGCTAAAAAGCGTTTTGATCGCTCACGAGGGTAAAGACTCATGTTTCGAAACAAAACGCTTTTTTGAGGGGGTACGGGGTTAAAGAGTTATTTCTCCTTATTATATATGCCTAGGTCCCTTTTCTTTAAGAATCAGGCACTGTCTTTCCAAAAACGATTCAGGATCAAAAACTTTTTCAAGAGTTTCTTTGGATCGTAATTCCACGAATGCTCCGAGGTCTTCAATTTCATATCGCAATCCATTCCACTTGGCCTCATGTCCGTTATTCAAATCTAACTTATTGCCATCTATGCCTCGAATCTTTGCGTAAGCAATACCCACTTTTGGTAAATCCCTATTCTCAGGATTCATGATTCTGTAATTGTATCAAATCTCAACGCCCTCCTGAAATTCTTTTTTGTATTCTTCTAGCATCCATAAAACTTCTTTTTCTTCTTCACTCATCGCATTTCTCCTTTCATATCTTTTTTCTTTTGCCAAGCTTCAACCGCCCTGGGCGCGAACCTCATCAGCAAAAAGATGACAAGGCCCAAGCAAAGGCGCGCTATTGTGTCGGACTCGTTTGGCTTAGTCATCCCTCACCCCCGTCTACCTTGGCGAGAACCTCGCGGACCTTTGCAAGTTTATTGGAAGAATCATGACCGTATGCCACAAGCATTCTCTCCAAGAACTTGCATTGCGCTAGAAGCTTTGGAGCCGCCGCGATCAAACGCGCGTTGGCCTCGCTTACACTGCAAAACTGCGCAACTATCAAATTTGTTTTGGTTTCCTGTATATTCAAGTAATCCCTTTCCTGTACTACCTCCCAAGGTCCTGGCGTGTGTGTGGCGCGTTTCTCTTTTGTATCGTTCATGCTCAAAACTCCGCTTTCTCTTTTGCTTGATTAAGTAATGCGATAAGGTTCTCAATTTCTCGAAAACTAGCGTTTGAAAAAACTTCCGCGAGTGTTTCGCATGTTTCTATCATTTCGCCATCGCTCATATGGCTTAGTCCATCGCTATCTCCGATTATTTGTTCAATGTCGTCTTTCATAATATATATCTTTCTATTTTGTTGTATTAGTTGAATTGTATAAGCGCTTGTCTCACGCGTTTCTCTTTACGCTTTACGCGGATCGTTTCACGATCAGCCGCCTTGCGTTCCCTCGTTTCTCTTTCCTTGCGTGCTTTCTCGCCAATCTCGATCAATTGATTGACCGCCTGAGCGAATAGGTTTTCCGCGTGCTTCATGCTAGTTTCTCCTTTATTGCTTTGATGATGTCCGCAAAGGTATTGGATGAGATGAGCAAATCCGCGTTCGATCCGCTTTGATCAAACTCCTTGGTTTCAATGTCGTAATCATATCGCAACAAGTGATACCTCATAAATGGATCACTTGGCGCATCGCTCAATTCTTCTTGATAATCAACATGCAGATTCAATCCGTGTTTCTCATTCTCAAAGAATGGACAACCGTCATTGTGCCAAGAAATATCCTCAAATCCTAGTTTCTCTAATTCATCCAAGCGAAAATCACTTGGTGCGATCCAATCGGGATGTTCTTCTTTATAGCTCATTACCAAATTCTTTGAATGATCATATTGTCATTTATGACGCGCTTGGCGTTGTCCTTATGGAGATGCCACTCGCCTACATCAAAAAGAGCATCGAATTTATCTAGTATTTGCTCAAAAGATAGATCATAATTATCATCATTATCAAAGCCCCAATCGTTCAAGGCATCATCATTGAATAAGTTCGTATCCTTGTATTGCTCGAACAGAGTTTCTCTTGTGTGAATTTCTGCAACTTCTTCCCATGAGCAAAGATAGTGAGGTTTGTTTATATCTAGTTTCATTTGTCTTAATTCCTTTCCTTTATTGCTTGTAAGATTTCCCAAGCGCCTACCATGAACCAAGGCGCAAGGATGATTAGTGAAATGATGTAGTGGTCTTGCATCGTCTGTGCCTTTCTGTAGTGTTGCTAATTAATAACTAGCATTAGTGGAGGGGTAGCAAATGACTTTCTCGCCATCTATTTTGGCGTGAAAAGCGCCGTCTATCCATTCGCCTTTTTCGTTATGATCGCCATCCAATGCGGATTCTAGTTCGCTAGTTGGATTTTGTGCATAACCAATTTGGAACCTATCATTTTCTTCTATGGACTCGCCATCGCTTGCGCGCACTACATGCCACCCAATCGTCCAATCTAAAAAATATTGTAACGCATCCTTATACACATCGTCACAACGATAAACCTTTACATTGCCATAATTACCGCGCACATCGCCCCCCAAGTGCAAACAAACCGCGATATAAACCGCATCATTGCCATAGTACCATTCGTCCTTATCGTCTAAAGTTGTATAAATGCTAAAGGTGAAAACTTGATTAAAATCATTTTCACCATTATAAACATTCTCCCTTGTAGCTTCTACAAGCTGAATGGATTCATTAGCTTCTACGGATGCGTGGTTTTCGCAAAGTCCGCGCACTACTGAATCATTATCCCAAGCTTCATTTGGAATATCTAAATCCAATGGTTCGCCAAATAATTCATTCAACCATGCGTTAGTGTTAATGGATGCGTCCCATAAATAAGTGCATCCGTTTTTTGGGGTTTCAATTAATTCAATCGTTTTCATTATATATCTTTTTTACCGCTTGGCGTAATTGCCTCGCTTGCAACACACCATACTACACACGAATACAAATACAAGCAAAAAGTGTTTTTTGTGTAAACTACCGCATGAACACTACACAAGCGCCTTACGCTAATACGCGGATCACCGAGATGGTTTCACCATCGGAATGATCAAGCGCCAATGACGCAAACAAGCGCCAAAACGGATGCACTTGAGCTAACGCAAGGGGAACGATTAACGAGGAAAAGGGAATGACGCAAATTAACAGAATGTAATGAGAAATGAAGACAACGAGAGATAACGAAAACAAATGAAAATAAATGCATTTCATCTCCCATTGGTAAAAATCTACTATTGCAAGTAAGTTGCATTAAGCTAATTGCAAGTAGATTGCATTAAGGGTTGTCCACGCAACCAAGCAAATCCGCTTAAATACTAGCATTTCTTCCGTCGATCCTTGCGTTGAATTGCGTAAATCGTTGCTAATCAACGCAAAAGCTTAGCATGTGATTTGAAGTCACTTGCTTACGAGCTAACGCGCGTCAACGCTAGGCGTGCAGGCCCGGGGGGGCGGGGGTGCGTGCGCGTCCGCGCGTTTTTCTATATTATCATCACCACCCCGCATAATTTTTTCGCCATACGGTTTTCCCTGCAACCCTGTCCATTTGCGTTTTCCCCGCAACTCAAGCGGTAGTCCTCGCCCCTATACGCGGATCGGTTCCCGATCATGCGGTATGTACGGAATGCCGTACAGGTGGTTCTACGGGGATTTAAAGAGATCCCACGCCTCGCGGAACTTTTCGTGCTTTGCCTTGGAGAGTGGGTTATGAGCGTAGAGTGATATGCGTATTGCCTGGTTTACTTCTAGGCATGGTATTATGTACCAAGTGGGTATAGCTTCGACATATGCGGCAAGTATGTCGACCTTTGTGCAATCTATCGACTTTTTCTTGGAAGTACCTGATCCGGTGGTGATCATATAGCGACCTAATCCGCCGTTGGATTTATCAATTACTTTATCCTTGGTGCCTTTTATTTGGACTTTGAATACTTTGCCCGCTTGGTTCATAACTAGGCAGTCCTGTGGTAGGTAATCGCCCAGGGGGGTAAATACTTCGAGGTTACGGGATAGTGCTTCCGTGAAGAATGTTTGTTCGTAGAGTGAGCCCTTACGCTTCATCGGTCACCTCTATGACCTTATCCTGCGAAGCTTCCTTGGGTAGGGATTGCGTGGCATGTTTTGCGCCCTTTAGTATTGAGCGTACCTTATCCGGAGTCATATCCGATGCGCCTAGTTTCACATTGGCGGATGCGGTAATGTTTGTGGGTCTGCCGTTTATGGTCATTAGTTTGTCAAAGAGTACGGAGAGTGTGTATGCTAGGTTTTGCGGGGGTATCTTATCTAGTTTTTCGTGGATTAGGTTTAGGTTATCCGCGACGATGGAGGATAATTTGTTGGACACTGCGTTTAGGTATTCCTGCTCTGTCATTTCGAGTTTGTATCGTAGGAAGTGGCGTGTGTAGTCTTGGATCTCCTTTTGTTTCTTTGTGGGATTGTTTGCCTTTTCCTGGAGCTTTCGTGTTTCGGCAGTGGCATTTGCCTTCTTCATGGCTATCTTTGCGGCCGAATCGATAACATCGTTTTTGAGTTCTTTGCGTAGTGCCTTTGCGGTAGCTCTGTTACTCATAGTTTATTTTTTTGCACAAAAGTATTGACAGGTCAATGATTAAACTACAATAGGTGACACATGGATACGGAAAGGGCGGGAAAGATATTGGAGGGGCATGGCCTTACCAAGAAGGCATTTGCTGATATGATGGGGGTTAAGCCTAGTACGGCGAGGATGGCGTTCAGTCTGAAGAGGTTTAGCAAGAGGATGGTTGCGAAGTTGCTTGAATTGGAGAGTGAGTTGAAGCAGGAGGAGCAGAAGGAGGAGAGGGATGAGAATAAGCGTCTGAGCGTGATTGAGGGGGTTGTCAGGCAGACCATGGATATTCCATTGGAGAAGGTGGCTAGGATATATGCTGTGCCCAAGAATAGGTTTTTACGGTTGATAGAGTTTGCTGATGGGAGTCATGGGAAGTTTCGATGCAAGCCCGGTAAGTATTTGAAGTTGGGGGAAGAGGTTAGGGTAACGCCTCTGAAGGGTGATATGTGGGAAGTGGTGAAATGTGGATAATACCCAAAACATTATCTCATTTTGTACAGGATACGGAGGGATTGAGCTTGGACTTAGACGAGCGGGCGTGGATGTTAGAACAGTCTGCAATGTGGAGATCGAAGCCTTCGTCCAAGCAAACCTGGTTGCGAAGATTGAAGAAGGACGCATGGATGACGCGCCTATCTACACGGATCTTAAAACCTTCCCTGCAAGAATCTTTCGAGGAAAAATTCATGGAATTTGTGGGGGCTACCCCTGTCAGCCGTTCAGTAGCGCGGGAAAGCGAAAAGGAGAGAAAGACCCAAGACACCTGTGGCCCTACATCCGAGAGCATGTCNGGGCAATTAGACCTCTTTGGTGCTTTTTCGANAATGTCNGAGGNCACACCACGATGGGGCTATGGCGAGTCCTGTCCGATTTGGAAGAAGATGGTTACCGAACGGAGTGGGGATTGTTCTCGGCGGAGGAAACAGGCGCGCCTCACCAACGCATCCGATGCTTCATCCTGGCCTAAAACTACCCGACACCCGAAGCCCATACAGTAGAGAAGTACAGCTTGCAGAAGGACGGGCAGAAGAAGACGCAAAGGAGCAGAAACTTAACAGCAATGGCGATAAACGGGGAACTTGCAGAGGGGATGCGGAAAGACGAGACGGCGATTGGTACTGCAAGTCATGCGAAATGCCAATCTTTGGAGGATGCGGATGCGATCACGGAGAGATGCAATGCACAAAGTGCGGTGAATGGACTTACCCTTTTTACTACGAATTACCCGAAGATGGATGCCAACATTGCGGAGCAGAATTGGCCCACACCGCGAGCCGGGAACCCCGGCAGTCGCAAGCCCGGAACGGGGGGCAAGATACTAGCGGAGGAAGCGAAGCAACACGCTGGCCCGCCCGCCCTGGAGAAGAGCAGTACGAGTGGGAAGAACCACGGGTCACCGAAGCTCAATCCGAATTGGGTGGAGCAGTTGATGGGCTTACCCATCGGGTGGACAGACTTAGGCTCCTGGGCAACGGAGTCGTCCCCCAAACCGCAGAAATAGCATGGAAGACTTTATGGAGGAAAATAAAAAACTAAAACAACCTTTGCACCTAAAGGGATATCAGGTTAATCCACAGGGACACCGTACACCTGTATTTAGTACAGTAGCACCGAAGCAATCTAGTCTGAGTGGTGCAAGAAAGAAATTAAACTGATGGCACAATTCATGGGATGGGAGAGTTATGATCTGCCTAGGTATTGCAGGCATTGCGATGAATTTTACGAGGAGGAGGAGGAACATGAGGAATGCGATAATAATGATAGTGATAATAATGATGGCGGGTTGTGCGAAACAGAATCCTCACCCTGATCATATACCTGGTATTTCCTGTCCCAAGCAGGGGCATGGTAAATGCCCTTTTGGATGCGATGGATGAGTTTAGTCATATCTTTGGAACTTTAATTAGTTTGGATGATGCAAACCGTGGATGGCGGCATTTTTGGGCAAACAATGAACTGCGCTACCGCGAGGGTGAGCGTGATCCCAATTGTCCGCCAAACACATATAGAACATCAATACCTAGAAAGATGCCCGCAAGACAGAACCTGGATTTTACCAATGAACAAAACCGATCAACCTAAAGAGCAATTTAAAGTAGAAATCAAGGCTGTGTTAAAGCGATGGTTTGTGGAATCGGACATGGATGCCGAGGATTTGTCAAATAGTGGTGTGGAAGCAATTGATGAATGGTTGGATGATGATGTCATAGAGTTTGAACCGGAATGAATATTTACAAGTCCACGGGCAAAAAGATAGAGAGTTGGCCCCAATGGGTGGGGCGTTTATCCGAGGAGAATCTTGAGTTGAAGAAGAAGGTGGAGCAGTTGGTGAGGGAGAATATTGAGTTAAAGAGGAGGTGCTGTGATTTATTTAGCGAAGTCATCGAAGCAAATGCCAAGTCCAAGTGAAAGTGCCGGAAGGATGGAATCCGATTTTTTGGAAAAAGTATGGGCGAGCAATACCGTTATCCGTACAAAAATTACCACAGTACGACTTGAAAGACCTGGGTCCACCGTCATCGAAATTCGACCAAGAAACATTGGAACGGATACGGAGGGATGGAGCGTTGGGAAAGAAGAAATCCCGGTCAAGACGCTCGAAGAAGCAATAGTGGTGGGTATGGAGATACAGGCGAGGGAATGAGGCCCAGGTACGAGACACAGCAAGACCTCGATAATGAGAAGGAGGTATGCGGATTCCTCAGTAAGGTATGGGATTGCGTGTTCCATAAGCTTAATCCTGTGAAGTACAAAGTGGATTTCCTCATTGAGAAGGGCGATCACTACGGATGGGCGGAGTTGAAGTGTTTAAACATCAACTATGGGCAGTTTCCGTTTATGATTTCATACAAGAAGATCGAGGCGGCAAAGCAGTTATACGAGACAAGCGGTAAGAAGTTTACTCTGATTTTCAGATGCAAGGATGCATTATGTTTTCATACATGGGATTTTAGTAAGGATTATAAGTTTGAACTAGGAGGCAGGACGCGAGCAACCCGCGACCCGGAGGATATAGAACCAATCTTCCGCATAGATCCGAAGGATTGCACGATAGTTAAGGGTTTCTATGCATGAAAACTAAAGTGACAGAGAAGTTTACATTTGAAGCGGCCCACAGGATAGAGGGCATTGGTAAAGAGAATGCGAGGATACATGGTCACTCACATGAAGTATATGTGACAATAAGTGGAGAACCTGATGAGCGATATGGATGGGTTATTCCGCATGAAGAATTTAAAACCAAGGCAGGGGCAATTGTTAAGCAGTTAGATCATACATATTTAAATGAGTTTATTAAGAATCCCACAGCGGAAATGATAGCTCGGCACTTGTGGTTAAAACTAATGGACAAGAAGTTCCCTGACCATATTACCCTCGAATCAGTCAAAGTCTGTAAGGTTGGTATGTGCGTGGAGGTGAATGGATGATAGAGGCAAAATTAGTCTATTTAGCGGGACCAATCTATGAGCAGGATGATACTTGCATACGGTGGAGAAAAGCTACGCACAAACTTTTAATGAAGAAGAATGTAATGTGCATGAAACCTACAGATGCAGATTACCGAGGCAGGGAAACAATTGCAGGAATACCCAAGCAGATAGTTGAGGGAGACAAGAAGAGCATTATGTATTGCGATACTATTCTAGCTAAGTGCGATCATCCTTCATATGGTACTGCGATGGAGATATATTTCGCATGGAGTCTTCGCAAGCAAGTCATCGTTGTTACAAATTCTTACAGCCCTTGGATTCGCTACCATGCTGATCACATCTTTCCGACATTAGAAGAAGCAATCGAAAATATAGAGTTCCCTGATTTTGATCCAGGTGTTTCAAAATGATTGTAATGCCGTCAAATAATGCAAAAGGTATTGTCCACTATTGGGCAGGCCAAGGGTATCCTGTTGGTTGGTTATTTACTCCTGAGTCAGCAGTAAGAGAACCTGTGCCTTGGATACCTTATGCGATAGATAACGGAATGTTCGCAGTTTGGTCATCAGGTAAAAAATGGAACGAACATGATTTCCTAAAGATGCTTGATTACTATAACGAAACCATTCTCAAGCCTCGTTTTGTCAATGTGCCCGATGAAGTAGGAGATGCTGATGAAACGAAAAGAATGTGGGACAAGTGGTATCCAATACTCGCACAATCATATGACCTTACTTGGTCGTTCTGCGTACAAGATGGAATGACCCCCAAGGATGTTCCTGCTGAAGCATCAGTAGTTTTTGTCGGAGGAACAATGGAATGGAAGTTACGAAACCTTACGATGTGGACAGATGCATTTGAAAGAGTCCATGTCGGAGCAATTAACACCCTCAAGAATTTACTCAGATGTAAAGAATTAGGAGTAGAATCATGTGATGGGACGGGTTGGTTTCGTGGACCCAAGATGACAGATACTCTTCATCGATATTTTCGCATTCAGGCGGGAGAAGAGAAACTACCTGATCAAATGCAGTTATGCCTAAGATAACCTACGCCGATGAGGTAGATGCTCACTTTGGTATTCCGTGGATACCTGACCTGAAGTATGAGAAGGGCGAGCTTGCGTGTTCATTATCAGGAGAGGAGATAGATGCCTTACCGCAGGAGCGTGCTGAGACATTGTCCCGTTTGATATTGGATCAACCGGAGTCGGAGAAGGAAGATCCCATCCAATGGGGATGGACATTACCTGGATGGCGCAGGGTGATGGATAATTGGAAGAATGATAAGATTCATGTGGTACTCGGCGGTAATCGTTCGTCAAAGACAACTTTCGCGTCCCGTCTTCTTGTGCATATGGCACAGACCATTCCCGAAGCAGAGATTCGTTCCCTGCATGTATCGGAGGAGCGAAGTATTGCGGATGCCCAAAGGTACATATGGGAAGCACTTCCCATGAGGTACAAGCGGGCAAAGAAGAAGAGCGAGAATCATTCCTTGCAGTANACACAGAAGAATGGATTCAANTCCGCCAAGGCNATTCTACCGCCAACCACNCCAGGNGCGGANCGGGGGAGTACNATATCTTTTAANAANTANAGGCANTATCAGGCAGACCCTCAGATATTNGAGGGATGGTCAGCGCATTGCATTCANATGGATGAGGAAGCACCNNAANANNTATTTGAAACATTGGTCGGTGGTAGAACAGTTGACTATCATGGTAGGGTCATGCTGACCTTTACAACATTGCAGGGATGGACACCTCTGATTAATAGTTTACTCAAGGGTGCGGAGACTGTTGAGTCTAAATATAGTGAGTTGTTAGGTAGGGAGTTACCCGTTGAACAGGTATCCATGAATTGGCCAGACTGTAGAATTTATTATTTTTGGTCAGAAATGAGTCCCTTTGTTGACTATAAAGAACTTGTACGGACATATAGTAAGCAACCACAGGAAGTAAAACTTGCTCGATTATATGGCATACCAAGCAAGAGTTTTGAAGGAAAGTTCCCAAAATTTCAGCGTGAAACAAATGTCATTGAACATAGTAAGATACCATTCATTGCTGACCCAACCGTTCAATGTACCCGTTATTTTATATGCGACCCTGGTGGCAGTAAACCTTGGGTTGGATTATGGGCAGCAGTTACAGATGATGGTAAGATTTATGTATATCGTGAGTTTCCAGACAGCACAATGGGAGCATGGGCAATACCCCATGTGAATGGTGCTGGTAAAGCCGTTGGTAAACCAGGCCCAGGACAAAGACCATTAGGTTGGGGATATGCAGATTATAAAGATTACTTTGAATCTCAGGAAGTGGGTGAGGATATATTTGAGAGAATAGTTGACCCAAGAATGGGTGCAGCCACAGTCCGTACAAAAGAGGGTGAGAGTAATA
>FUFK010046862.1_pt1 | contig 11868 bp, 14 predicted proteins | sample 1021851 | NCBI WGS metagenome assembly FUFK01 (sample SAMEA51879418, study PRJEB19060) | metagenome
CAATGGGTGCACAGAAAGCAATTGTTTTGCCTCACCTAGCGGGTATTGGAATTGGAGGCGTTGAAAATGGTGTAATTACAGAACCATACGGAATTGTTGTAATTTGCACATTACATCTAATTTTTTCAGCAGTATTAGGTGCTGGTGGATTACTGCATTCCAATAAATTTGCAGGTGATCTTGGAGACTATCCAGAAAATAGTAAGCCTCAGAAATTCGATTTTGAGTGGGATGATCCTGATAAATTAACTTTTATTCTTGGCCATCATCTAATTTTTCTTGGTCTTGGAGCAATAATGTTCCTGGAGTGGGCGCGCATTCATGGAATTTATGATCCTGCAATCGGATCTACAAGACAAGTTGTCTACAATTTAGATATTGCAGCTATTTGGAATCATCAATTTGATTTTTTAAAAATTGATAGTCTAGAGGATGTCATGGGAGGACACGCTTTTCTCGCTTTCCTTGAAATAATTGGAGGTGTTTTCCATATTTGTACAAAACAATTTGGAGAATATACGGAATTTAAAGGTAAGGGATTACTTGGGGCTGAGGCAATATTGTCTTACTCAGTAGTTGGTGTTTCTTATATGGCTTTTGTAGCTGCCTTTTGGTGTGCTTCAAACACAACTATATATCCAGTTGATTTATATGGAGAGCCTTTAAAGCTTCAATTTGAATTTGCACCTTATTTTACTGATACGGTTGATTTAGGTTCAGGAGCGTACAGCTCAAGAGCTTGGCTTGCGAATACTCATTTCTATTTAGGTTTCTTTTTCTTACAAGGTCATCTTTGGCATGCATTAAGAGCTATGGGATTTGACTTTAAGAAAATTGGCCAAGCATTTGACAACATAGAAAATACAAAAATTACACAAAATTAGTTTAATTTAAAAAAAACCTCTCTTCATTAATAGAGAGGTTTTTTTTTGTAGAATTATTTTTACGTGTTTATAAAAATTTATGGAGAATCTAAGAGAAATTAATTGTAAGGAAATTTTTCGAAAGGCTTATGAAAATAGGTACACCTGGAAAAATGATTTTAATGGTTACCAAGGTAAATGCACTTTTATTCATAAAAATAATATTCATGAAGGTAAGTTCTTTTTAGGCAAAGACTTTAAACCAAATATTCAAAAAATAGATGATGAGAATATCGTTAAAAGCATTGCCTCTCAATTGTTTGAAGTTTCAATTCACAGAGTAAGAAGAGATTTTCTTTCTATACACTCAGAGAATAATTTTAATCTAATAAAGAGTTCCGAAAATGGAATAGAAATGAAAGTTTCAGGTAAAAATGATGGAGATAAATATAGGGTTAAAGATCTTGGGATTAATATGGTTTATAGAAAAATCCACGGAACTATAATAGAAATTTTTGTTGAGGACTTTTTAAACACAGGTGATGGTTTACTTAGTAAAAAATATACAAGTCAACAAGTTGACCCGAATACTCTTAAACCGAATTCTCAAAAATTAGAATATATAGATGAATTTATAAATATAAGTACAAATGATGATTGGATTTTGAATTCAAGAACAATAAAATACTTAAACGATAACCAGGAAGAAGAAATACAGAAATTTGTTTTTGAAGAACTAAGTTTATTGAATTAGATTACTCTATTCAACCAATCTAAATCCTTTATCAAGTAGTTTTTGATAAAGAAGTCTTGCTCTAAAAGCTAAAATTTGTTCTTCATTTTCATTGCTTATTACATGAAAATAATTATTATCCAATTTGTTTTTACTAAAGCATACGTTTGCTTCTCCTAATCTTAAAGTCCAATTTTCTTCTTTGGCTAGATGTTGATTAGGGCCGAGGTCCCAAGGGCATTTTTCAGGATATTTTTCTCTTTTAGAACCCATAATTATTAATTTAAACTATCCAATATTAGTAAAAATTTGAAAGTATGGCTATGGACTATGATTTATTCCATTAATTATCAATCCGCTCAATTTGATATGGGATTTATCTACTCTTTAGTTGCAATCAAACAATAAAAAGGATCTTTATTTAAAAAATTAAAGATATTAAGAGCCGGTTGATTAAATTTTTTTATAATATTTGGTTCATTAAATCCGTTTGTGATTAATACTTTTCTTACATACTTAATTCTCTCTTCCTCAGTAGAAGTGGTCCATATATTTGGAGCCTTATGCCAAAATGCTCTATTTGAAAAAGCAATTATAAATTTGCCCTGATCATTCAAAATCCGTGCGATTTCTTTAGTTAAATTCTCTGGATATTGTAAATATTGCCAAGCAGCCACCATTAAACAATAATCAACGCTTCCGCTATCAAGAGGAATTTCTTGATTCAAATTGAAATTTTGTATCCAAAAAGAATCAAAAATTTTGTTTTTTTCTAGTTCTTGTTTGTTTAATCCATGCCCAATAACTTTTTTGTATTTTTTTTCTAAAGGTAAATAACTGTCCCAACTGGACATTAAATCAAGGACAGTTGAATAATCTGCAATTTCATTTTTATAAACATTCGATAAAATTTGTCTGAAATTTGCATCTAGATGATAAACAAATTTTGGGTCAGAATAAAATTCTTCATCATTAGTTTCATCAAGTTTTTTTCTTTGATAATTATTTAAAACTTCCAAAACAATTATTATCTGATATAACTTAAATTTAGTAAATAGAAATTTATAGTGTGATTTAGATAAGTTTTTTATATCTATTTAATTAAAAATTTTTTAAAAAACCTAGACATATATTCAAAAAAAGTTAAATTATTGGTTAATAATTTAATTAAAAATGATTGAATTCAAAAGGAGCAAAAAAAGTAGATCTAAAAATGCCCTTTTCAATCCCTATAAAAACGGAATAAGCTCATATGATATGGCATATTTGTCATCAAAAAAAGTCCAAAAATCTAAAATTGTTCATTTAGAAGGTGATTCCCAAAAAGATTATTTAGCTGCATAAATATGCCTTATATCAATGTTTCTACTTCAGTCAAGGTAGATGATAANAAGAAATTACTTGAAGAAATTTCAATACTTGTTTCATCACTAACTAATAAATCGAAAAGATTTGTTATGGCTAAAATAGAAGATAATTCCCAAATGTATTTTGAAGATGAAACCCCTTGTTGTTTTTTAGAAATTAAGTCAATAGGCTCTTTAAATCCATCTGAAATGTCAAAGCAAATGTCTAATTTTATATATGAGAAAATGGGAATTCCAATAGATAAAATTTATATTTCTTTTGAGGATGTGCCTGCTTCAATGTGGGCTTGGAATGGAAGAACCTTTGGATAAAAACTATTTTTAAATATAAATTTAATGGAAATAAATAAGTTAGTTGATTTAAACAGTTTCAGAGTTGCGCCTAAATTAAACAATAGTCAAGTAAAAAAACTTTTTGGAGAATTAGAATCAAATATATCTAAGGCAGATTGGATGACAATAGGAATAATGGCACCTAGTGATATTAAGGCTGTTGAAGCATTGCAGTCAATTTCTAAAAAATACTCTTCAATCAAGTTTGGTAATTTAGATTCTCTTTCTGCTAATGGAAGCGTTTTTTTAAAAGCTAATCAAAAAACTAGTAATGTTTTTATTAGATCTGAAAATGGTCTTGGAGAAGGAATTTTAATAACATGTCAGTATGATGAAAATGCTTCAGAGTCAAATACTTTTGGACCATTGCCATTAGATTTTTTTTCATAATTAATTCCTCAGTTATGTATTAATAAAGAGTTTAATTTTATGAAAGTTTTTACCAGATAATAATCTTCAGAACTCAGAGTTGAAAACATTTTTGCTTTTAAGCTTTGTTATTATATTTACTGGCATTGATCTAAATTCTCCACTTTTTTTCAAATTTAATGTTTTTTCAGGATATAATCCAAAGTCTCAATAATTTCTGGTCTGATGAAGGTTGTTTGATTATGCAGCCTTACGATACGGAAAAGGGTGCTGGCACAATGAATCCTCATACTTTCTTGAGGGCTATTGGACCGGAACCTTGGTCCGTTGCATATGCCGAACCATGTAGAAGACCTACAGATGGAAGATTTGGGGAAAATCCGAACCGTGCTCAACATTATTTTCAATATCAGGTAATAATTAAGCCTTCTCCTGATGGGATACAAGAAAAATATTTGAAATCTCTAGAATCTCTTGGAATAAATTCTAAAGATCACGATATTAGATTTGTTGAAGATAATTGGGAGTCGCCAACTCTTGGAGCATGGGGAGTTGGCTGGGAAGTTTGGTTGGATGGTATGGAAGTTACTCAATTTACATATTTTCAACAATGTGGCGGAGTAGATTGTCAGCCAATACCAATTGAAATTACATATGGTTTAGAGAGGATTGCAATGTTCTTGCAAGATAAGGAAAGTATTTGGGATTTAAACTGGAATCAAAATCTGAAATATAGCGATATCTGGCTCCAATTTGAGAAAGGGCAATGCTCATATAATTTTGCTGAATCAAATCCCGAAAATCTCAGAAAATTATTTGAAATTTATCAAGATGAAGCGAATTTATTAATTGAAAAGAAATTAACTTATCCTGCCCTTGATTATGTTTTAAAATGTAGTCACACCTTTAATTTGCTTGATGCTAGAGGTGTAATTTCAGTGACAGATCGTGCTCAATATATAGAAAAAATTAGAAAGTTAGCTAGAGAAGTTGCATCTTCTTGGGTAGAGGAAAGAGAATTTATGGGTTTCCCATTAGTAGAAAAAAAATAAGTAGCAATTTAAAGATCAAATATCTGTACGATGTAAAAAATTATACATCCATATGCATCTATTAGTCCTTCTCAGAAAAGTTACCTTCGATACAATTTAATTACCCATTTCTGTGGGCATTTTCGTGTGAGGTAAAATGAAACTCTTCCAAAAACTTTTGGTTGCTAGTACTGCTTTGGGTTTATTAACCCCAATCGCAGCGCAAGCTACTGAAGCTGTCAATCTTGATGACATGGATAGCTACCGTCGTAGCTCATCTAAAGTCCAAAAATTTGATAGCAACACATTCGCTAATGAAATTAGTGAAGATGTCGCAACCCTAAACGGTCGCGTTGATGGTCTTGAAGCTAGACAAAATAATTTTGAAGCTGGATCTTTCTCATCTACTACAACTATGGATGGAAAAGCTGTTTTCGCTGTTGGTGGCGTTGATGGCGGTGACACAATAGGCGGTTCAGAAGCACTTTCTTTCGCTTATGTATATAAGATGAACTTGAATACAAGTTTCACTGGTGATGACAATCTTTATGTGAGATTATCTGCTGGTGATTGGGGTTCTAACTTTACTAAAAAGCCAGGTAATTACCATATTGAAGCAAAGGGTACTAGTAACAATTTAATACTTGATAAACTCTGGTACACATTCCCACTTGGAGACAACGCAACTGTTTGGGTTGGTGGTCTTATAGAGAACTATTATATGTTGGCGGCAACTCCTTCCATCTATAAGCCTGGCGTATTAAAAGCATTTAAACTAGGTGGTAATGGTGCAGTTTTCGGCGCTAGTACTGATAGTGGTGCTGGACTTAAGTATGAATTCGGTGATAGTGGCTTTGCAATGAGCACAAACTACGTCGGTAAAGGTAGTGGAACATCTAAAGGGATCTTAACTGATTCTGATAAGAGTAAAATTGATACTATGATTGCTTTTACAAAGCCGCAGTATCATGCTTCTGTAACTTACTCTAAGCAACATGCTGGATGGGACTCCCATGAGTATTATTCAACAGAACTTATTCATGGTAATGTTGGTACTTCTACCAAATTGAGTTCAGATACAAACGCTGATGCATATGCATTAAGAGCTTACTGGAGACCAGAAGATTCAGGTACCGCTATGCCTGAAATATCAGTTGGTTATGATTCAATTAGTTTTGATAATCATCCTCTAAATGTAACAGAAGGTTCTGGATATTTTGTTGGACTAGGTTGGCAGGATATGATCCAAGCTGACGATAGAATCGGAATAGCTTTAGGACAACCTGTTAAGGCAACACAAGTTTCTTCTGGAACTTTGAGTGAAGTTGAACCTTTCCTTTGGGAGGCATACTATTCATTTAAGCCTAACGATTCAATTACTGTTACTCCTGCTGTATGGGGAGGAACTGATGTTGAGTCCTCAACTGATCAGGATATCTTTGGAGCAATGCTTACCACAGTATTTAAGTTCTAAATAAAAGAAAACCCCTCAAAAAGAGGGGTTTCTTTTTTTTAATAGTAAAGCCTCCTTGTATGGAGGCTTTTTTTTTTACCAACAATTTTCTCCTTCACCTATTGGGACGCACAAATTAGAATTTTTTGCTTCGTCAGCAATTTTTTGAGCGTCTTCATCAAGGACAAAATCTGCATCAATTGACATATCAGTATTCCATTCCTTAAGTCCGCCTAAATCTTGTCCTCCTGCATTTACAGGTGATGAAATTGCTAGCGCACTAGTCGCGGCTATGAATACTGCAATTGAACTTTTTCTTGGCATTTTTACTTTTAAATATAGTAATCATTCTAAATATTTCTAATAACTTTTTCTATTTGATGTATAAAATGATCTATTAATTACCTAGTATTCTTAACAAATTTGAATAGGATTTGAAAATTAAATCAACCTCATCTGATCTCCCATATTTTGCTAAGAGTCCTCTTGCTCCTGCATCAAGATCAAATAAATATTCCCTTTCCTCAGTCGATTTAACATAACTTTCTATCCAGCCTACACAAACTAATCTTTCACCATCAGTTATTTCATTTACTGCATGTAAATAAGAACTTGGATAAATAATAATCTCTCCAGCATTTAACTTAAATTTCTCTTCTGAATTCATTGTTTCAATAATTAATTCCCCACCTTTGTATAAATTTTTATTCGTTAATGAAAGAGTAAAAGATAAGTCTGATCTTCCTGAAGACATGTATGGATTATCAATATGTCTTCCATAATGCATATTTTCTGATGATTTTGTAAACATTATTCCATGGATTCTTTTAGGCAAAGAAAAACTTTTTATTAATTGATTAGAGAGGATTTTTTTATTTACTAATTGAGAATTTTTTTTTGATGCCTCTGAATTTCTATTTAGCTGCAAATTATTTTTTACCATTGAAGCGTGACTGCCGGCTGTTTTTTTTCCATCTTCCCAATCTTGGGGATATTTCTCTAATTCTTTTTTTATTAAATTTATTTCTTCAGTGTTTAATAACTGATGGATTAAATAATTCATATGAAATATAAAAAATGATACATCTTAATGTATAGAAGTTCGCTTTTAAAGTTTGAACTGTTTTTATAGGTATAAAGTAACCATAGATACTATTTTTAAAAAGTGCAAAAACTTAAAAAAGTAATTTATTCGGCATTGGCATGTACATTTTTATTGAACGTTAATATACCTGCTAATTCAACAGAAAAAGAAGTCAAAGTTTTTTCAGGCAGACATTACAACACAGATAGAAGTGTATATAAAAAATTTGCAGAAGAAACTGGGATAAAAGTTCGACTAATTGAAGCTGCTGGTATCTCCTTAATCGAAAGGCTGAAAAGAGAGGGAAAAAATTCTCAAGCCGATCTAATTTTGCTTGTTGATGCGGCAAGAATTACTAATGCTGCGAAATTAGGCTTGCTACAGAAGATTGATTCTAATAATTTAGAAAATGATGTTCCTGTTGGATTAAAAGATCCTGATAAAGAATGGTACGCATTAACAAGAAGAGTAAGAGTTATGGTCGCGAATCCAAAGGTGGTAGATGTAAGCAAAATTAATGATTACACTGATTTAGCGGACCCCTCTTTAAAAGGAAAAGTATGTTTGAGGAATAGAAAAAGTCCATATAATCAGTCTTTGGTAGCGAATCAAATAATTAATAAGGGTGAAGAAGCAACTAAAAATTGGCTTAATGGGATGATTTCAAATGTATCAAAACCTTTTTTCCCAGGGGATATTTCTATCGTAAGAGCAGTTTCTAAGAAAAAGTGTGGAGTAGGAATTGTAAACCATTACTATGTTGCAAGAATGCTAGCTGGTGTAAATGGAAGAAGAGATGCGTTATATGCAAAAAAAACAACAGTCCTCACACCTAATCCTGCACATGTAAATATTAGTGCTGGTGGTGTAGCTAAATACGCAAGAAACAAAACTGCAGCTATAAAGCTACTTGAATATTTAGCTTCTCCTAGTGGAAGTGAGGGGCTAGCAGCTCCTACTTTTGAACATCCATTGAAAGAGGTAAATCAAAATCCTATTGTTAAAGAATTTGGATCATTTACTCCTGATAAAGTTACAGTAGAAGATCTTGGTGTTAATAATTCTCTTGCAATAAAATTGATGAAAGATGCAGGCTGGGATTAAAGTCGAATAAAATCTAAAATAGAATCAGAAATATAATATATATAAGTAAGGAGAGGTGGCTGAGAGGTCGAAAGCGAACGACTCGAAATCGTTTAATAGGAAACTATTCGTGGGTTCGAATCCCACCCTCTCCGTTTTATAAATTTAAACACTTCCAAATAAGCAAAAATTATAAAGTCTTTTTTTAAGTGATTAAATCTTTAAGCGCGGCGAAGTTATATCTACTTCCAAATTGCAGAACACATTATACAGTGGGAGGTTTTTTGTCAAAATTACTTAAATCAATAAACTGGCATATGTGACATTTAGGTAATATTTTATTCTCACTTTCCACGTGAAAGAAATAATTTGCCTACCTTATAGAAGTAGAGGAGTTGTTTTATTGAATTAGTGGAAACAAGGAAACACTTTATTCAGTAAAACTAAAAAAGACCCCCGTAATTAAGGGGTCTTTTTTTTTGCCTATTTACTGCTGTTGTTGGGAATTTTCATATCATTTAAAATTGTTCCAGTTCAAATAGTATAAATTTTAAAAATTTCTAGATTAATAGCTATAAGTCAATTTCAACTTTATTGAAATTTAAATTTAATATCTAATTAATAATAAAAGAAGATTTAGTTTTCCCAGAAGGGATCTGTAGTCAAAGAAACCTTTAATATATTTTTTTTATTATTTTTAATATCACTTATACAAGCTCTTACTGTTTCTCCATTTACATCTATTTCACAGGCTCCACAACTTCCTGTAAGACAACCAGTTGGAATTTCTAAACCTGCTTTTTCTGCACTAGAGAACCAATCATCTCCCTCTGAAACAAATGTTTCAATATTGTTTGGCCATGAAATTTTAATGTTTGTTTCTTTCAATTAAAAAATGATGTGAGATTTAGATGTTTATCGTATTCATTCGCAAGATTATTGATAATAGATTCTCTTTTCTTTTTATAAGATATAGATTTTTTATTTAATATTGGTAAGTTTTTTCTTTTCCTTATTAAATTAATATATTGATCTCTCCATCTATCATTTTCAAAGATCCCATGAATATATGTTCCTGCAATAGTCCCACCCCCATTATTCTCTTTGTACCAACCTAGATCTATGTCTTTAAAAATAGTTTTAATCTTTAGTTCGCTTTTTATGCCTTCTAATTCAGTTTGACCATTATGAATTTCAAACCCATTAATTTTTGATCTACATGGCCATACAGATTCAGAGTTTATCTGACGTGTTAATTTTTTTTTAGAGAAAGTAGTTTTTAATGGTAGTAATCCAATCCCATTAATTTTTTGTTCAGAATAATTTTTGGAACCCTCTTTAAAATATGGATCCTCAAGGGTTGTCCCTAACATTTGTAAACCTCCACAAATCCCAATAATATTACCCTTGTTATTTGAATATTCCCTTATGTCGTGAGATAAACCAGACTCTTCAAGAAATATTTGATCTTTAATAGTTTGTTTACTTCCGGGAAGAATAACAAAGTCATACTCGATCAAGTTTTGCGATTCTTTAATCCATTCAATTAATATTGATTCCTCATTTTCTAATGGGTCAAAATCTGAGAAGTTACTTATAGATGGTAATTTTATGATTCCAACTTTAATCTCAGGATTTTTAAAACGAGATTTTTTTTCTAATAAGTCCAAAGAATCTTCTGGAGGGAATGAATCATTTAACCATGGAATAATACCAATTACAGGAATTTGAGTTTTATTCTCTATCCAATTTTTCCCTTCTTGAAATAATGAAAGGTCTCCTCTGAATCTATTTATAATAATCCCCTTAATAAGTTTCTTTTCTTCAGGTTTCATTAATTCGAGAGTTCCGATTATTTGTGCAAATACGCCCCCCCTTTCAATATCAGTGACTAAAATGCAGTTCGCTTTTAAATACTTTGCAATTCTTAAATTAGTAAGGTCTCTATGAATTAAGTTCATTTCTACTGGGCTGCCAGCTCCTTCGATAATTAAACGACAATTTGGATTTTCTTTATAAATAAGGTTTAAACTTTTTTTAATTACTTCCCATCCTGGAATAAACCAATCTTTGTAGTAACTTTTTGCAGTAGTGACCCCCATACTTTTGCCAAGGTGAATCACCTCACTTATTGAGTTCCCTTGTGGTTTTAATAAAACGGGATTCATCTCTGAAGAAGGTTTAATACCACATGCGAATGCTTGAAGTGCTTGTGAATATGCCATTTCTCCACCTTCCCAATCAACCCAAGCGTTGTTACTCATGTTTTGTCCTTTAAAAGGTATTGGTTCTTCTCCTAAATTTTTAAGAATCCTGCAAATAGCAGTAACTGTTAACGATTTCCCTGCTCCACTGGAAGTACCTAAGACCATTATTGGTTTCTTTATTGCATGTAATTTCGCTTCTGGCTCCATTCGTAATTTATACTAATTTTAAAATTTATTAATCAGTAAATTGAATTATAATTTGGTAAAAAATTTGTGTTAATTCTAGCCTCTGCTTCTCAATCTAGAAAGAAATTACTAGAAAATTGTCAAATTCAATTTATTCAAATATCAAGTGACTTTGATGAAACTACTATTCAAGAAGAGAATATATTTAATTTAGCTTTGGAATTATCTTTTCAAAAGGCTAATAGTTTATCTGAAAATATTCCTACAACATTATTTCCTAAAGAATTTAATTATGGTCCATTGGAAATACTTGGGTGCGACTCAATTTTTGAATTTAAAGGGGAAGCTTATGGAAAACCATCTAATAAAGAGGAGGCATTTAATAGATGGAAAAAAATGTCTGGAGAATTTGGATATTTACATACTGGTCATACTCTAATATTTGGCANTTTTGATTCAACTTCNAAAATTTTNAAAATCACTGAAATAATAAAAAAAACAGTAAGTTCAAGAGTTTATTTTTCTAAGTTGGAAGATTGGGAAATCAAAAGTTATGTAGATACAAACGAACCTTTATACTGNGCAGGTGGATTTGCTTTGGAAGGAATAGGCGGTAAATATATAGAAAAAATAGAGGGTTGCTTCAGTAATGTTATGGGGTTGAGTTTGCCATGGCTAAGAAAGAATTTATATAGATAATTAATATAAAAAAAATAAACAAAAATAACAAAAAAAAACCCTATCTTTCGATAGGGTCTTTTTTGTGAAGTAGAAATTAATCTAAATCTGGCATTTCTAGAGCTGGTTCACTCTTTCTGTCGATTCCTTTNTCGAAACCAGCAGCNGCTGCTCTAGCACGNCCAGCATGCCAAAGGTGACCGATGAATGTAAACCATCCTAGGAAGAATTGAGCTGCAGCTAACCATTGTCTTAAGTTAACAAAGTTAACGGCATTTGGCTCTGTAATGATTCCACCAACAGAGTTGATAGAAGCGTTGGGAGCATGAGTCATATATTCAGCAGCTCTTCTTACTTGCCAAGGCTGAATATCATTTTGGATTTTCTCGAGGCTCAAACCGTTAGGACCTCTTAAAGGCTCTAACCATGGACCTCTGAAGTCCCAAAATCTCATTGTTTCACCACCAAATATAATTTCACC
>FUFK010037730.1_pt1 | contig 11867 bp, 24 predicted proteins | sample 1021851 | NCBI WGS metagenome assembly FUFK01 (sample SAMEA51879418, study PRJEB19060) | metagenome
ACCTTCAAAATGTTATTATAGAGCGTATAAATCTCATCTGTTGTCGAAGAAACAGTAACACGGATAGAAGTTGTGTCAATATTTGAGTTTGGAAGAATATATCTTTGATTTGGTTGAGAATAATCTATTTCAAATGATTTTTGAAGGTAAATTCCTTCATAAATTCTCAAATTACTAAAAGTAGCAGTATTATTATCGTTTGTTGTAGCTACAAAGTCGTCTGGAATTGAAAATATGTAATTACTTCCTAACTGATTACCTAAAGCAACTTGTCCAGCCTTCAAAGTTAAGATTTTTGTGTCATTAGTACCTAAATCTACAGTAAAATCAACCACAGCTTGTGCAGCTCTAGAAGATCTTGGAACATAACCAATATTTCTAGCGAGAGAAACGACATTTTCACGCAATGTAGCGCTATCAAGGAAGCACTCATTGACTGCCATGTTAGTATTGTAAGCAGTGATGTAAGAGTTATACGCTAAAAGGTCAATTAACGTGGAAAAGTTAGACCCCTCAAAGTCAAAATCAGCGAAATCACTGTTTACTCGAAGGTAATCTTTAATTTGAGCCCTAAGATCAGCGAAATCTAGGTTTGTAAACTGGTTAAATGACATTATACTCTAGTCGATTGGAGAATAAATTCTATATTTTGCTGTGGGAACTGCATCCCAGTGATATCATATGTGATATTGCAAGTTAATTGGTTAGTATCAAGCGGAAAAAGCACTGTTACAGAACAATTACTGACTCTAGGTTCGTAATTTTCCAACAAAAGTTTTATATCATCTTCTAAAACTTGAGCAACATCTGGATCTTGCTGCTCAAATAGAGTATCTTCAAGAGGACTACCTAATAATTTTTGGTAAAACCTTTCACCTACTCTTGTTCTTACTAAATTTGTGACAGATCTCTTGATTGCATCCTCATTTGTGAAGACACCGATGTCATTTGTCACAGGATGGCGACTAAATGACAGACTAATATCTCTAAAAGGAGTACTTGTTATAAGTGGTCTATCTACTTTTGCCATTATTCACTTAAATTTTGTTTTCTTTTCTNGTCATTGGCGTCATCACCAACAACTTCACGCAAAAGATCGTCTGCCGCTTCCTCTTCTGGTCGAGGATTAATGTATTTCTTATCGTCTGCCATGACAAATATACTAATTCAAATCTATTTAGACACAAAAAAAGACCCTTTGAAGGGTCTTTGGAGTTTTTTCGATGTTTTTTAACCAGCAGCTAATGGAGATTGCTTGTCATTTGTGTTTGCGGCAGCTTTTTTTCGTGCTTGAGCACTCACATCATACTGTCCTTTAACACTTCCACTAGCAAAACCAGCACTTTCTACGTTATGGGGAGCTAATTTTGGATCTGAATCTGCCATTTTTGACCTTTTTCTTTTTATTTATCAATTTGAGCTCGTAATCTATCGGGTGAGATCCCTTCATTCATATAAAAATTGAGTCTAACCCTTGCCTGTTCCTTATCGAGACCTACATCTTGATTAGGATCGTTGACACACCAGCCTGATGTGCCCAATTCTACGACCCTGTACTTTACATTTTCCATTGGTTGTGGCGTTGTCATTAGATAATCCTCGTTTTTTCGTGACCAACACGGATTTTAGGATCAATCCAGATCTCCATACCCGCTTCTTTTGCATCTAGACAGAAAGATACGTCTTCTCCACACATATCTTGAACATCTCCAGACTCAAAGACTTGCATTTTAGGAGCAAACCAAGGATATTTCATCTCTTTATGTTCAAATACACCATTTTTGATGAGTAACCAACCAAATCCAGTGTAATCAACAGTGAAAGGTTTGCGTCTACGAGAGATTGACTCGATAGTTTCATGATTCATCACTCCACCATTCTTAGCAAAGTCCTCTTCTTCTAACCAATGTGCAACAGATGTTGTTTTTCCATCCTCTGTGCAGTACCAACCACCAGCAATATCCTTCTGCATCCATATTAATCTATAGAATTGCTCTGTATTGAAGACAATATCAGAGTCAATCCATAACTGATAGTCATATTTTAATTTTCCGTCCCAAGGTATTTGATCTGGGCCTCTGAGAACGTTAGCACCAAGGCATTTGCATCTTGCAAAGTTAACCATTGATGAATAATCTTGTGAGATCTGAATACTAGATCCGTTCTGAACAAGGTCGAAGCATAGTTGAACGAAGTTCTTTAAAAAGATATAAGATACTCCTCTTCCTGGCAGACAGAAAACTATTGCTTTACCTTTCGCTAATGCCTTTGCCTCTTCTAAGTTAAAGTCATCTTCGACTTTCTTAGTTTTGGGGGCTTTAGCTTTTACTGTAAATCCTTTTGCCATAACATGTTGTAATTACATTCTTAAGTATACCACGGTCAAACCAATTTGTCCATAGTGTTATATTATATAGTCTTTTTTTATGAGCTCTTTTTGAGAAACTCCTGACTATTACAGGGGCCTAACAGCATTCCCTGATCGTTAATTCCTTTCAAAGCCATACTGTTGATTGCGATGTCACCAGCTACTGATAATCTTTTCTCATCAGTTAAGTAATGGGGGTAAACCGCATGAAACAGATCACTGGGAAAGATTAACATATGTCCTTCATTATATTGTTGTTCTAATTTCCAATTTACTTTTCTTACACTTCCAGTAATATCATTATAGGTAAGAACAAAATCCCCTGCGTCTGGGTGCATGCCATCTTTTGATTCTTGTTCTTCTTTCGCACAGGAAGGAATCTTAAGCCATACAACAAAAGAAAATATAGCGTCATGTTGATGTAATGCCTGATATTCTCCCTTCCCAGTATAATTTGCCCAGAACTTCTGAAAGGTTAACTCGTGTATATGAGTTGTCCTTAATCTATGAGGTATTCCAAAGTCTTCAATATATTGTTGTATTACTTTTCTCAGAACTTCTTGTTGAAAACGATTATCGTCATCTATCAACATCCATTGTTGCATTGCATTATCTGGCTCATACTTCTCTACAAGATGATGTAGATGATCTAAATGATCTTTATCCAGAGTTATATCTAGAACTCCGTAATTTGGTAATTCAATTTTCTTGGTTCTCATTTTTAATCACCTTTATTTCTTCTTTACGAAGTTCATCATTTGGATAGTTTTTAAAATACTCTGTTAGATATGCCAGTTTATGTTTTATATCTCCCGATGGAATATCTTCCATAATAAGGTTATCGCCAATATAGACGTTATAGGTATTCATCTTCCCAAGTAGCCATCATGTCCTCTAAGTCCTTACGGATATCAGGATGGTACATAAGATGGTTATCATGCTCTAATCTAAAAGAGATAGATTCGTAGATGTACTCCAGCTCCTTTACGTCGAGCTCTATATTCATTGTTTCTTCAGAAATGTTCATTATAAACTTATCTATACATTTGTATTTTTAAACGTTTGTTGTAATAGAAATCATTTCTTGTAGGCAAGGCACTTTTTCTATCAGGATTTATGGCTTCTGTTGGTGCCATACTATTCATTGCCACATCACCAGCAAGTGCAACACGGTACTCCGTTGTTGTGTAGTGAGGGTATACAATATGATTTAGGTCACTAGGAAAGAACAACATTTTGCCTTCTGCACGTTTCCCTAATACCCAACTTCTCTTTTGGTATTGTCCACATGTGTCAGGATAACAAAGTACAAAGTCGCCTGCTTCTGGTCTGAATCCAGCTTGAACCTGTCTTTCTTCTTCACCTTCAAATGGAATCTTGAGCCATACTACAAAGGTGAATATTCCTTGATGATCATGTATGCTTTGATAATCTCCATCTTTAGATACACGGCACCAGAAACGATTGAATGTAGGTATGTGATGATGTGTGGTTTTATGTTTATAAGGAGTTCCATATGTTTCAAAATAAGTTTGGGCTGCAGGCATCAAAACGTTGTTTTGAAAGAGTTCGTCATCATCACACAAAGCGAATTGTTTATTCTCTTGGTCAATCTCAAGTAAACGATTACCTTCCCACTTGGCACTTGGGGCATACTTATGTACAAGCGTCCACAAGTTACTAATATCTTTTTCTTCTAATTCACATTCGAGTACACCGTAATTAGGTAGGTCTACGGCTTTAGGTTTTTTCATTTAACTTCTCACGGTACTTACGACGGCCATTTACGACCTTCTCCATTTGTGCATCAGAGTATCTAGTTGTGTAATATCCCTTTTCCGCCAATTGTTTACTCGTATCGTCCAACGCGCTGATTTTCTGAATCATTATGATTGTAAACAACTGATCCATCTTAAGTAACAACCACAAATCTCTTCCCTGACAGTTCAAAAACGTGTTGAGTCCGTCAACGGCGCCAGACATTTGATCTGGATTTATAATATTTGCATCTGACTTTGCTGCCACTATGACTACATCGTGACTTTCATCGAAGTTCTCACACTCTCTCGTAACCACCTCCCAGTAGTCGTACGCGCTGAAATAGTCATAAACCTTGACTAACTTTAATCTGTTATCATCTCTTACTTTCTTCGCAAAGGGGCAACGAGGGCCTGTATAATCACCACCGTTTAGTTTATCGGGTTCCTGTAAGTAATCAATCCAATCATGCATGTATTCATGTAAAACATCTAAGTCATGATTGACAAATGCTTTAGATCTCATTAATAACTCTGATCCTCCTTTATACANTCATCGCCAATACAGACAGAGAAAGACAAGCTATCTGTATGATAAGACCTGTAGATCCTGCCCCATATGACATTGAACTCTTCTTGATCTAAGTTCTTAAACAAACACTTATCCTCGAAATAAATGTGATAGGATTTTACTCCTTTATCCGTTGTGGTACTTGAATTGTCCATGAACCTCCTTTTAACTCTACCATTTTGAACTTCTTCTTATTGCGTTCAATTTCCAACAACCATGATTCATTCATTGTGCTTCCATACTCAACTGGGTTCATACCCACAAAATCGAGTATTGCAGTGTCAACCATGTGATAGAGAGTATCCCAAGTGAGAGTGTACTGTAATGCAGACGCTATCTGTTCAACCTCATACTCAGTAAGGTTCTGATTCAAGACGCCTAATCTACATTCGACTAACTCATTCAAGTCAATCTCTATCTTACTATTCTTATATATTGCCATAATAAGTTCTTTACAGTTTCTTAATCAAATGATATACCTTCTTCATCGGGTAAGTCAAGAAGTTTCTCTTCCACCCAATGTTCCTTATTATCAATACCAGCTGCTTCAACGTATGCCATGATATGTCTATCCACTTGTTTGTAGATTGGATGTAAGTCTATATCCATACGAACATCATGTGCAATCTCAGCCACTTGCTTCTCTGTTAAACAATGATCAGGGTGAAGAAGATCACAACAAGGGATCCTCTTCTCAATCAACTGATTAATGTTTATACGAATCTCATAGTCGTTATAAACTGCCATTAGAACCACTTACCTTTGGATGCAAAGTTTACGATGGCAAATGATGAACCTATACAAAAGGACATCAATGCGAATGTTAATACAAATCCTTCAATCATTGTTTGTTTTATTAAGTTTACTCCTACAGTATAACACACAATCAGGTTACAAGCAACCCTTCTTGTCCAGTAATATTATAACTATCGTATGCCAAATCTCCAGCTAAACAAATACGGTATTCATCAGTAGAGTGTATTGGTTGTGCCATATGGTTTATATCACTAGGGAATACTATCATAGTACCATTCTTCTCAGGAGATAATGGAAAATGATGTTTACGAAGTTTTCCACAGGTATCACTATATGTAAGTATGACTTCACCAGCCTCAGGCCTAAAACCATATTGATCCATTCTTTCTTTCTCACTATCAATTGGATTATGTAACCAACAGATGAAAGTCATAATTGATCTATGATCATGTAATGCATGATAGTCATGCCTTGTACTTGCTCTACACCAGAAACGATTGAACTTTAACATATGACGATGTGTAGTTTCTATCTTGCCAGGTAAACCATACCTATTCATATATGCATTAACAAGAGGCATCAATATCTGATGTTCAAATAACTGATACCCTTCTGTAATTAACCATTGTTTATATTGTGTATCTACGCCCAGTAACTTATTGCCATTCCATCGAGCTGAACTTGGAGAGTTACCCTTTATAAGACTCCAACATAATTCCTGTTGCTTCTCATCAAGTACAGTATGAACGATTCCATAATTATTTGGATCTATGTAGTCAATTTTCATATGGCAAAATTTTTTATATCACTTTTTTTTCTTAGTGCGTTTTCGTATGCCAGCAGCCTTCTTTTGAGAGATATANTGTTTACATCTCTTGTCTATTTTAGACTTACCATTCTTGTGGATGTATGGGCTCATTTCAGCCTCCAAAAAATTTTTGAATCCATTAGTATTTAGCTCTCGATTTTGGTTCGTTGTAGGTTAGGGACTTAAGCGTTTTTATAAACCCCCCATCGCTACGCTATAAAAAAATCAAAATAAGAAAAAACCCTGGCAGATAGGTGCCAGGGGTGGGGGGGTGCTTATCCTAAATTAGGGTGGCATGCTTAGTGTTTATGCTGCCTCTGTTGGTATTGGTTCGGATGCCCTTAGTTTGGGATAGAAGCAGATGGCGGCGCTGTGGTTTCTGTGGTTTTAATCTGGTGTAAGTAATCTGCCTGCCATCTGGTAGCGTGAAAGTACGCTGAGCGAGTATATTCCGTGGCATTAGAGCATTACCTCCATACCTGATACGAAATCCTCCTTAAGGTTTTTGTAAGTTAAAAACCATTCAAAGTTACGCTGGATTACACCAGTGCCAGCGCTGAACTCATCTAGAATAGCATTTAATCTGCTCTTAGTGGTGTTAGTCTGCCAACCACCATCAAGGAGCACGACGCTGTTTGCATACACTTCAGCAATCTTGTTTCCGTGTAACTTGACTATGCTGCCAGCACGATTAGTAGCACTGCAAAAGAAGTTTGCTACCTCTGTGTTACCTGAGCGCCAATCCTTTCTGTGTCTGATTGCTCTATTCATGTTTTTTTCAATTACTCGCATGTGGTGCTCCGTGTGTTTGTTTGTATAATAGTATAATAAACGATTTACTAGGTAAAGCAACCTAGCAAATCTATAGAAAAGATTAAATTAATCTTCGTTTGTATAAACGCCTTCAACTACTCTTTTGCCGTTGAGAGCGTACCAGACTAATTCCGCTATGCCATACTGTTGTGCCATGTCATAGCATAAATCATATCCAAAATCATTTGTTACTAACTCTTTAATGTTAGTGTTAGGAACTTCTACGAAATATTCTGTGATCATAATAAAAAAATGTGAATGTTTAAAAATGGTTTATAATGGTTTTAACCCTATGCAAAGATAGGGTTTGCGTATTTACTGCAAGGGTGGGGATCTTCGGGACTGCAACCGAATGATGCAATAAAGGAATCTAACCCTTTTATCTCATCTGGTGTTAATGTATCGAAATCAACTGTAGCAATGTGATCTACACCCCATTCTGCAACTTCAAAAACAAATTCTTCCCAGTCGCAACAAACGTGTGCGACATTCTCGAAGTTTGCGTTATCTAGGATTCTCTTAGAGATTGATTCAATTCTGTTCATAAAAAACCTTGTGTTTGATTTATACCTTAATTATAGTCTATCAGGGCGCAAAAGCAACCGATTACAACAAAATATTAAGGTAAAATGGACGGAAATTAAATTGGCACAAAGGCCTAATTTTTTGGATTTTTCTTAATGTTTCCTTCATGTGCCAATATTGAAATCGGCACATATGGATAATTTACTAAATTTACCTATAATAGAGACTACCGCCTGTCCATTGTGCTTTAGCGGGATCGAGCGCTGCTTCTCTCTCTTTGATAATTCTAAAGTCAAAGCGTACGCCCTTGGCAGGAGCGCGCCATGAAGCAGGTTTAAAAACCTCGCCTTTGAATGATATAAAGGCAACAACCGAGGCATCAGAATATCCGCCCTCGCTGTTTGGATTCTGTTGTATTACCTTCCAGTATTTTTTGCCTTCGCTTAGTCTAAATTTCATTAAGCGCTCAGTACCATTAGCAATGCCTGCTAGTTGCTCTGCGGCATATGCTCGGCAATCCTCTCTGCCGCTTGGCGGGTTCTTAATGCTGTTTTGGTGCATATTGATTCTATACCTTTTGTAATTCTCCGCCAATGCTTCGCAATACTGAAGAGCGTATGCTTTCATTCTATCCTTAAGCATTAAAGCATCTTGCTCAGCGTTAATGTCATTAATTAGTTCAGATAATAGAGGCATAATAGTGTTTTGTTTTTGTATGTCCTATTATGGCATTTTTTACTGTATAAGGCAACATAGCGTAGCGCTCTAGTAGACAGTTTACCAACTGGCACAATGCTGTGGAAAACCTCTGCTTTTTTCTTAATGTTTCCTTCATGTGCCGATTAGCAAACTGGCACACAATGGGTTGCCGCTTTGTTCTTAATGTTTCCTTCATATGCCAGTTAAGAAATTGGCACAATCGGTCTTAATGTTTCCTTCATGTGACAGTCAGCAAACTGGCATAAGAGCGGGTTGCCATAGTTTGTCAAGCAAATCTTAATTTCTTAATGTTTCCTTCATGTGCCGATTAAGGAACTGGCACAGCAGAGGTTGCCAATAATTCTCTTAATGTTTCCTTCATGTGACAATATAAAAAGTGGCACATACTCGATTGCCAAAATAGTTTTCCACAAGTAGATTGTAAATTGTGGAAAAGTATCAAAAGTTTTCCACAGGAGTTTTCCACAGCCCTGTGGATAAGTCTCTGATATTGTGGAAAAAACTTTGTGTGGGTTTGGGTATAATGCGTTGCCATTTCATACCTTACGCGCCAAGGTGGCGGAACTCAGCGCCCTTTATGAGTCTTATATTAGTCTCTTTATACAAAACAGATATATGTTTTTTTATACATTTTTAAATGTTTTGTAAATAGGTTAATTTATATACAATTACATACAAACAAACACTAAAAAGTATGTAATTAGTTGCTCAAATTAACCACTAATTGCCCCCAGTATTTGAGCAACTTAGGGGCGGTATTTAATCACTCATTGTTTGCTCTGAAGCACTCCNATTTTNNTNTGAATTTGTGTTAATAACGAATAGATATTACCACTTGATTTGAGCGAAGAATGACCACGATAATTTCTNANTTCAGATAACACCAACAACTTCAATAACGATAGTTCCTGTGTAGAAAAATCTGAGTAGAATAACGCATTTAAGTTGTTTCTATGGGTCATAACTCTCTGTGTCAAAATCTATTTGAAAATCATCTAGGGAAAAATCTGATACAGAATCACGACTATCCTNTGCNNTCACTTAACCACGNNACGAATTGTTTAGCACTANGTTGTTTANNNTTCTTAGAGTTTGNNTTNCTGTACCACGATTAATATGCCTCCTCTAAGTTAGCACGAACTGTGGCAATTTCTCCCAGATTTTCTACATATAACGACTTTATTCTCTCTCGTTCATTATCATTTAACTCTAGTAATTCTCGCCAGTTCCAATCACTAGGCGGTAAACAGTTAGAGTTATCTACAGTAAAATCTATTGTTACTCTATAACGAGTAACTTTGTTCCCTGATTTAATGTGAGAGTCCATAAGAATTGAGAGAGAATGTTTACATTTAATTCTAACATATAATTTCCCTAATTGTCAACAACGACAGATTATTTCTTATCTTCGTTGTTATTTAGTGGGGAAACTTTGTCAGAATTTGTGTAGCATAACGAATCATTATGTGTAAAAATTTGGCGCGTTCGCCTCGGAAGGACTCATATAATGAGAGACAAATAAAGACGAGTAATTGTTAGATAGTGGACTTATAACAATAAGGGCAAACCATTGATGTACGCCACTAAGTATAATTAAATACTCATTAAAACTGTCATCACATATAAGAAGTCAACGCATGAGGGCGGTTCGGTTCAAAACTGATTGACTTGATACAAAATTCAAATGTATCACTAATCTTATCAATTAGGTGTTCATCATCATAGGCGAACCATATACCTAAAACATTATCTTGCATTGCAATTTGTTCTTCACAACTGATACCATAACTTTCGCCATCATTGCCATCATCAAAATCAAATTCAATTTCGGTAACAATGTAGGATTTTAATTTTGGTTCATTCATTGTGCCATATCCTCGAATAATTCTTCGGTTAGTCTTATCGCCTCTAACTCTGATAGTTCGGGGCGCTCTTCCAACACTTGTTCAAATATTGCCTCAAGTAAGGCATCATTTTCAATACAACTCATTTTAGTTACCTCCTAATGGATTAATGTGTGATGATACAATTTTCATGGCAACAAGTAAATCTTGTTCCCTGACTTCATATAGTTGAGACTCGATTGAGTCTAATAGTTTTTTTTCTTCATCATCATTATATTCAAAATTGTCTATAATGAATTGTAGAAATTCTAGTTGTTCGGTGTTTAGGTCTAGTTTCATAATTCTCCTTAGTCGTACATTTCAAAATTTGTCATTGCATCATGTAATGCACTAAGGCAATCCGCAATATCCACGTTGTAATCAGTAAACTCGATTACTTCAGTAAACTTTCTGACCAACTCATTATACTGTTGGTCATCACATACCGCCCTATCTTCCATGTCAACAGTAATGTATCTAAGTTTGTTTTGTAAACCTTTGATTTCTGCGTATGAAGTGGTGTTCATAAAACCTCTGTGTTTGTATATACTAATGATAGTCGAAATTGGTCAAAAAGCAACGGGCACTTGTGCCACCTTTATTACTGTCACATCTTTGTCATATTCAACACCACACCCAAGTAAGTTAGAAAAAACAACTTTATCTAAAAATTGTTTGTATCGAGTTGCCCTGATACTGTCAACAACAAAAGTCATTAATTCTTCAATTAAGAAATTAGTCTTATTACTTGTAGCATCAACTAAAAAGTCATTTTGGTAAACAACTTCGGCAAATTTCTCGCCATCAACTGTTAGGATAGTTGTTCGAGAATCAACTGCCTTAACTTCGATACCATTACTCAATTTGAGATATTTTCTCTCATTAAGGGCATCAAGTAGTCTCTTTTGAGTCTTATTGATATACATTACTCTGCCTCCTCTGAAAAATAGTCATATAACTCATTAATATGAGTTTGTAAATCTAAAAGGCAATCTCCAATAGTAAAAGTGGTGCCTTCCCAATCTTTAGGAATATCCATTAATGTTTTTGGTTCACTCTCAAATTGAGACTCATGATATTCTTCAATAATGTCATTATTGATTGAATGACCCTTGATAGTTTCAACAACGTCATTAATGTTGTATAACATATTTGCCATGTAATCTCTGTTCATTACACTGCCTCCAAATCTGATAGGAAACATTCTACTGTCTGAAATTCGTAGTCTGTAATCCAAGTTTTAACAACGGCATAATCGTTGCCTCTATCTAATAGAACAACATCGCCTTGAATGTCATCATGTATTTTGGATTGAACTGTAGTTCCAAGTTTGATAACGCTGATGTCCTGACCAATTCTTAGAACATCTTTTTTACATAATTCTTTGTACTCTTGAATAGTCATAAATTTCAAATGTGTTTGTATGTATTAATAATAGTCGAGATATAACTAAAAGCAACCACCCCATGTGACAGTTTAACAACTGGCACACTTCCACTTGATTTTTTTCTCTTCATTGAGAATATCAAAGCATATTTCGCATAGGCAGTCGGCATGAGGCACGGCGTCTCGCCAATCGTAATCTTCTTCTATTGGACTATCCCAATAGTAATATAAGTCAGGTTGGTAATCAGGGTCATTCTTATCTTTTTTCTCAAAAGATAAG
>FUFK010746192.1_pt1 | contig 11866 bp, 14 predicted proteins | sample 1021851 | NCBI WGS metagenome assembly FUFK01 (sample SAMEA51879418, study PRJEB19060) | metagenome
ACACTTGAACAATTAACAAATCCTAAGATAAATAGAGAAGTTGGTACAAACTATTTAAATATGTTACTTGAAAAATATGGAAACAAACAATTAGCATTAGCCGCATATAATTACGGTATGAAAAATGTAGGAAAAGATACAAATAATGATGTGCAAAATTTTAATAATTTACCAAAAAGCGTACAAGATTATGTAAAAAATATTTTAAATATTCAAGTAATAGAACAATCAAAAACTAACACAATAAATCCATCTGGCATGATGGGTAAATAAAAGTTTCCTAACGTAAAACTTAGGATTAGTACAAGGCTACTTATACAATCGGTATAACCCCTAATGTACTCAACAACCAAAAATGGCTACTCACAATGTGTGACCCCATAGGAGGAAATAATGGCTCAAGCAAAAGCTAAAGAAGCAGAAATACAAGAAAAACAAGATGTGGTTGACGAACAGGCCCCAACAATGTATCAAAACCCTTATCGTAAGGATTTAGATAAAGAAGTTGAAGACCCTAGACAAGCTGTAGAGGACACCAAAGAAGAGGCGACTCCTCAACAAACAGGTTTTATTAACAATGAAACTCAACCAAACCATGATTACAAAAAAAGATATGACGACCTTAAATCGCACTACGATAGAAAGCAAAATGAAAATAAGCAGAAAATTGAAGAGCTAGAGGCTAAAGCTAGACTTGCTGAAAAAGATAAAGCAATGGCAGGATATACTCCGCCAAAGTCTGATAAAGACCTTGAACAATTTAAAAAGAAATATCCAGATGTGTATGATGTGGTAGAAACAATATCTCAAAAACAAGCATCAAAACAAGTAGAATATTTACAAGAAGAAGTAAAATCTCTTCGTAAGCGTGAAGAAGACTTAATTGTACAAAGTGCTTATAGAGAATTGGTGAATGCTCACCCAGACTTTATTGAATTAAAAGATTCACAAGAATTTATAGATTGGTTGAATACTCAACCTGCATCTATATCAGATGGTGTAACTAAAAATAGTAAAGATTCTAAGTGGGCAATTCGTGTTGTTGACTTGTACAAAGCGGATAATGGAGTAAGTAAGAGCAGACCAAGTTCGACTACTAGTGCGGCTCAGAGTGTGACAAAGACAAAGGCCAAGTCTGTAAATGTTTCTGGCGACACTAATAAGAAAATTTGGAAACAGTCCGAAATTCAAAAAATGAGTGCAAGGACTTATGAAAAGTTCGAGAAGGAGATTGATATTGCCTTTAGAGAAGGGCGTGTTGATACTCGAGCTTAATAACTTAACCTTATAGGAGAATAATTATGGCGATAAGTGCATCAGCAGGTTATGACAACTTACCTTCGGGTAATTGGCTACCGGCGATATATTCGCAAAAAGTTCTCAAATATTTCCGTAGAAGCTCTGTTGTTGAGGGTATCACTAACACTGATTATGCGGGAGAGATTGAGAACTATGGCGACACCGTAAAAATTATCAAAGAACCGACAATTTCTGTCGCTTCTTACACAAAAGGTCAAACTACTAATTTACAAAATCTTGCTGACGACCAAGAAACTTTAGTCGTAGATACAGCTAACTATTTTGCATTTAAGGTAGATGACATCGAAGAAAGACAATCTCATGTTAATTGGGAATCTCTAGCTACTTCTTCTGGAGCTTATGCTCTTAAAAGAAAATACGATAGAGATATTTTAGAAACTATTTCTACTACTTCTGGAATTAATGCAGGAACAGCAGTAACTGCTAACACAGGTGACTTAGCTCACAGTGTTATCGCAGAAGCGGCTCGTCTATTAGACGACCAATCTGTACCAGAAGAAAATAGATGGTTTGTAGCACCTCCAATTTTTTACGAACAATTAGGTGCGGCGGCTTCAAAAGTTATGGACATGTCTGTAATGGGAGGCGGCCAATCTCCATTAACTAATGGATTGGTATCTGACATTACAATTTCTGGTATGAAATTGTATAAAACAACTGCGTTAAATAGGTCTGGAACAGATATTATTACAGTATCTGGTACTTCTAATGCTTTTTTCTGTATGGGTGGACATATGTCTGCTTGTGCAACAGCTTCGCACATTGCGAAAACTGAAGTAGTTAGAGACCCAGATTCTTTTTCTGACGTAATTAGAGGATTGCATGTTTATGGTGGTAAGGTCTTAAGACCAGAAGCTATCACTAGAACAGCAGTTGTCTTAACATAATAGGAGGTTTAAATGGCAACAGTAAGTAAAGTAACTGGCGGAACAGCAGGTCATCCTTCTACAAGAAGAAAACCTTATTACGTTGAAAACACAATTGATAACTCATTGTTTGACCCGGATAACGCTGATATTATAGAAGCGTTAAATGTACCGGCAGAAACATTAGTTATAGCGGCAGGATTAGAAGTGCTAACTGCATCTTCTTCTTCTGTAACAATGGACTTAGGTATTACAGGTTCTACAGCAGGACACCACGACCCGGATTGTTGGGTAGATGGTTATGATGCTACAGGAACTGGTCTAGCTCCAATGGATGCTACTGATGCGGCGGCAATGTTAGTTGTTAAAACAGCAGACACTATTGATATTTTAATTGGCGGTGCACAAGACACTGCGGGTAAAGTAAGAGTGTGGGCAGTTATGTGTGATGTAAGTGGTTCAGATGAAACTGCTTCTAATAGCTCATAAGATAAATTAAATTAAGGGGGCATAAGCCCCCTTTTTATTAACCATAGGGAGTTTTTAAGGATTAATTATATGACAAAATGGAATATGATAAAAAAACAAACAACTTCAAATGGAAAAGTTATTTCAACTGGAGAAAAAACTACACCTCTATTTGATGATACAAATACAAAAGAATTAGAAAATAAAGTTAATAAATTAGAAAATAAAGTTGATAAGATTTTAAACATATTGGAGAAAAAAATTGATTATACCGTGTGATTGTGGAAAAGAAATAGAATGTACATGTACGCCGTGTATTACATGCGGTGCATTAAGAATTAGTGATTGTGTTTGCCCCGAGGAGTGCGATTCCTGTGGAGCTTAAAAAAATAAAAAACACAAAATATAAGACTAAGTTAAAAGAAAAAGTAACTAAACCAAAAGTTAAACTAAATTGTATAGGTTATCCAGAAGATGACCCTTATGGATTAGCGGCGGCTTTTTGGACAATATTTACTAAACCAAAAGGAGATAAAAAAAATGTCTAAGCCCGGATTGTATGCCAATATAAATAAACGTAAAAAAGCAGGAACGTCTCGTTCTAAATCAAAATCAACTATATCACCAGAAGCTTATGCTAATATGCAAGCAGGGTTTCCTAAAAAGAAAAAAATGTATGGTGGTAAAATGAAGAAAAAGAAAATGATGTATGGCGGGCAATCTAAATTAGACGTAGCAGAACCTAAAGGTAAATTAACTGCGGCTGATTTTAAAAAACTTGGTAATAAAGGTAAAATGTATGGTGGTAAAATGAAAAAAACTACTAAGAAAATGTATGGCGGTAAAATGCATATGAATAAAAAGAAAGGCAAGTAATGAAAGGCGTAAAGCATTANACAAAAGATGGTAAGGAGTGGAAAGGTAAAACACATAAGCATAAAGATGGAACTTTAATGACTGGTGCTACTATGACAAAAAATAGTAAAAAATTAGTTCACTTTAAAGACCTATCTGCAAAAGCTAAAAAAATAGCGAGAGGTTAATGGTTGCTAAAAAATATCAAAATCCTAAAGGTGGATTAAATGAAAAAGGAAGAAAACATTTTGAAAGTAAAGATGGTGGTAATTTAAGAGCACCATTAAAATCTGGAACTAGTCCTAGGCGTGTTTCATTTGCATGTAGATTTGCAGGAATGAAAGGGCCTATGAAAGATTCTAAAGGAAGACCTACAAGAAAAGCATTAGCATTAAAAGCTTGGGGTTTTGGAAGTGTTGGTGCGGCATCTAAATTTTGCCAAACTCATAAAAAATCTTGACAAAACAAGGATTTAGTGTATAATATATAAAGGGAGACATGGCTACAACATATTTAACATTAGTAAATAATGTATTAAACGAACTAAATGAATCAGAGTTAACATCTACTACTTTTTCAAGTAGTCGTGGAATACAAACATCTGTTAAAAAGTTTGTTGTAAAAGCTATGCATGAGATATACAATAGTATATCAGAAATACCGGACTTATATTTATCTACTACACAAGATACTTATGCAGGTCAAAGAGAATATTCTCTTCCTAGTTCTGCATCTCCACAAAGTACAGATTTGCCTTACAGAAAAATAGATTGGCAAACTTTTAGATTAGTTCCTAAAGAATTAGTTACTAATGGAGAGTTTACTAGTAACATAACTAATTGGACTACAATTGCAGGTTCTGGTAGTGCCGCTTATAATAGTGGTGGTAATGGTAGAGCTAGACTAAATGATTATGCTATCTACCAAGCTATATCTACTGTAGTAAATAAAGATTATCGAGTACAAATAAGANTTTTTGATTCTAATAGTGTAGGACAAGCATTAAAAGTACAAGTTGGTACAGCCGCAGAAGGCACACAAAATTTAAGTACAACTTTAACAGTTTCTGATTATGGTGCAGGAGCAGTGTTAGACACAACTTTTACTGCAACAGCACAAACAAGTTATATAACATTAAACAATACAGTTACAACAACTAATTTAGACGTAGATTATGTAAGAATATCTGAAAACATACCTGTAAGAAAACTAAAATATATAACATATGACCAATACAATCGTATGTATTTAGAAAGAGATTTAACTAATAACTCATCTTCTTATGGTACACCAGAAATAGTCTATGCAACACAAAATAAAAAATTTGGTTTATCACCAGTTCCAGACGCAAGTAATTACACAATACAATATGAATATTGGAAAGTTCATACTGATTTATCAGCACATGGTGATACAATNGATTTAGACGATAGATTTAAAGGTATTATAATTAATAGAGCAAAATATTATGCTCATATTTTAAGGTCTGATTTACAATCAGCACAACTTGCTGATAGAGAAGTTAAAGAAGCTTTAAAAGCTATGCGAGTAGAATATATTAATAATGCTTCATACATGACAGACCATAGAGTTAATCATGGGGGTCGTGTAGGTTCTGGAGTATTTTAATGCCATATACAGGTATGCAAAAACCTATGGTAGTAAGTTGCTCTGGTGGCTTAGTACTAAACAAAGATGTTTTTGCTATGCACCCCGGAGAAGCTTTACAACTACAAAACTTTGAACCAAGTATTGAAGGTGGTTACAGAAGATTAAATGGAACTACATTATATAACTCAACAATAGTTCCACAAGTTTCGGCTTCTACTGAAAGAATACAAATGTCTGCTATATTTAATGATTTAATTATAGCGGCTAGAGGTGGTACAGTTTATACTGGGTCAACTTCTGGAAGTTGGACATCAAGAGCAACAAGTAAAGGTACTACAAATACTTATGATTTTGATAAATATAATTTTGATGGTACTGATAAAATAATTATTGCTACAGGAGAAGCGGCGGCATTTACTTTAAATACAAGTTACTCAGAAGATATAATAAATGCAACAGGAGGCGGTACTGCACCAACTAATCCTAAGTTTGTAAAATCATTTGCAAACCACATGTTTTACGCAGGAATGTCTAATGCAACATCAACTTTATTATTTTCTGGCCCTTATACAGAAGATGATTTTGATACAGGGGCAGGCTCTATTATTATGGGTGATGTTATTACAGGGTTAAAAGTATTTCGTGATGAACTTTTTGTATTTTGTGAAAGTAGTATATATAAAATAGCAGGTACAAGCTCAAGTAACTTTGCAAAAGCAGAGGTAGCAAAAGGTATAGGTACATTAGCCCATCATTCAATACAGGAGATAGGTGGTGACATTATATTCTTAGCGGCAGATGGTATTCGTACTATTGCAGGTACAGCAAGAATTGGTGACGTAGAACTAGGTACTGTATCAAAACAAGTACAAGATAGAATAAATGATATCGGTTATGATAATGTAACGTCTTTAGTTATTAGAGATAAATCCCAATATCGTTTATTTTACCCACAAACAAACGGTGGTGAAGCAAGTTCAAAAGGTTTAATAGCTGTTATAAAACAAAATCCTAACACACAACAAATGGGTTTTGAGTATGCAGATATAAAAGGTTTAAAAGTTTCTAGTTGTGATTCTGATTTGATTAGCAATGTAGAGACAACTGTATCAGGTGGTTATGATGGTTACATATACAAACAAGATGATGGTAATGTTTGGACAAGAGCAAGCATAACATCAACTATGGATGCAACTTTTCGTTCTCCAGATATGACAATGGGAGACCCCGGCGTTAGAAAAAACATGCAAAGAGTTAATGTTAACTGGAAGCCAGAAGGTGAAGTAAGTGCCAGTATGTTTGTACGATATAATTATGATGATAGCGATACCCCACAACCAAACGCATTTACTTTAGAAACATCTGGAACTGGTGCAATATTTGGAAGTGGTAAATTTGGCACAGCAGTTTATGGACAAGGAGATTTACCAATAACAAGACAAGGAATAGAAGGCTCTGGTTTTGCAGTAGCTTTAAAAATAACAGACACAAGTTCTAACAATCCATTTGCATTGAGAGGATTTGAATTAGAATTTACACCGGGAGGAAGAAGATAAATGGGAGCAACATATACAAGACAAAGCTCTAGTAACATCGTTGATGGAAACGTCATTGAAGCGTCTGATTTAAATAATGAATTTAATCAGTTATTAGCGGCATTTGTTGCAAGCTCTGGACATACTCACGATGGTACTGAGGCAGAAGGTGGAGCAATTACTAAGTTATTAGGTACGGCAATTACTATTGGTGATGCAACATCTGGTACAGACATAGCAGTTACATTTGATGGAGAATCAAATGATGGTGTATTAACATGGATGGAAGATGAAGATTATTTTCAATTTTCCGATGATTTATTACTTAGTACAACAGAAAAATTACAGTTTAGAGATACAGCAATATATATTAATTCATCTGCTGATGGACAATTAGATTTAGTTGCTGATACAGAAATACAAATAGCGGCTACAACTGTAGACATAAATGGTAATGTAGATATATCTGGAACATTAACTGTTGGCGGTGCATTAGATTTTAGTGATGCTAATATAACTAATATTGGTAGTATTGCTTTAGATACTATTACAAATGATGGCACAGATATTACATTAGATTCTAGTGGCGATATTATATTAGATGCTGATGGTGCTGATGTATTTTTAAAAGATGCAGGAACAACATATGGTAGTTTAACAAATAGTTCTGGTAATTTAATAATTAAATCTGGTACAACTACAGCTTTAACATTTAGTGGTGCAGATGCAACATTAGCAGGAGATTTAACTATATCTGGTGATGACCTTACAATGGGTACAAATACTAGTGGTTATATTCTCGTAGCGGATGGTACTAACTACAATCCTGTAGCTATATCGGGTGATGTTACATTAGCATCAAATGGTGCTATAACAATAGCTTCTACTGCTGTAGAAAATTCTATGTTAGCAGGTTCTATTGCTGACTCAAAATTAAACACAATAACAACAGCCGATAAAGTTTCTGGTGCGGCAGTTCAAATAGATGGTGCTACAGATGGTACATCAATTACTCTTGCAGATACAGATAAAATATTAGTTGATGATGCAGGCACAACAAAATACATTAATGTTTCTCAACTAAACACTTATACAAGTGCTAGTATAGCGGCAGACAATATTTCTACTGGTGATGCGGCAGTAACTTTTGCTACATCGGCAGGTAATATTACAATAGATGCTCAAGGCAGTGATACTGATATTATATTCAAAGGTACAGATGGTGCTTCTGATATAACTGCTTTAACTCTTGATATGAGTGCGGCAGGAGCGGCAACATTTAATGATAAAATTATTGCAACGGAACTAGATATATCTGGTGATGTTGATATTGATGGTACATTAGAAGCTGATGCAATTACTATAGATGGTACAACTTTAGCAGAAACTATTTCTGATACTGTTGGGGCTATGGTAAGCTCTAATACAGAAACAGGTATTTCTGTAACATATGAAGATGGTGATAACACTTTAGATTTTGTATTAGGCTCTTCTCAAACAGCTATTTCATCTTTAACAAATACAAGTTTAGTTATTGGTAGAGATGCTGATAACGATATAGATTTTGCTACTGATAATACTATATTATTTAGAGCAGATGGAGCAGACCAAATAAAACTTATAAATGGTGCACTTGCTCCAGTAACAGATGATGATATTGACCTTGGTACTAGTTCTTTAGAATTTAAAGATGGATACTTTGATGGTACTGTAACAGCAGATGCTTTTGCAGGCCCATTAACAGGTGATGTAACTGGTAATGTATCGGGAACGGCGGCAACAGTAACTGGTGCGGCACAATCAAACATTACTTCTTTAGGAACACTTACTACACTTACTGTTGATAATGTAATTGTTAATGGAACAACAATAGGTCATACTGATGATAATGATTTAATTACTTTAGCAGATGGTATTGCAACTGTTGCAGGAGAAATATCTGTAACAACTTTAGATATAGGCGGAACAAACGTAGCGGCAACTGCGGCAGAATTAAATATTATGGATGGTGGCACTGCGGCTTCGTCTGTAACATTAGCAGATGCAGATAGATTAGTAACAAACGATGATGGAACAATGAAGCAAGTAGCTTTAACAACATTAAAAACATATTTAACCAGTGCAGGATTTTCAACTGAAGACCCAACGGCACTTGCGATTGCCCTTGGTTGAGTTAGGATAATAGGAGGATAATAAATGGCTAATACTTTTAAAGTAGTAACTAAAGCAGGAGTAACCAGTGCTGATGTTATCTATACAGTAGCNNGTTCTACAACAACTGTAGTTCTTGGNGTTATGGTAGGTAATACAACAACTGGTCAAATTACTGCTACAGTTAGTTTAGGTTCAGATACCTCTAACAGAGCAGGAGCAAATAATGAAGACAACCAAACAGTTGAGCTAGTTACTAATGCACCTATTCCTGTTGGCGGAACTCTAGAACTATTAAGTGGAAATAAAGTAGTAATGGAGACAACAGATACACTGTCACTGACAGCATCTGGTGCGGCTGATATTGCTTTGTCAATNATGGAGATAACGTANAATGGCATACTTAGGTACACCTATAGATACCAGAAANCAATTTCAATCTCTTNNAGGNAAGAGGTTTAATGGTGATGGAAGTACAACTGNNTTTACTTTAGATGTAGCACCTTCATCTACTTTAGACATTGAAGTATTTGTTGGNAANGTANGNCAAGACCCTAACTCAGCATANACTTTATCTGGAACAACATTAACGTTTACTGGTGCACCTCCTAGCGGCACAAACAATATTTATGTTGTTCATCAAGCAAAGAGTGTAGGAACTATTGATGTTCCAGATGATATTATATCTGGTAAAACTTTAGTAACACTAGATAATTCTAATGACCATGTATTAATAGAAGATGCTACAGATGGCGAATTAAAAAGAGCATTAATACCTGCGGCTTCGTTTACAGGTATAGATGACCAATCTTCTTCAAATGATGACCAACTTACAATTACAGATACAGAAGTTGTAATAAATGAAGATTCAGATAGTATAGACTTTAGAGTAGAGTCTAATGGAGATGCTAATTGTCTTATAGTAGATGGCTCTGCTGACAAAGTTGGTATGGGTTTAGCGGCTCCAGAAGGAAAACTTCATATACTTACTGGTGATGCTTCTGTTGGGCCAAGTGGAGATGCAGATGAATTGGTTGTAGAAGCAAGTGGTTCTGGTGGTATATCAATATTAACTGCAAATGATGGTGCGGGAAATATTTATTTCGGAGATAATGGAGGTGATGCTCGTGGTTTTATTCAATATAATCACACTGATGATTCTTTGCGGTTTGGTAGTAGTGGTGGGCAGGAAAAATTTCGAATTTTCAGTACAGCATTAACAGTTGCAAAAACTGGTGAAGCTACAACAACAGTTGGACATGAGCTTAGAACAAATGGGTTAGCTATATTTACAACAAATACTACTCAACCTCTTTATCTTAATAGACAAGGTGATGATGGTACTTTAGTTAGTTTACGACAAGCAGATTCAGAAGAAGGCACAATTTCAGTTAGTGGTGGAACAGTTTCTTATAATGCTTTTGCAGGTTCTCACTGGTCAAGGCTAGCTGACAATTCAAAACCAACAATACTTCGTGGTACAGTTATGGAAAGTATTTCTACTTTGATGGATTGGTATCAAGTGGAATACACAAAAGATTCTAAAAAATTTACAAAATATATTGGTGCTTTACCAAATGGTAAAAGTGTAGGAGATAGCCATACAGTAACAGTAAATGGTGTTGAAGAAACAGGAGTTATTTCTAAAGAAGATAATGAAAGACTACCTATGTGTAAAATTTCAGACACAGAAGATAGTAAAGCAGTGTATGGAGTATTTATGGATTGGGATGGCGATGATGATACTATAAATGATATGTACGTTACAGCACTCGGTGCATTTGTAGTTAGAATACACAAAGATGAAACAGTTGCTATAGGTAACTGGCTTGTAAGTAAAGGTGATGGTACAGCAAAAGTATTAGCAGGAAACACACCAATAACAGCCGATGTTCAAAGTTCTATAATAGGAAAAGTAACATCAACAGAAAAAACACATACATATNNTGATGGNTCNTATTGNGTNCCATGCACATTACATTGCGGATANGAGGAGTAACACATGAGTAAAACACAAATACCAACAGGTGGNATAGCAGATGATGCAATCTCCGAAGAGCATTTGGATGCCACTGCAATAACAGGAACAACTGCTTTAGCGGCAACTCCAGATGACACTGATGAGGTTCTTATTAGTGATGGAGGCACACTTAAAAGAATAGATTTTAGTCATTTTAAAGCTGCAAATTTTGCTTCATTGATATCTACAACTACTGTTTCATCAAACACTGCGGCTGTTGATATTGCATTAACAGGAAGTTTTAATACTTACCTTGTAAGTATAGACGCTTTTAAAGCGGCAGGTGATAATGAAACTTTTAGAGTTTCAGCTTCTGTTGACAGTGGTAGTAATTACAATGTTACAGCTTATGCAGGAGTTAAATATGTTTTTTCAGCAGATGAAAGTGGAAGCACTGGTGATTTTTTAACTGACCATTTTGCAAGTGCGTCAACTACTCCATCATTAATTGAAGGTTTAGGTAGTGGCTCAACTGAACATAGTAATTTAGAAATGACTTTTTTTTCGCCAACACAAGCAAGCACGGGTAAAATGTTTGGATGGAGAGCTATTGGGTATAAAAGCGATAATCATTACACACACTGTGATGGCGTTGGAAGATGGGATACTTCATCTGCTATAACTCATCTTAGATTTACTTTTAATTCAGAAAATGTTGCCGCAGGAAAATTTTCATTATATGGAGTTAATAGATGAGTAAATATAAAGCATTGATGTCAGATGGCACATTAAAAGATTTTTCAGCAAACGATGAAGCGGCAAGAGATGCAGAAATTAAAGCATGGAATGACGATGCTTCTAATAGAAAACTAAGACAAATAAAACAATTAAGAAAAATAAAACTTGAACAAACAGATTGGATGTCTAATTCTGATGTTACCATGCCAAGTTACATTAAGACTTGGAGACAAAGTCTTCGTGATATACCCACTAATTTTGATACTTCTAAATATGATGAATTATTAGCACATGATGATAAAGGTAAATATACACATTCAATATGGACACAACCAACGGAGTAAAACATGGCACTAAGTAAA
>FUFK010049433.1_pt1 | contig 11864 bp, 12 predicted proteins | sample 1021851 | NCBI WGS metagenome assembly FUFK01 (sample SAMEA51879418, study PRJEB19060) | metagenome
TTGAGTAACTTAAATAGACAGATTTTATTTAATACCTCAGATGTTGGAAAATTGAAAGTTAATCAGGCAAAATCTAAAATCANNAAAATNTATAAAAAAATAAANATTAAAACTTTTANNNTNAAAATTTCNAANAANAATATTNATTCAATNATNAAAAATTTTGATATTGTTTGTGATGGAACTGATAACTTTAATACTAGATATTTGATAAACGATTTTTGTAAAAAGAATAAAAAAATTCTCATTTCAGCTGCCATTAGTAAATTTGATGGCCATCTATTCAAGTATAATTTCAAAAAAAAGGGGCCCTGCTTAAGATGTTTTATGCCTGATCAGCCTTTGAAAGAGAATAATTGTGAAACGGAAGGAATATTTGCCCCGGTAGCTGGAATAATTGGGGCCTTGCAAGCAAATGAAGTTTTAAAGACAGTTTTAGGTTTAAAAGATGATCTAAATAATAATATTTTAGTTTTCAATTCTTTAACTATGTCTTTAAGAAAAATAAAAATTATCAAAAGTTTAAATTGTTTAAATAAATGCCATTAATTATAATTTTATTTTTATTATTACCATATGAAATTGTTCATTCCATGGATGAATATTTTCTTACGCTAAGAAACGATAAAGTAAACTTGCGTCAAGGCCCTTCATTTGATTATCCTATTAAGATATTTTATAAAAAAAAGTTTTTACCTGTAATTATTCAAGATAAATCAGATAATTTTAGAAAAGTTAGAGATCATGAAAATAATTCTGGATGGATACATATTTCTCAATTGTCTAAAAAAAAGGCAGCAATCACTGTAGATGATGATTTAATTTTATTTAGTAGTTCCACAATTTATTCTAATCCAATAGCAATACTCAAAAAAGGGAGACTTGTGAGAATAAACAAATGCAAAAATGAATGGTGTAAAATTTATACTGGAGAATTCAAAGGATGGTTACAAAAAAAAAGTCTTTGGGGTTTGCTTTAGCTAAAATCTAAAGCTAAGGCTTTTTTGTTAGCATCAGTTAATTTTGAAGTATGAGCGTACATATCGTGATCAATTCCAATTATTACTTCATTGGATTGATCTTTAAATTTCTCTATTTGACTATCACTGAATTCAAAATGTACAAATTGAACTGATGAAGCTTTGCCTTCAGCAGAAGTTCGATCTACATCTTGCTCTGGTATCGATTTTATTTTTTCATCTCCAATTTTTAAAAATATTTTTTCCTCAATTCCACCAACTTTATTTAAAAACTCAGCTCTGCTTAATGGGTTGTCTATTTCAAACATCAATGTAGCTACTAGTTCTTTGCCTTTTGGTATTAGTGGATTGTAGGCGGCTAATTCATCTTTCAATTGCTCGTCTCCACCTTTTTCGATATGTAACATTTCTTGAATTTGAGCTTTCATGGTCTCATAAGACTCAAAATAAAAATTTGCATACGGTCCTAGGGAAACTCTTCTATCTTTTTTGTAAGAAACTATTTCTTTTCTATAAGCTTTTCTATTTTTAGCGTACTCCTCTGCTGGTATAAGATCAGCTTTTGTAACTTCTCTAGCCTGTTTGTTCATGGCTATAATTTATATGCCTTCGCCATTATTTCGATAGGATGTAATGCCTCATCATGTCTGATTTCAGTTTCTTTTGAGAGTTGGTTTAAATGTTTACCAGCTAAGGGACAATCTGATGCCATATACTTATTTTTTTTGTTGTCAATTTGTCTAGCTGTCGGGCGTCCTACTTTAATCGCAAGTCCATGTGTATCTTTCATTACTCCAAAAGTGCCTCCATGGCCTGCACATCTTTCTACTACATCTAATTTTACATTAGGAATATTTTTCAGCATATCTCTTGCTTTGATACCCATGTTTTGAGCTCTAGCGTGACAGGCGTTGTGTACAGTTACACCTCCGTCTATTTCAGAAAGACCTGGGGCTAATCCCTCTTTGTTGGCAATATCAACAACATATTCATCAATGTCATGAACATGTTTAGATAATTTTTTAATATTATCATTGTCTGGCAACAACAAAGGCCACTCAAACTTCAACATTAAACCACAACTCGCTGTGAGAGTGACTACCTCGTAACCTTTATCGATCCATTTTAAAAGTTCACTTGAAACTTCTTTTGCTTGTTTAACAACTTTTGGTAAATCAGCTTGCTCCAAAAATGGCATCCCGCAACATCCGGGATAAGCATGTTCTACCTCCACGCCATTTTTTTTAAGAACTTTAAGAGCAGCTACACCCGTATTTTTTTTATTAAAATTTACAAAACAAGTTGAATAAATAACAACTTTTCTATCAGTTAATCTTCCTAAGCTAATTTTTTTAGCATTGTTTTTAAAAAAATTGGTAAATGTTTCAGAGTTATATTTTGGCAATCTAACTCGCCTATCAATTTGAGTTAGTGCTTCCATGATTTTTCTAAAAAAACTATTTTTAATGTTTGTAATCCAATTTATAACGCTTGATAAAAAAACTCCAATTTTACCATTTCTATCTAATTGCGCTAGCTGGTAAGGCATTCTAGGTAGTTCGTTATTTTTTCTTTGAGCTGTTCTATATCTAAGCATTAAATGTGGAAAATCTAAATTAAAATCATGTGGCGGCACATAAGGACATTTAGTCATAAAACACATATCACAGAGCGTACAAGCGTCTACAACTGGTTTAAATTGCTCACTTTTAAGACTTTCAACATCTTCGTCTTTTGACTCATCGATCATGTCAAAAAGTTTTGGAAATGAGTCACAAAGATTAAAACATCTTCGACATCCATGACAGATATCAAATACACGTCTCATTTCATCATCGAGTTTTTTTGGATCTAAAAAATCTGGATGATTAAAATCTACAGGGTGTCTTATGGGTGCTTCTGTGCTTCCTTCTTTAGACATTTGATTTCTTTGATTTTTTGTGGTGGAACTAAAGTTCCACCGCAAAATTATTGATTACTTAATTGACTCTAAAGTTTTTTGAAATTTTCCAGCATGTGATTTTTCTGCTTTAGCAAGCGTTTCAAACCAGTCTGCTATTTCTTCAAAACCTTCGTCTCTAGCTGTCTTTGCCATACCAGGATACATATCTGTATACTCATGCGTCTCTCCCGCAACAGCTGAAGCTAAATTTGCTTTTGTTTCACCGATTGGTTTACCAGTTGCTGGATCACCTACTTCCTCTAAATATTCTAAGTGACCATGAGCGTGACCTGTCTCACCTTCTGCTGTTGATCTAAATACTGATGCAACATCATTGTAACCTTCTACGTCCGCTTTTTGAGCGAAATAAAGATATCTTCGGTTAGCTTGACTTTCTCCGGCAAAAGCTGCTTTTAAATTTTCTTCTGTTTTCGATCCTTTAAGTGCCATGTTTACTCCTTTGTTAATAAGTAAGATATAATGATTCTAAACTTGAAGTCAAGTACTTTAGAATGATTATAAACTAGTGCTTTTGATTATCATTATCAATGTTAATTATTACATTAACATCTTTGATGGATTTTCCTTTAGGTGGAGTAGGGAATTTTTTTAGTTCAATTTTATTATTTTCGATATCAGTTAATTCATTATTGATCTCATCGTAAAAATGATGGTGCGAAGTAGTATTGGTATCAAAATAATTTTTACCTTCTTTAATTAAAATTTCTTTTAAATGTCCTGCTTTTTTAAATGCATGCACCGTATTATAAATAGTCGCTAAAGCAATTTTATCCTCTGAATTTTTTTTGTTTATAGCCTTATCTAAATTTTCTACAGTGAAGTGAAAAGTTTTTTCTCTANTAAANAAGAATTCAGCTAGCTTNATTCTCTGTTTTGTAGGCCGTAAACCAGAAGTTCTTAATTTGCTTGCCAAATCTTTTTTTTTGTCCATTTTACTTAATTTTTTTATAATTTATAATCGTTCTAAACTATATATATATAATTAATTTCATAAATCAAGTAAAAGTATTTTTTAAATATGCAAAAAAATAGTTTCACATATGATGAATTAATAGCTTGTGGTAAAGGTGAGTTGTTTGGAGAAGGGAATGCTAAACTTCCCCTCCCTCCTATGTTGATGTTCGACAGAATTACTAAAATCGATAATAAAAGTGGAGAATTTAAAAAAGGTATCATTGAAGCAGAGCTTGATATTAAGGACAATTTATGGTTTTTTGATTGTCATTTTCAGGGTGATCCTGTTATGCCGGGTTGTCTAGGCCTAGATGCGATGTGGCAGCTAGTTGGCTTTTTTCTAGGATGGACGGGTGAACCTGGAAAAGGGAGAGCATTAGGTGTAAACTCTGTAAAATTTACAGGAGAAGTACTTAAGAAAGTAAAAATGGCAACATATGAGATCAACATGAAAAGAATTCTTAAAAAAGAGGGTACTACAGTTGGTTTGGCAAATGGAATCTTAAGTGCAGATGGTAAAATAATTTATCGTGCTGAAAATTTAAAAGTTGGACTATTTAAATCATGAAAAGAGTTGTAATTACAGGCTTAGGTATTGTTTCTTGTCTTGGCAACAATCAAGAGGAAGTTCATCAATCCTTACAAAATACTAAATCAGGAATATCTTACGCAGAGGAATACAAAGAACATAATCTTAAAAGTCATATACATGGAAAGCCAAATATTAAACTTTCTGATTTTGTAGACAGGAAAACAATTAGATTTATGGGCTCTGGCTCAGCATACAATTATATTGCTATGAAAGAAGCTATTAAGGATTCTGGACTAGAAGAAAAAGAAGTAAGTAACATTAAAACTGGAATTATAATGGGTTCCGGTGGACCATCAATTGAAAATGTAATCTTAGCTGCAGATAAAACTAGAGCAAAAACACCTAAATTAATGGGGCCGTTCATTGTGCCTAGAACCATGGGTAGCACAGCCTCTGCTACTTTGGCAGTTCCATTTAAGATTAAAGGTACTAATTACACAATGAGTTCTGCTTGTGCAACAAGTGGTCACTGTATCGGAAACGCAATGGAACTAATTCAAATGGGAAAACAAAAAATTGTTTTCGCAGGTGGTAGTGAAGAAATCCATTGGGCTATGACTGCGATGTTCGATGCGATGACAGCTTTATCTTCTAAATATAACGATAAGCCCGAAACTGCATCCAGAGCTTACGACAAAACAAGAGACGGATTTGTAATTGCCGGTGGTGCTGGTGTTTTAGTTCTAGAGGAATATGACCACGCAAAAGCTAGGGGAGCTAAAATTTACGCAGAGCTTACAGGTTATGGTGCAACGTCTGATGGATACGACATGGTAGCGCCTTCGGGAGAAGGGGCTGTAAGATGTATGCAAATGGCCATAGCTACATCAAAAAATAAGATTGATTACATAAATACCCATGGGACGTCTACTCCAGTAGGAGATATTACAGAATTAAATGCCGTTAAAAAAACATTTGGAGAGAATATTCCTAAAATTAGTTCGACTAAGTCTTTATCCGGGCATCCGTTGGGAGCTGCATCAGTTCATGAAGCAATTTATTGTCTAATTATGATGAAAAACAACTTTATAACTGGCTCAGCAAACATAAATGAAATGGATGATGAGGCTAAAAAATTTCCAATAGTAACAAAAACTGAAAAGGAAGTTACACTTAATACTGTGATGTCAAATAGCTTTGGATTCGGTGGTACCAACGCAACTTTAATTTTTGAGAAAATATGATGAGTTTAATGAAAGGAAAAAAAGGTTTGGTAATGGGGGTAGCTAATGAAAGATCCATTGCATGGGGCATATCCCAAAAACTAGCCGAAGCTGGTGCTGAATTAGCTTTCACGTATCTAGGTGAAGCACTTAAAAAAAGAGTTATACCTTTGGCTGAAAAACTTAATTCAAAAATTACGTTTAGTTGTGATGTGGAAAAAAAAGAAGAAGTTATAAAACTTTTTGAGGATATAAGATCAAAATGGGGGGAAATTGATTTTGTTGTTCATGCTGTTGCTTTCTCAGACAAATCAGAGCTTTCTGGAGAATATTTAAATACATCGAGGGAAAACTTTCTTAGAAGTATGCTTATATCGTGTTTCTCTTTTACAGAAGTTTCTAAAGAAGCATCTAAGGTAATGAAAGAGGGGGGTAGTTTATTAACTCTTACTTACGAGTCTACTAAAGCTATTCCTAATTATAATGTCATGGGTGTTTGTAAATCTGCACTAGAGGCTAGTGTGAAATATTTAGCAAGAGATCTAGGTCAAAAGAAAATAAGAGTAAATGCCATTAGTGCGGGCCCAATTAAAACTTTGGCAGCATCAGCTATTGGGGATGCCAAGTTTTTATACAAATGGAATGAAGATCATTCGTTTTTAAAAAGAAACGTTGATATTCACGACGTAGGGAATTCAGCTTTATATTTATTAAGTAATCTTGCCGCTGGAGTTACTGGTGAAATTCATTACGTCGATGCTGGTTACAATAAAGTGGGAATGCCCGATCCTAAAAATATGGCTTAAACTACTGAAGCTTGTTTCATAGATAATTTTACTTTTCCTCTATCAAAACCGACAACTTTAACAGAGACTTCATCGCCTTCTTTAACAACGTCTCCAACTTTTGCTACTCGTTTATCAGCTAATTCGGAAATATGAACAAGTCCATCTTGTTTACCCAAAAAATTTACAAAGGCTCCGAACTCCATGATTTTTACAACTTTTCCTTTATAAATTTTTCCCATCTCTGGTTTGGCAATTAAATTTTTAATAAATTCAATTGCTTTATTTCTTGAGTTTTCGTCTGGTGCTGCAACTGTTACTTCGCCTGTATCTTTAACATCAACTTTAGCTCCGGAAGTTTCAACAATTTCTCTTATTGTTGCTCCGCCCTTGCCAATTACTGTTGCGATATCTTTCTTATCGACCTTAATGGTTTCCATTTTAGGAGTATGTTTGGAAAACTCTTTTCTTGATGTTTTTATTGCTTTATTCATCTCACCAAGAATGTGTTCTCTTCCGTCCTTAGCTTGATCTAATGCTTTTTCCATAATTTCAAAAGTTATTCCAGTTATTTTAATATCCATTTGAAGTGACGTAATACCATTTTTTGTTCCAGCAACTTTAAAATCCATATCACCTAGATGATCCTCGTCTCCTAAAATGTCAGACAGTACTGAGAAATCGTCTCCTTCTTTAATTAAACCCATTGCTATACCAGCCACTGGCTCTTTTATTGGAACACCTGCATCCATTAAAGATAATGATGTCCCACATACCGTTGCCATAGAAGATGATCCGTTTGACTCTGTGATCTCAGAAACTACTCTTAATGTATAGGGGAAATTTTCTTTGAGTGGCAATGAAGAATTAATTGCTCTCCAGGCCAATTTGCCATGACCAATTTCTCTTCTACCTGTTCCAATTCTTCCGCACTCCCCTACTGAAAATGGCGGAAAATTATAGTGTAACATAAAGTTTGATCTCTGCATTCCATCCAAACTTTCTAACCTTTGTTCATCATCTGTCATTCCAAGAGTTGTAACAACAAGTGCTTGGGTTTCTCCTCTTGTGAAAAGTGCAGATCCATGAGTTCTTGGTAAAACTCCAACTTCACATTTAATTTGTCTTACATCGGCCAAACCCCTTCCATCAATTCTTTTTTTCTCTTTTAAAATTGCAGTTCTAACAATATCTTTCTCTAAGGATTTTAATTGAGCCATAACTTGATTTTCTGTGATAGTTTCGTCTTCAGAAAACATTTCTTTACACTGTATTTCTATGTCCGAAATTGCTGTAGATCTTTTTTTCTTATCTGTTTCTTTGAACGCTTTTCTTAAGTCATTCTCAAACTTTTCAGCAATTTTCTTTTTCACAGACGAGTGATCGACTTCATCAACTTCCCATGTAGGTTTACTTGCTTTTTTAGATAATTTTTCAATCGCTTCGATTATTGGGACGAACTTTTCATGGCCAAACTTTACTGCATCTAGCATAACCTTTTCGGATAATCCCGAAGTTTCCGACTCCACCATTAAAACTGCATCTTTAGTTCCTGCTACAACAAGATCTAATTCCGACTCTTTAAGTTCCTCAATTGAGGGATTTAACAAATATTTTCCATCTTTATATCCAACTCTACTTGCTGCTATTGGACCTTGAAATGGTAAACCTGATATAGCTAATGCAGCTGATGAAGCTATAATTGACAGAACATCAGGTTGATTTTCACCGTCATAAGATAAAACTGTTGGAAGTAGTTGAACTTCATTCATGAAGCTTGATGGGAATAATGGTCTAATAGGTCTATCTATCAATCTTGATATTAAAGTCTCTGCCTCTGTTGGCCTTGCCTCTCTTTTAAAATATCCCCCTGGAATTTTTCCAGCTGCATAATATTTTTCTTGATAATTTACAGATAATGGAAAGTAGTCTTGTCCTTCATTTAATTTTTTAGCACCGACTGCTGTAGCAATCACAACAGTCTCTCCACACGTGGCTATAATTGCTCCATCAGCTTGTCTTGCTATTTTACCTGTCTCTAAAATTAATTTTTTACCGTTAACTTCTAATTCTTCTTTATGTACTTTAAACATTATTTCCTTAAATTTAATTGTTTGATGACCTTTTGATAGGACTCAACATTTTTCTTTTTAAGGTAAGTAAGAAGTCGTTTTCTTTTATTAACTGATTTTGTCAAACCTAAAGTTGAATGTTTGTCCTTTTTAAAGTTTTTAAAATGTTCTGATAATTTAGTTATTTTATCCGTTAACAATCCTATTTGAACTTCTGCTGAGCCCACATCTTTGTCATGTATCGCTAGGGAATTAATTGTATTTTTTTTTTTCTTTACCATTTTCTTTATTCTTCTTTATAATTTTTTCAATCTTTTCAGCATATTCAAAAGAGTTATCTTCTACAAAAGTGAGCTTAGGAAGATACTTAATATCAAGCCTTTTAGACAAGGCTCTTCTAACAAGATGCGAGAACTCAGTCAAGATCCTTACTGTTTCTTTAGTATCAATGCCTCCTAATGGAATTACGTAAACTCTGGCTGTTTTTAAATCAGGCGTCATTCTTACTTCAGTGACGGTTATTAGTTTTGAATTAATTGAAGGTATTTTAGCCTCATTCCTTATGAATAGCTCTCCTAAATTTTGCTTTACTAATTCTCCTACTCTTAATTGTCTTTGACTAAAGGGTCTTTGTGTTGATTGATTGTTGTTCATTTATATTGATCTTTGAATCTCCTCTGACAGATAAGATTCTATTACATCTTTTTCTTTGAAATCAATAAAATCTTTAATACTTATACCACATTCTTGACCTGTTCCAACTTCCTTAACTTGATTTTTTTCCCTATATAAAGACGAAATCTCTCCACTGTGAACTACTACTCCATCTCTAATAATTCTCGCTTTAGATTTACTTTTTATCTCGCCACTAATTACTTTCGAACCAGCAATTTTTCCTGCCGTAGAAACTTTAAAAATCTTTTGAATTTCTGCACTTCCAAGAACAGTTTCTTTTACATCTGGCTCCAATAGACCTGATAAAGATTTTTCAACATAATCTAAGGCTTCATAAATAATATTAAAATATTTTATTTCTATTTTTTGTTCCTCTGCTAATTTTTTTGCCTCCCTATTAGGTTTAACATTGAAACCAATCAAAATAGCATTAGATGCTTTTGCTAATGAAACGTCTGTTTCGTTTATCATACCAATGTCTGATAAAATGATTTTTGCTTCAACTTCTTTATGCTCTATTTTTGTTATCGCCATTTTTAAAGCTTCACTAGAGCCCTGTACATCAGATTTAATAATAATATTTAATTCATCTTTGTCATTTACATTTTCAAATAAAGTTGTCTTGTCTTTAACTAAAACTTTGTTTTTAACAATATTATTTTTTCTAAATTCAGTTAATTTTTTAGCTTCTTCCTCATTATTAGTAACTAAAAATTCTGCTCCAGCATAAGCTGAACTATTCATACCTAGAATTTCTACAGGCATTGAAGGTAAGGCTTCATTCACCATTTTTCCCTCATAATTTATCATTGCTCTTACCTTCCCCCAAGTGTCGCCACATATAAAATGATCACCTCGACTTAATTTACCATTACTTATCAAAATAGTTGATACTGGACCTTTTCCCTTATCAATTTTAGATTCTATAACCGCACCTCTTGCTTTATCGCTGTAAGAAGCTTTTAAATCTAAAATTTCTGATTGAAGCAATATACTTTCTTTAAGTTTATCTAAATTTAATTTCTTTAACGCTGAAACTTCAACAAATAAGGTGTCTCCACTCAAATCCTCTGCGATTAATTCATATTGCATCATCTCATTTTTAATTTTACTGATGTTTTTGTCTGGTAAGTCACATTTATTAATAGCTACTATAATCGGAACGTTAGCAGCTTTAGCATGCTTGATAGCCTCAATTGTCTGAGGTTTAATTCCATCATCTGCCGCAACAACTAATACAACTATATCAGTAATTTTCGATCCTCTTGCTCTCATTTCAGTAAAAGCAGCGTGACCTGGTGTGTCAATAAATGTTATTATCTTGTTGTTCTCTGTTTTTACTTGATAGGCACCTATATGTTGCGTAATACCTCCATGCTCGCCAGAGACGACATTTGATTCTCTTAAAGAGTCTAGTAATGACGTTTTACCGTGATCTACATGTCCCATAATAGTAACAACTGGTGGTCTATTTTTGACATCACCCACAAATTTTTCAGTAGATTTGTTGTTTTCAAATGAAGGTTTCTCTTCAATAATTGCCTTATGTCCGAATTCTTTAACAATATATTCTGCTGTATCTTTATCAATATTATGATTGATAGTAGCAACTACTTTCATATTAAATAAAAACTTAATAATATCATTTGACTTTTCCGCCATTCGATTTGAAAGCTCTTGAATAGTAATTTGCTCAGGAATTCTTACCTCTTTTATTACCTTTTTAAATTCTTTTTTTTCTTCACCTTCTGGCTTCTTCTTTTCCTTTAATCTCGCACGTTTAACAGATGCTAAACTTCTTTGTTTTATCTCAATTTCTTCAACATTTAGAGCTCTAGATACCGTTAATTTAAAGTCGCGTTTGTCAACTGGTCCTTTGAGTTTTAGTTTACTTTTTCCAGCTGGCTTATTATCTCTTTTTATAAATTCTTTAGTAGCTTGTTGTTCAATAAATTTTCTAGCAAAATTTTTTTTCTTTGTTTCTGGATTAAATCCAATATTGGGAGCTGATATAGGTTTGTTATATGGTTTATTTGTTCTAAAAGATTTCTTTTTGTTAACTGAAAAAGATTTTTTGCCAGAGGTTTTGATTGAAGTAGTATCAATTTTCTTTTTTAAATTAGATGAAATTGTAAGTGTTTTTTTTTTATCTTTTTCCATAACATTACTTGTAAGCTATCTCTCTAGCTGCCATAATTAAATCATCAGCCTCTTTTCGCGATAATGAAAATTCCTCGAGATAACCATCGATCCTTATTTTTTTTCCTCTTATTTCGTCGTACCCACCAATTAATTCATCAGATGAAAGATCTGCAAAATCGCTCAATTTTTTTATGTTTTTTTGCCCTAATATAACAAGCATTCCTTGTGTCATGCCTTTTAAACTGATTAATTTATCCTCGACACCAAGTTCTTTAAGTTTTAATGCTACTGCCTCTTTTTCCTTAATTAAAGTTTCTTTTGATCTAGTTATTAATTCTTTTGCTGTCTCTTCATCTATAGCATCAATCTTTGAAATATCTTCAGGATTTGACTGAGCTATTTCATCAATTGATATAAATCCCTCAGATACTAAAAGTTGACCTAGTGTTTCGTCTACCTCTAAATTCTTTATTAATGTTTCGGTTCTCTCTTTAAACTCCGTTTGTCTTCTTTCAGAGTCCTCTTTATCAGTGAGTAT
>FUFK010063167.1_pt1 | contig 11864 bp, 14 predicted proteins | sample 1021851 | NCBI WGS metagenome assembly FUFK01 (sample SAMEA51879418, study PRJEB19060) | metagenome
AAAGTAATGCGTGTATGTGTTGTTTTCGAAAGTGCATTGGTTCCCATTCATGGGGAAACCACAATATGCGCTTGCGATGTCGTCAAACCTTGCGATGAATGTCGATAGGAGCGTGTCTTCCGAAGTTCCGCTCAACACGCGAATGTAACTCCGGACTTGGCTGGCTGTCGCGATCGCCATCTTTCATCTCCAGGCTTGATTCCTCCGTTGTTGATTTTGATTTCAAGACAGCCCGATGTGCAATGGGACGGAGGATACCATTACACATCGGGCGATGGACGATCGACCGGTTCACGCAGTCGCTGTCAAACCAGAGCAAGAGCGATCGATCGTCCAAACTTTTAGCTCACAATTTGATCGAAGCTAAAAGTCCACATACCGAGAACGGCAACGCCAGATGCAGCCTTATCGATATCGATATGCAGAATGTCGCCTTGTCCAAACTCCAAAGACGCGCCAGCCGAGGCAGGAATCGCGAATTCGAGCTTTGTTCCGGCTACAAGATTCCCAGTTCCGCCAGTGCTCACAACTTGCGATGTAACGACGGAAGTAGATCCTTGTTTTACAGCCAGNGTAGCCGTGTTTGACGCATGGGCAGTGGTCGCGGCATTCGGACAGAAATATGCTGCCTTCAACTTCCACTCACCAGCATGCGGCATAACAAGGTAGTGATCTTCGCCAGTTCCAACAGTCTCCTGCGATAGGCGTGCCTGTAAAATGCATTTATTTTGGATGCTCATTTTTGGTTCTCCTCAAGTGCCCATGTTGAATGCAAAGTGGACATCTTTTGTAGTCGCTCCGCCGAGCGGCTTGAAAACGCCTCTCCACGAACAGACCACATGAGTAATTCCACGAGTCGAGTCTCTTTGCAATTCTACGCGACGACCTCGACGGGTATACATTTTGAAGCGGCTCGCATTGAGAAGCAAGATACCGGATTTGGTTGTAGTCACGTTATCGAATGCACCACTCGCATTCAAGTCGGCTGTAACAAAATCAGAGAGCACGATCCGAGCGCCACCAAGGCGACCGATCTCTCCAGCCATCACACTTGCCGCAGGCCCATACTTATCTACGGTAGCCACTTGATCCAGTCCAGCCACNTTCGCGAAATAAGCNTCTGGNCTCATCAAAGCGATCAACTCTCCCTCGGTTCCACCAAGGCCGCGAGGCGCGTCAAGGCTTGCAATGTCATTCAGGAATGTTGCGTAGCTGAATGTGCTCCGGTCCGTCGTGTTACTCACATCGGCTGCACGTGCGCGAAGTCCAATCCAGGATTTGCGATGGTCGATTGAGCCACCACTGGAGGATCCCCAAAGACCTCGAGCATTCCATACTGCGTAACTATCAGCAGGAGAGGCAGCCGTATCACCATTCACGATACAGTCATCGATACCATACGAAAGTCCACGGATGGCCTCATCACGCAGCATCGGCAGCATGTCGAAAATGGAATCCTCCGAGGCGTCATCATCTACAACGGTCCGAACAGCCAAGCCGACAGGCGCGATGGTTCGTTCCGCAGTCGTAAGGCTCGAAGGCTCAAATTGTGCAGGATTGTCGCTGGTCACAGATCCTTTTTTGTATGGACGAAGACCGGAAGACAAAATCGGCAAGGTTTGCGAGTTACTGCTAACTGCAATCTCCTGGAACAAATTCATAACCTCGGCACGAATAACGACCTCGCGCTCCAAAATTGGGAGCACTGGTGCCGGAATGAACTCTCCACCACTGCCGGACTGCGAATCAAATGCACGTTGGATGCCTTCTGGCGCCTGGCGCAAAAGATGCTGAACTCGAGCGGCTGCCTTCGTTGGAACCTTCCCGCCCATCGCGGTTTGGATCAAATTGAAATCTTCGCATGCCTTTTGGAACTCATGCTGCCAGTCGTTGCGTGGAGTGTCATCGAGTAGACCGTTCACATAACCACGTGCAGTCTCCTTGCCGGTCCAGGAGATTCCCTTCTCCGTTACATATCGATTCATTTCGGAATCGCGGCTCGATGGTTTCACCATTGCCTTTCGTGCTTCGACGAGTGCCTGCTGTGCGGATTTTAGGTCGATCGCCATTCGCTCGACATCTGCTCGCAGATTTCCATTTTCATCGCGCAATTCACGAGCGGCTCGATGAACCTCAGTTAGGACCCGTTTAGCCTGTTCAGGCGTAGACAGGTCGGGAGTGTCCGATTTGTAGTCCATAGTTGCTCCTGTTGTTACTACGGATGGGTGGATGGCCTACTGGCCGAAAATTGATTTCAACGGATGACTNCCGAATACCGAAAGCATCGCTTTCTCTTCGTCAGTTTCGTGATTGGGCTCGCCTGCCGATTCCTCAACTGGCTCCTCCATTCGTTTAGCATAAGTGACCACAAATGTCTCTTCGGTTTCTTCGACTGCTACGATGTGCTTTGTTTTGATGTCGTCGAGTTGCCGAATGGCTAAAGCATCTCCGTGCGCAGGAATTGGAACAGCGCTCAATTCCAAGAGTTCAGGCGACCTGTAGAGGTTTCCACTGGTGCCGTAGTATTTGTGATCAACCGGAAGGCTTGATCGTAAAACTACCTCTCCTGGAGAGAAGCCGACGGATACCGCATTCATAAANCCACGTTGATACTGGCTGGCCATCAATTGTCCAAGTTGGTTTTCGGGAGAAGTGTCCCATTCGATTTGAGCCATCAACGTTCCATCGACAACATCCAACTGTCGAACTCTTCCAACTACAGGCCGAGTGTAGTCGTGCGCAAACGGAACTACCGGATTCGCCATAAATCGCTCCAGCCGCCAATCCGAATCCACGATGTCATTGTATCGATCTGGAGTTGGTGCGGAGGCAACCACGTATGTATATTTGTCTTCTTCGTGGTCATCTTCGTGATCCATCACTTTTGGATCTTCGTCGTCGTCCATATAGCTCGATTTGTACTTGTACAACTTGCGAATCATTTTGTTATCCTTCGACACTTTCTCGCCCTCTNGATTTGCGATTTGCTTTTCTNGATCTGCGGCTTCCATTTGTTTCACAAGTTTATTCGACCAAGCGACGCCTGGATCGCCACACCACAATGCCCATGCAACGCGACCTGGAGAGGGAAATCCCTTCTCCCCAGGCCGGAACCCTTCTCCGTCTTTGTCGGATTCGTGTCTCGCAAGCCATGCTCGCATCTTCCTCGCTTTGTCCGGAGTGATATCCTGACCAGCCGCCAATCGCCGAGCCCATCTCACAGTTGCAGGCATCAACCCATCTCCACTGTGGCCCTCTTCATGCCATTCGATACCCTTAGCGGCCTCTTCGCGGCAGCCCTTCGGAGGCGTGAAATTGATATCGTCGTATGGTGCGCGAATCTTCATCTTAAAAGTCTCTCGGCTCTCTCGACTCGCGGAATGGCCTGCGCCTTTCAGATTCCTCTTCGGCCTCCGACTTGTCTACGAATGGGATCAAGTTGCATCGGCAATTTACATCAAACGAGGGATCACCACTTGCCGCAGGCTGTTGGATATCTCCGGCATCTGCTGACGTGAAAAATTCGTCTGCCAAATAAACCTGACCATCAAGCGCTGCGTGAGAGTCACGTACCAAATCATCGCCTGCCGTATCCCACATTTTGTATACGGTTAAACCAATATCCTGCGCCTCGTCCATCGCGGAAAGTGCAGCCGCATTGCTTAGTCGTGTTGCCTCGGTCCGTGCTATCCGTTGGGCTCTGGCTGTCGTGAACACTCCGGCACTATCGGCCTCGAGCAACTGCGCAATTTCTGGAACTCCCAATCCTGCATTCAAACCGGCCTGGACTGTCTTCTGCACAGAGTTGAGAGTTGTTTTGTTTATCAAGGTCGCGAGTCGATTTGCCTCTGCCAGTATCAACTCGTTCCTTCGGATTGGGTTCCAACTTAAACCGGCTGCGGCTTTGCCCATTTGTTTTCGTGCAACCGTGAACGCAGCGAAAGTCGTAGAGTCGATCATCGGTTTGACGGCAGCCTGCATCAGAAGCAACTCCTCGATTTCATCGAGTATCTTTTCGATTTCCTTCTGGTCGAGCGCTGCTTTTTGTACGACTCCAGCATCTCCGGCCTGTTGTCGGCCTGCCTGTCTAAGTCTTTTTATGATTCGCCTTTTTTGCGACTGGAGCAACTTCGAAATCTTAGATCGAATCGCTCTTTCGGCTGGTCCGTGCAGCCTTTGAATGTACGACCTCCAAACCGTCAGCCTTTCCTCTCTTGTTTCCGGCAGTGGGTATTCTTCCAACTCCAGCGAGTCATCGAAAAATCGCTCAAATACTTCTCCGCGAGTAATTTTTGGAGTTTCGTCTACTTCCGCNAAAATGCTTCTCTGCTCCGACTCGGCAGGCTGTTCGTTTTGTTGCGGCTCGTCGTTGTTTTGACCAAATCCAAAATCCTCGGCTCTTGGTATTTCTTCGAAGCCTTCGATCGTNGCTGCATCCTGCAACTCGAGGCCCATGTTCCACCAGGTCTNCACGCGTGCTACTCGCTCTGTTCTCGACTCTTGCAATGCTTCGACCGATGCAAANTCATGCATGATTCTTACATTTTCGGAGTTCGGGAACATCTGCGCGAGTCGCGTAAGTTCGGAATCAATCATGCTTGCTTTGGAAATCAACGACTGCCAATAAGTGCGAGATTGCTCTTTGGCTGTTGCGTAATTAGCGCTTGGGAGTCCAACACGTGTTGGAGGTACACTGAATGTGGCCAATACACTTTCGCGAGTCATCTTTCGTTGTTCGACAAATTCCAGATCTCTCGGACTCCATGCCAGTTGTTGAAAACTGGCTGCGCCACCAAGGAACAAAACGCCTGAACGGGTATTCATCATTTCCGTGTAGGCTGTTCTCATTCGCTTTATTTGTTCGGACGACCATCTATCGCCATCGTCGGAAGGCGAGATGATTCCGCTTGGACGACCAACAGATGCAGTATTCGCAGCACTGTTTACAGCCGCTTGTTCTGTTCGTAGATCTGCATCCAAAGGTCGGATCGCTCCGGTTCCATACAGGCTACTCGGATCTTCCTCCCAACTGGTTGAACGGAAATGCATTATTTCGTCGTAGTCGTAAGTTTGACGACCACCAGCAGAATCGTATTCGTAGGATCCGGGTTGACCGTCGGACCAGGGTATGACCTTCACTCGCTGCGGAGCCAGTCGGAGTATCGCCTGCGGCTCTTTATCTCCCGCAATCAAACAATACGCATCGCCTGTGAGAATGTAGTCCGTCACCACTTGCCGACGAAACAAATCTGGAGAGATTCTACTGCTGGGCTTGTTTAACAATTGCAAAGCAGGATGGTCGTCGAGTTGCTCCGCATCCGAACCAAAACCACGAACGGCTTTTAGCGGCAAACCTGCCAAATCAGATGAAATCGCATCGACACAGGCAAACACGAACGGAAAAGCAGCATAGGCCGACATNGCGCTCGATTTTGGATACTGCGGCTCTGCGGCATCGTGAGAGGCGTAATCCGCTCCGGCTTTAAACTCGACCTCACCAGATGGAAGTAGGCCGATTTGCTTCAAAACGCGAGCAAACCAAGTAGACCTTACTGCGAGATAATCTTTGGACATGACTGGACCATATCAGAGTGTTTGATTTGTGTCACGAATTAGCCGACATTCATAGCCGACCTTGCCAAATGCCTGCACAAATATCGCAAGGCATCCATCGCGTGGTCGTTGACCTTTTTAGGCGCATCTTTTTCGTTGTTCGTTGTTTTGCGTGTATCCCAAATATACGATTCGATTTCTCGTATCAGGTTGTGGCATCTTTCGTGGACAAAGAGATGCGGCCTTCCTTCCACGTCAGGCTGTAGCCTTTCGGCTACGGAGTTGATGCCTGCTCTGATTTCTTTTTTTGCTTTGACGGTTTGGATGTCGTGGTCGGTCGCGAGCGACAATCGCGATCCTCGATCTTCTGGGTCGGCAACAACGACGGAAGGCTCTCCCCATTGTTTGAACATCTCTTTTAATTTTTNCGCATGTCGGCTCAATGTCCATTCGCGCTTGTAGTGCTCATCCACAATAAAAATGGTGTCTTCCTTTGTGTCAACGTAGGCCATTAATGCGCAGAAAGGATTCCGAGTTCCAAAGTCAATCGACATGTAGCGATCGATGTGCTCCAAATTAGGCAACTCGCTAACAACGTGCAGATCACGACTCCACCCAGCATAAACGCGACCTTCTAAAACTGTGAATTCNCCTCNTTCACGAGCGGCTCGTTCATGCGCTCCGTAGCTACGCAACAACGCCTCCAACTCATCGCTTGGCACGAACGGATTATCTTGTCCGTGTATCCATACCGTTTTCGAACCGAACTCCGGATCGTGTACGAATCGATCCCAGATCCAGGTCAGGCCTCGTAGCGGAGTCATCGTGCAGAGCATTCTGCCTTTCCGGTCAACCAATCGCATTCTGGCTTCATTCCACACTCCCTCTGACTCTGGATCTTCGTCGAGCCAGCAGAGATCCCAACTGTCTGCCTGCCATGCACGTGCGCCTTGATCGATCGTTTTGAATAAGACAGTTCCGCCATTCGGCAGATGTGCAACCGACTCTCCGCTCCCATGTCTATTTTTCCAAACCGTTCCAACTGGCAGAAACTTTTCTACCTTCGGACGTTGTACACGAATCGACTCATTTGATGTCAACGAGCCACAACAAACTCGGCCTGGCCTTGATTGAATGGATCCCTCCGGCAGTCCGTTATCCTTCATCCACTTTTGGACTCCTGGATCGTCGGCACCGATCGCAGTTGCAGCCGCAACCATCGCTCCGCTTTCCGTTTTGCCTGAACGATTTCCTCCGACAAGTAATCCGCATTTTACTCCTTGACGAAGTAACGACTGAACTGCTCTCCTCTGTGAGGTTCGTGGTGACGGTCGATCCCACAACTTATAAAACGCGAGAGGATACTGCTGCATCAATCGTTCAAGTCGAATCGCTGCCTCGTACCCTTCTGCAACCAACTCCGATCGATTTTGCTTCATTCCGTTTTGAGTGCCTCGGCAACTTCCGCAACTCTTGCGATCAACTCCTCCGCGCCCTCGAGAGTGTCTTCGCCTGGTCCGAGAGTTACTTGTTGCTTCGCGGAATAGTTGTAACGCCTCTCCATGATCCAGGCTGCCGACTGCCAACTACCGGCCTCTGCCGCTTTGATGATTCGACCCATGCACTGTGCAGCACAAAATCCCTCAGCCGCTTTTACTGCGTGGAAAAAGTCGAAATAAACTCCCTCCGAATCCTGCTGGCCTCTCCGCATCCAGTTGTAGATTGTTGTTCGGTCAACGCCTGCAAACGATGCAGCCAAATCGTAAGTTAGGCCGAGTTTCAAACCGTCTAAAAATCTCTTTTGTCGTTCGGATGTGAGTTTCGTCGGTCTACCCATCTAAATACCCTTCCCCAACTTCGACGCCATTCTGTTTTGCGTATTGTGTCCAACGTCTCCGAATGACATCGCAGTATTTCGGATCAAGCTCAATTAAGCGAGCCCTCCTGCCCAGTGTAGCGCATGCCAGCAGCGTTGTACCACTACCTCCAAAAGGCTCCGCCACAATCCATCCAGGCTTGGTGCTGTTTTCGATCATCGAAGCCACCAGTGCAACCGGCTTCATCGTTGGATGCTCTTTGCTCCTCGTTGGTCTGTCGAATTCCAGCAGCGTTGTCTTCGTTCGGTCGTCCACAAAGTAATGGGCGGCTCCAGGCTTCCATCCGTAAAAAATCGCCTCGTGCCGGTAGTGGTAATCGGACCGACCAAGGACCAATCGATCTTTGGCCCATACCAGTGTATGTTTCCAAATTTCCAATTCGGATAACACGGTTGCGAACTGATAGAACAGTGGGCCTGGTGGGCTGGCCACATACCATGATGCTCCGGACTCGCAATGGTTGCACGCGTTACCAAGAGACTGCGCGAGCAAGTTGTACAATTGATGCTCGTCGAGGTCGTCGTTGAGTATCGTTAACTTTTCATCGGTTCCGCCAACGTAAGCGATGCCGTAAGGAGGATCCGTCCAGACACACTTAGCTCGCTCCCCGTCCATCAACTTTTCCCAAATGTCTGGATCTGTACTGTCACCACAAATGAGCCGATGTGGACCAAGTTGGTATACCTGGCCTGGCTGGCTGTCGGCCTCTCCCTCCTGCAAATCCGGCACATCATCCTCGGAACCGTCCGGCAAAATTGGATCGATCGACTGCAACAGATCATCCAATTCGGAACCTTCCCATCCGAGTCCATCCAAATCGACTCCATCCTCTTGCAACGATTGGAGGATGTCAGTCAACGTGTCAACATCCCAATCAGCTACCTCGCCGAGTCGGTTATCGGCAAGAGCGAGAGCGTTGGCAGATTGTTCGTCCAAATCCATAAACCGAACCGGAACTGAATCCAGGCCAAGAGACAAAGCGGCTGCGAGTCTCGTATGACCCGCGATCACTCTTCCATCTTGGCTGCGTGCAACGATCGGAGATGCAAATCCCCATCGATTGATTGAGTCGGCAACTTTCGAGATGGCATCCGAGTTGTCTCTGGGATTTTGATCCCATGCAGTCAAAGTTGACGGGTTGACATACACTGCTGCCGCATCTTGGCTTTTAACTTTTGCCATCGGTCGCTCCTTGGTGATGTTTATTTTCTACCAAGGGACAACGACTAACGCAAATGGCCATCCACCTTACAAGCCGAAAGTGGATGGCCTGCCTTCGCATTTTTCTATCTGCATTAGGCTTGTGCTTGGTCCGGTTCGACAGTTGGCTCTTGAATGACCTCGTGTGATGCGCAGACCTTTCCACAAAAATGCTCAGGCGTATCGTCTCCGTAATGTTTCCATTTCATGCCGCACCATTGGCATTTTGCAACTGTATACGGTCGTGGTTGCTCTTCGACCTTTTCCTCTTTGGCTTTTTTGGTGCGTTTTGATTTTGTCGATTTTGTTTTCGTCGCCATTTTGATTCCCTTTACTCGTAGACAAATACNGCCTCACAATGGGGGCATATTTTCATCGTACCACTTAACGACGGATATCTCGCAAGGTTCCAATCGGCCAAAACCTCGATCAGTTCAGTTTCTGGGTCCACGACTTCATCACAACTTGAGCAACGAATCTCCGAATCGTCATCAATGTCGTAATGGTCTGGTGGGTTCAAAAGGTAAAACGGATCGCGGTTACTCATTTGACCTCCAAAACCAACTCATCNACGCTCCGCATTACTTCGTCAAAGTCTGCTCGCGTTATTGCCTTCCGATCGGCCTTCAACAACGACTTACGACAAAACTCCAACAAGTCAAAATAATCGAAGTTGAACTTNACACACAGAAAGAGATGCAACGTTGCAAATTTTCTTAGGTCAGTTTGGTTTTCAAAAGGCCATTTTGTACCGACGAAATGCATCAAGTTAGGCATTGCTTTACGTTCCACGTGGAACCTCGCCTGGGTCTAAGTCCAACACAATCAACTCTTGAACTCTCGAAGTGTACCGGTCCGACATGTCGCAATACCGATCCAAAACACTCAACACGTAGCCACGACAATCAGATCGTTCCGATCGACGAAGATAACGATGAGAGATTTTCGGAATGTCGATGAATGGCTCCTCAACGCCATGCTCGAATACCTGCGCAAACCAGCCTAAGTGGTGATCAAGACCAACGACGACCTCCGAAATCAAATGCGAACGACCAGGAATCTTTGCTCCGGCTTTAACTTTCAAACTGCAACGACTCATCTCGATTTACCCCATCCATCCTCGTTGAACTTCAAAGACCTTCTGCGAGGTTTGCGCATCAAGTTTTCGTATTGGTAAGGCGCAACACGAATCTGCAAAGGGAAAGCCAGCCTGTCTCGATCTGTGCAATGCAACTCGATAAAACCAGGCTTATTTTTGTACTGTCGGATGGCCTTGCTGAATGTGAATCCGTCGTTGGATGTCGCGTAATACAATCCCAACTCACACTCACATGGGGCAGTGTATTCGTTTACACGTCTTTTATTGGCTCGAGAATCCATCCAGTGTACGACGATATGCCTCCATCCGGATTCGCCACAATCTGCGCATCCCAACTTTCTATCGTTCGCAACGGCACTACCACGAGCGGCTTTTACGACCACAATGAACTGCGCCAAAGATGGCCTTCGATCTTCCGAACGAATCCATCTCCTTGCNGCCTCCATCACATCTTGACCGTTTGCATTTCCCAATTCGGATGCCCAAACTTGAGCGAGTTCCATCGCCCAATTGTCTCCGCTCCCCATTCCTTTGCACGATGCGCCGATTACTCGCAAAGACGCATATACTTCCGATGTTGTTGCCATTTGTCGCTCCTTCTTATTTCGCCCACTGGCGATTTTTATAATTAATCCATGCTCGCATTTCGTCTATTGACGCATCTGGGCCTGGCTCCTCCATTGTACACTGCCAATCTTCGGCAAAGGCCTGATATTTGTCGTGGTTGCTTCTGCGCAGGAAGGTGTCGATTCCTGCCCTCCCGCGATTCTGACGGAGGAAATCGGCATGTTCGTCCGTTGACTCGTTCCACCATCTCCAGGCGTTAATTATCGCCTCCTGTGAGTAGTCAGTGAGTCGCTCCCCAAGCATCGACCTGCGCCATGCTGTCAGTTTCAACTTGTGGGATGCCGTCGTTGAACCTTCCGAAATTTCCATCAATTTCATCCACGTCTTTTTGACCTTATCAATATTAAGATTTGTATTTGTATTTGTATCTTGTAGGCTGGGTCGCAGTGTCACACTTTCAGCCCTATCTTGGCCCTCCTTTGGCCCACTTTTGGCCCGTTTTGGTTTGCAAGTTGTTGATATTTCATCGTTTTGTTGGCCCACTTTTGGCCCACTTTTGGCCCGATGCTGGCCCATCCATTCTTGGTATCCACGTTGCACTTCATCGAGCAATTTCGCGGCTTTCCGCCATCCGTATCCCGTCACATCTTGCACATCCCGACGAGTGATCGGCTTTCCTTCGTGTGTCTGTGTCCAACACCAACACCATCCGGAAAGCCGAATCGGATCTCTCGATTGCGCCAGATTCCAAGGTACCGGAATCCAGCGATCCATCATCCTTCGTAATCCTCCGAATTCGTCATCCGGTTTGAATTGGCGATTGGGCTGTTTCGTTTCAACTTGACCTCCTGCCGCAACTTGGACTCGGAGAGGTACACGTCTGAACAATTCTGCCTTTGGCAGTGCAGATTTTGTACTTCGTCCGATTCACTCTCCCAGGTTTCGAAGGCCGACATTGCGTTTATTCGTGCCGTTCGACTGCCAAGGCATCCAACGGTCAAAACGCGAAGAGCATCGCTGTGTGAGTACCCGTTGATGTCTGCAAAGAATGACAATCGATGCATTTCCCTCGGTGTCATTCGGACAGTGATCCTTTCAGATCGTTTTCGTTCCGCATCGAGTTGTGGTCTTCCCCGTTTCATTTGATCACCACAGAATGCATCTCGATCCATTCACATCCGGCAACTTGCTCTCCACGTTTCATCGCCTTGGTGATTGCAGTTTTATCCAATTTCGGCTTTCCCTCGTTGATAAAAGCAACCGGCCAATCCTCGATTGAAATCGGGTATTTTATCGTTTTGGTTTTCATCAAGTGACACACATGCGGGATGTTCGTGTCTTCGCCTGCCTCGGATCGAACGAGCAAAATCTCGAGCATCATTGTCTTCGCCCAGGCTGCCGTGCTCTGTGCTTTTTTGCGTTTTGCCTGCAATACCTTGATTTCGTTTTCGTACAATTCCGATTCAGTTTCACATCGTCGATACAGCGCTCGCAGCCATTGCGCCTTGCCCTCCTTTTGCTGCATTAATTTGTTCAACCGTGACTCTTGATCTGGCGTCAATTCGCCT
>FUFK010070921.1_pt1 | contig 11864 bp, 20 predicted proteins | sample 1021851 | NCBI WGS metagenome assembly FUFK01 (sample SAMEA51879418, study PRJEB19060) | metagenome
CGGGNTAATGACCCATGTGATCGAGCATTTCGGAAGAACCTANCGGGCGGTGCGTAACGCTTCACTTAAACGTTTCCTAAAGTTTCTCGAGAACGCATCCTCCTGACCAAACACATAGCCCCGGACTGTCTCTGCGAACGGGTAGAGCGGTTTATATTCGGCCTTGTCTTCGTAGCTCGCCACCATCCTTATTCGTTGCCCGCTGCCTCTTTTGGTTTGTCTTCCGTATCGCTCCCAGATACCAGCACCGGCGTTTGGGAATCCTTTTGGCTTTCCCTCAAAATACTTTTGCTTGTCTTGAAGAATCTTGGTCACTCGGTCTTCCCGGAAGTTACCAAAAGCATTGAGTAGCGCGTTTGATTTCTTGGTCGGAACTCGCAGATAACGTTTGTTTGGATGGCGTGTCCCTCCATAGACTTGNAAAGACATATAGTNGCCTCGAGCNTCATCCCAAAAGACATAGGCNGTGAGGTTTTGTTTGTTGCTCTTGGTATATTTAAAGCCGCGCCGAGTGTGCATCGTTGCACCCGGCGCACCTGACTTTTTCTTAAACGTGTCAGCGGCTTTTTTTCCTAAGACAGAATTACCGCCCCCCTTCTGAGTGAGTTGCCAAGCGGTGTCGTTTAGAGCTCGTGAGGTCGCGAATGGAATTTGTTTTCGCTGCGTTCTGGACAATCCCCGGCTCACTTGCTTGATGTTAGTCTTTACGTTGATCTGCATATTAAACGTGATCCCACGCCCTACCCTCAAACAATAAGCTCTCGGCTTCGCGCCGCCTGACTAATCCATCAGAGACTTGTTTGTTTGCATAAATCCACTTCTTAAACTCGCCCGCAGCGCCCTCATAGTTCCCCTCGTTTAAAAGTCTCAACAATGTGCTACTCAATAGGTTGGCAGCGCCGAGGTTGTAACAAAACGAAACCAGCGCATCGAATTGATTTTGAGATAGCTCAACCTTAACGGCCGCTTTGACGTTGTTCTCATATTGAACGAGATCGCTCTCGAGCATTGAGTCAGCTTCCTCCTGAGTGCAAGTGTCGCCTTCCTTAACCTCGGCTGTATGACCCCAGCCNANNGTCCAAACATTNGCCTCGCATTGGTANGACTCCAACCGGCAACCCTCAAACTTNTGAATCAGTGCGATTCCTTCTTTAGATATATTCATGAACCCTCCGCTTTGTGACTNGCCCCAAAATAAAAACTACAAATTGAACTAACTATTCCCCCGAGNTAGCCGAGNACTNAGCTGACACAATCGTGTCGNNGTTCTCGCCCGGCGGTTGGATTGTGACCAGTGCAATGTACCCGCCNAAAAATAGAACACACATGATCGCAATGATTCGAGGTGTCCAATCGGATCTGAAAACNGAGCGGGCGTTTTGAACGTCGGCGGTTTCTAACTTAAAGACATCCACCTCGAGCTCGCGCATCCTGACCTCGAAATCGTTCTCCGCTTTCTTGAGTGCGGCGAATTGTTCCGGCGTTGCTGTCTCAAGCGCCTTCCCGATGTCTTCCGGCGTCGCTGCAACCTTTTTATCCTCAGTTGATAAGACCTCGCTCAACACTTGAGCCGCCATACCCCCGAGCGGCCCGCCTAGTGCGGAACCTAGTGTCGGNGCGACNGNGTTAACGATNCCTTTNATTTTGTTAAAACTGATNATNTGNTTNCCTCAAACAGTNACTAATATGCGTTGNCCGGAAACCTTGGGCGTTGTGGTGCTCAACTCCCCGTTCTTTTGATAGATNCGCGACTCAGAATAGAANGTCTCTACCACCTCTTTTTTTCTNTTAATTTCNNNCGCCCTGATCTGCTCAACCTCNACTTTNGTNATNTGNTGTTTTGGNCCGAGCGTTGTGGCGTTNACNGAATTNGGAAATGGCGCGACGTCGCTCATTTTTTTAGCTCCTCGAGCTTTTGCTCAATCTCATCTATCGCCGTTTGCATTTGTTCTATCTTTAAATTTTGAATGGAGTCAGTCGGTAGTCCCGCGCCACCACAAGCATCTTTCGGCCAGCAATTCACAAACTCAGAGTTTTCATCAATGTCTTCCTGCTGCATCGCGACTTGGTTCTCGAGTGTCGATAACTGTTCGGTAATCCCGGTATAAGCGAAAACAGCAACACCCACCGCGCCAAGCAAGAACAACAGATTCCCGAGCGGGATCGTTATCCCAGAGTCTTCGCTGAGGGCTAAACCTTCGTTCGATTTGCTAGGCACAAGTGCTGCTCTCGTATTTCGTTTATTTGGTCAATCGCTACCGATCCGAGTTGCGGCGTTGAGTAACGTAGGATTCGCCAACCCATAACCGTCGCCGCGTTGTATTTCTCCATGTCTGCGAGCATCCCGTTACCGCGATTGTGTCGNCCTTGCATAAATATCCCGCCTTCCACTTCCACGGCTAGTAACATCCCCGGTTTGGTATAAATGAGCTCGGGCTCGATAACGAAATCAAAACGCCATTTGCGAACCGGATGGAATTTAAACTCGCGCTCGTAGCGAATTTTTTCGACTTTGAGTAGGAGCTCGAAACGGTCTTCAAGATACGACACTAATAAGCCCTTGCTTAATCCGGCGCTCGAGCGTTTGGCATATGCGGAAAAGGAACTGCTCTGACTGATCTATCTGTCGCATGTACTTAGACCCAAAATCAGACACGTCATATTNATCAAAGTGGGAGTGGCAGCGCTGGCATAGATCAGCAACAAATAAATCTGATACTTTCCGCGCTTTACCGCCACCAAGACTTGCAGAGCGAAAGCCCTGATAATGGCAACTCACAACCGTTCCCCAACTACCGCAGTTCACACAAGCTTGGTCTCGAGCTCCGGCGAGGTATTTATGCGACCTGATTACTGAGTCTTTTTGCATAGTCATGAATGTCTTCCTTAAACCGTCGCTTGAACCATTGCCGCCAAGTCATCTCGCCGCTAGGCGTTCGCTCATCGATAATGCGCTCCCGCCATAGATGGCGAGCCATACAGCGTTTGATGTTTTCAAACTCACTCACCTCACCGCTCGCTTTGAAACCTGATCCGTTCGCACCGCCTCAAACGCGGCTCTTGCGATGCCGATCTTTTCTTTCTTCTCTTGGAGATAAACCCCGGCGTTGGTGATGTTGATGTATTCCTCTTCCCAGAGCGGGTCTTTGGTCACGTCGATCTCGGCTTTCGATACACTCATGCCCGAGTTGATCCGCGCTATTTTTTTCGCGTTCCATTTGACCTCATGAGCGGCTTTCATCTTGTTATATTCCTGAGCGGCTTTGTGCCAGTTATCAACCGCCCAATCCCACGCATAGAGCGCGTAATCCAAATCCTCAAGCTCGCCGAGGCGCTCTTCATCAAGCTGGAAGTTTTCAAAACGGAACATCAGCGTTTTCTTTTTCGGCTTTCCTAGATGCCCACTGCTCTCGGTAATCTTCTTGAACCGGTTTTCTGTCTAGGATCTGAATGTCGTTGCAAACGATCTCGTGGAAGCGTTTTTGTTGCCCTTCGTGCTCATAGGTGCGGTTGGTCATTCGGCCGCGAATGTAGACTTGCGAGCCCTTGCGAACGTATTTCTCTGCAAACTCCGCTTTTTGCCCAAACAAAACGACGTTGTGCCAAGTCGTTTCTTCGCCTTTTTTACTTTTGTAAGTGGTCGCGAGACTTATTTTGACGACTAACGTGTCGTTGTTAGAACGACGACAATCGGGATCACGGCCGACGTTACCAATAAGTAAAGCGTCGTTAACGCTGCCCATTTGATGATCCACAAGACTGCGATCCAAAGTAACAAAGCCGTCCTTTTCCGTTGCCTATAGATTTTTTTAAATATCGAATAGATAACTCCCAACCTCTGATTTCGTGCCGCTCCATAATCGTCATACTGTTTTCATCTGGCGTCGTCGCAGCTCGGCTTCCTTCTCCCGAGCTAGTCGCTGCTCGGCCGCGTCGTACTTGTCCGGGCCGCGACCGGGTTTTTTTCGGGGCGGTTCTGAATACATTTCTTGCCTTAAAAATTTCTGTAATGAACATGGGCCAAACTCCGAGTTTTTTTGAAAGTGGATATCGTTGTGGATGTAGTCGTTGATTCGGCTAACCAGCTCATCGACGTTTTCTTTTATGCGCGGGTTTTTTTTGGCAACCTCAAAAGCTTCTTTTTTATTTGAGCGCCGTAACGAACATTTAGGATGATCTTTTTTAGTCGTTGGGTAAGCATCCCAAATCCGTTCAAACCAACTCGGATATTCACTATCTAAACCCATATCACCTCTCTATTCTTGCTCGGTTCGATAGCACCGCCGAGCTCGGCTTTTAGTCTATGTAAGGGGACTGCTACCAATTTCCTTCCCTAAAGGAATCACTTATCTCGCTTTCGGCTGAGCTTGAGTTGCAGAGCCCCCTACCCCCTACGTCTGTAGAGAGTACGAAGCCCATCTCGCAAACGACGTCGCCATCGTTGCCTTGAGCCCTGTCGGTAATATCGAGCCCGACCGGTTTAACCCCTGCCCGCTGATCGTTCTTTTAACGCGTCCTTACAGCAAACGCTTACTCGCCCTCCGGCGGGTAAATATCTGGACGGATTTGAGAACGTGATAAACCCGTGAGCTCGGCAAGCTCGATCACTTTAGTCGCCGGGACTCGGTTATCGCGCCACTTGTACACGGCCGTCGGGCTGATATTGAAGTGACGCGCGATTTTCACGCCCATTCCTCTATCGGCCCAAACCTCGTCAAATGTCTTTAAAGCGTCCATTGGCTTGGAGGATAAAACGCAAACTTAAAAGAAATCAAACCTTTTTTTCTATATATATCAATGCTTTATATATACCTTTTAAATCGTTATATGACGTTATAAGTACGTTTTAGGTCGTTTTAACTACGATAAAAAAATGGCTTTTTTATTGATTTGCATGGTAGATTCAAACCATTAGTTTGAATTTATTGGGAGTAAAAATTGGAAAAAGGGATAGGGTCTAGGATTAAGAAAGCTCGAAAAGCGGCGGGACTTGATCAATCCGATGTCGCCAAATTTGTCGGCGTTTCCATAAACACGGTGAGCAAGTGGGAGCTCGACAAAGCGTTTCCGGCGCCGGGCGATCATTTAAACAAACTCGCTGAGGTGCTCAATCAAACAAAAGTTTATCTCGCGATGGGCTTGTCGTTCGATGAATCGGATGAAGAGATTGAATCGACTCTGACTAACAAGATGAAATTCTTGACGCCTAACGAGCTCGAGGTCGTCGAGCGTTTTGTCGATTTTTTGATTGAGGAAAAAAACAAAAAACTAAAGAATGGTGATCGAAATGGATCTAATTGATCAGGGCAAAGTAATATTAGCGACTTCTGTCGAGGCGACTTTTACGCATTGGGACATGTTGCATACAAACGCGGTTGAAGTGGTTTTGATGACCCACGGCCGAGAATTCCAAACACATTTTAAAAGCGTCATCGACGAAGAAATGAAGCGTTGGGAAAAAACGTTCTCGAACGACGCAGCTCGCTATCACATGAGCGCCCTAATGACGAAACATCTCGAGTTCTGGGACAAGCCCTATTATTGGTTTGTCGTCTCCACGCCGATGTTTGATTTGCTGTTTATTGGAGCTGGGCGCGACGTACTTATTTTCCGAGTAGATCCACAAAACCAAAAACCACTGCGAGCTTATGCGAAGAAATCGCGGTCCTATTTGAATTGGCAACGCAACGCTTTTATGAATCTTTTGGCAGAAAAGCCGATGAAAGCCCATAAGATAGCCCGTGAAGCATGGTTGAAAGCCGGGAAACCAGTAGTCGGCTCTAGGAATGCATTAAACGAAGTTGAAAGCGAGTGCAGCAAGTTGGTTTCAAACGTCGTTAACATAAAATAAAGATTAAATTACAACCAAAGATATTATTTTTACACAAACTACAATTTTGCAGAGACGATTTTAAAACCTAGAGTTGAATACTATGTAAAGAGGTAGTAACCTCGAAAGCCGACTAGCATTCTTGGGGAAGAATATTGTCAGTTTTCAGAGACGCCGTTTTTGCGTTCGTGGCCGCGCAATACAAAGCAATCAGGCCATCAATCAATCTCAAGCTCACCCGGTATTGTCGTTATTGCGATGATGAAACCGAATACGAGTACCAGCCCGAAAGTATCCCGCCCGATCCGCGCTATGAGCCAAAGATCGAAGAGGGTTTTATCTGTCTTGAGTGCGAGAATTTTGAGCCGACGTGGGAGGCGCGTTATTTCGAGCGACGAGCCAATCTGAGGCTTGTTAAATGANTGCGGCGTCTAAAACCCCACTCAATCACAAATCGCTCACTGAGGCGCTTGCGGCGGCGCGGCAGGATATGGGACCGGCGGCTCTCGACTCGACCTCGAACGCCTACGGAAAAGACGGTTTCAGATACGCTTCGCTTTCCTCCATATGCGAGGCGGCGCGACCTCTCGGGGAGCATGGTATTGCTTGGGTGCAGTCGAGCGAACTTGCTCCCGAGGGCGTTAGCGTGAGAACGGTTTTGCAGTTCAACAACGGCACTGAGACCGAAACGCTTGACGGCGGCGCGGTGTCTATGCCGGTTGCCAGTAAAACACCACATTCGTACATGAGCGCGATCACCTATTGCCGACGCGCATCTCTCAGCATTGCAGCGGGCGTCTATGGTGACACCGATGACGATGGAACGGCGGCTATGACACCACCCAAGCGCGGCGCTGGTGTAAAAAAAGACGTGCTCGCGACCGCTGATCCCGTGTTGTCTCAGGAAGACATTGACATGTACAAAGTCCAAATCAACACCTCTATCCAAAACGATGATTGGACGCATTACCGGGAGGTGATGAACGACCTTGCGGAAACCAGCGATCCTCACATAGCTCGAATTGAAATCGAGAACGCGATGGGAAGAAACGAAACAAAAGCGTGGCGGGAATACGACAAGACCTCGCCGGAGATCAAGTGATGGAATTACGAAATTTGTTGGTCGATAAATACGGCCCCATGATGAACTACCAAGAAATTGCAGAAGTGACCAAGGAAACTGAGAGAACAGTTAGGGATCGAACGAGACGACAAGGCTACCCATTCGGTGAGCCCCGGCGTTGCGGTAAGAGTTATTTGTTTAAGACAAATGATGTCGCGACGTATCTCGAGACATAGGAACAGACCGAGGAGATTTACTCCCTCCTAAGAACTGCTTTGCCGGTAGCAGGGTCAGAACCGGCCATTTTTCTCTAGTGTACTTTGACCATATTGTTGTTTTCGTACCCGCCCAAACTTTCGGGCTTCAAGTTCGTATATCGCTCGAGTTGCTTCCAATCATGGTGCGAGGAAATTTGCGCGACCTCGTGAATCTGCAAACCAGACTCGAATAACGAGCTGATCGCCTCATGGCGTAGATCGTGAAATCTCAACCCCTCAATCCCGACCTTTTTACACAGTCGAGCAAACTTATCTGAAATCGATCTCGAGTATTCGCATTCTGGAAACACTCTTGAATCTAACTCTTCGGGTTGCAATTTGTCCCGGCGAGCTGCGAGCACTTTCGCAGTTTGTTTCAACATCGGAATCACGGTGTAGCGCCCTTTTGTTCTGCCGCGATTATCTTTGCGCTCCCAAATCGAAATCGTGTTGTTTTGAAAATCGATCTCTGACCATTTCATTGCGTGAATCTCGCCTTGTCTCATGCCGCCATCCATCGCGATCAAAATCATATCGCGAAGATAATCGTTTCTAGCCGAGCGATCTATTTCAGTAAAAATAAGTTGGATCTCCTCGGGCGTCGGACGTCGGTCCCGGCGAACGGATGAACCAATCAACTTCTCTTTGCTGAGAAACGGTTTAACGACCTTGGCAATATTCTCAGTCAGATTGAGACCCTTAATCACGCGACAGTAATCGATGCACTGACCCAAAAAACTAATCTCTTTGCCGACCGTATTTTGGGAAACTGTCTCTCTTCTCGCGCGACAATAATTCAAAATATATTCAGCGGTTAGCTCGTTAAAAGACAAGCCCTCAAACTCGCGAGCCATTCTTTTGAGCGTATGTGTTTTGGTTGTATCGCACTCGTTATCGGCCAAAAACGTCAGAAGCACGTTAGACACCATTTCGAGTTTGAGCTCTTTTTTATCAACCCACGTGCCTCGAGCCATCTCTGCCTCGACCCAAATCCCGTGATTTTTGGCTTCGGTTTTGGTTGAAAAAGTTTTGGAATACCGCGAAAAACCCGACTTCCTGATATCAACTTTATAACCCGTGGAACTTTTTGTAATCGTTGCCATGAACCGCACTCCATGATGTCGAAAACATAAAGATATCATAATCAAACCGAAGGTTTAAGAGTGAACTGCGCTTTTTGTGCGCTTTTTTGCTAAGCTTACCCCTAAGTTATTGATTTAATTAGGAATAAGCAAATGGCGGAGGGACAGGGATTCGGTAGAAAAATGCCCGTTTTTTGGCCGTAAATGATTGATTTATATATACCTTTTACGCCGTTATGAGACCTTTTACAGCGTTATATGACGAATGTTGTAAGATGTTGATTTTGCTATATATATACGTTTTAGGACGTTATAGGTACGTTCCAAGTGCGCTTAAAGCGCAGTTATTCAACGACCGTTTTCCTAGTTTCTAAATTGTCTCTAAATAAGTAACCCGGCGTGTTCGCCAGCTTCCTTTCGAGCTCTCGAGGCTCGCAATAGCACTGGAAATGCCGATTGTGCGAACGCATTGAAATTCCCCGAGTTGCGGCTTTAGGATCGCCATAATTTAACGCAATGGAATAATCAGAGCACGAGGTCAAAGTCGCGAAATATTGCGGCGGGAAATCTGGAATTGGTTCCTGACCTCTAGCTAGGCATATTAGTAAAAAAACAAAAAGTGTGTCGCCTTTCATAATACCTTTTCCTTAGTTATTGCTTTTTGTTTTGGCAACACTGGGTTTTCAAGATCCCAAAGCGCAACTTGCACTCGCTTTGTGTAAGCGGTTCCCAATACTCGAGCGGCTCGATTACGAGCGTAGATGGCCCACGAATACGGACACTTATTTTTGGCAATGCGAGTCCAAACGAGCGCTGCAAGCTCTCGCCGTGATGGAGGCTGCACCGCCCTCAACATTACAAAGCTCTGCAACGAACACTCGAACGTCGCAGAGCCGGGATAAAAATCGATCAGGTCGTTTGGGCTTACTTGCTCGCCTGACGAATCATTAAATTTATGAGTTCCTGCAACTTGGCGTCACTGGTTCGAGCGACCTCGACTTGCTCGTTCAACTTTTCGGTTATCGCTTGAATAGCTTGGCTATTTAATTTTGTGCCGGTTTCATTTTCCGCGATTTGTTCTGCTGACTTCTCAACCTTTTCTCGTATTTCATCGACGGTTGCCGCTTGCGCTTCGACCGTGGTCATCATGCTCGCGTAGGCCATAAGCCCGGATCCCGCAGCGAACACCAACGGCAAAGCAAAGGCAGGAATTTTAAAGTGGGTTTGATCGCTCATTTTCTGGAATCTCCTCTTCTATCGTTTGAGCTTCCTCGAGAGGTTGCTCAGGTTCTTGTTTTGGAGGCTCAACAAGTTCAACGATCATGTTTGCCAATTTTTCCCGAGAGCCGACTAGCTTTTCGATTTGAATTTGAATTTCTTCAATCTCTTCGATCCGCTTAATCACCGCTTGCGATAAATGGTCTCTTTCATATTCCTTGTCGTTTATCCTCACAATTTTGTCGCTTGCTGCACCCATATTCCGGCTCCTAATAAAAATATTAGATTATCATGTTCAAACCTATGGTTGAATCACCACGGCAACCCAGTAGCTTGCTCAGCCTTCCGATCAATCTGAGCCTGTACCTTGGCAGTACGCTCTGACTCAATCCTAGACTTAAACTTTTCAGCAGTTTCTTCGCCTTCTTTACAGGCTTCCCAGATCCACCCAAGTACATCACTTTCTTTTAGATCTGCGTAGGCTATGAAGTCACTAGAAGAAGCATCATACTCAAAGCGTTGCTTTCCTCCTTCAGTAGCTGTTTCACCTCCACCAGCATCGCTGGCTGCTACCAGTGACCAGTAAGCGAGTATCACCCCACCATCTGCGTCTACATGGGTCATATTGTTAACTGACCAAGTTGTTGTTATTGCCATTACCAAGGTACTCCTTCTTCGTTAGTTGGATTCTTTTGTGCGCTTATTTGATTTTCTACGGCCTTCTCATACTCTGCGACTTTATCATCGCCAAGCACTGCCTTCGCCCAACCTACCGCTTGCTCTTCTGTAATATCAGCATAAGGCGTAAAAGAATCACCGGGCTCAGCCAAGTTGACAGCGCCGTACACCTTGCCCTTAAATGTTTTATCTCCGTCTACCTCAGAATCTGTTGCTGTCCAATGGACAGTTGTAACGACATTATCTTTATCGCCATTTTTTAATTGTCGGCCTAGCTGTACCGCTTTCCATGTTGTTGCCATTTTTTAACTACTCCCTTCGAGTTCGGCTACTTTTTTTTGCAATATTTCTATTAGCTCTTGCTGCTCTTGGATTGCTTTTACTAATAAAGGCGTAATTCTTCCGTAGTCCATAGATTGGACATCTTCTCCGTCTTTTTCACCACTAATACCAGTAGTCCAACCAGCTTCCTGCACTTCGTGAGCTATAAAACCTTCTTCAACAACCTTAACTTCATCATCTATCCATGTGTAAGATACTGGATTAAGTTTTTGTACTCTTTCTAATCCTTCTACAACAGGAGTAATATTTTCTTTTTTTCTATAATCAGAAGTAGCCGTATAGTTAGTGCTACTTGTAGTTGTAATTCTTCCTGCAACGGAGCCATTTTTACCAAAAGTAACTTGATCTACTGAAACTGTGTCATCTCTTTGTAAAAATATATAACCGGGGCCAAGAACAAAAGAATTACTATCTTCGGGCGTATCTGCTGGCTCTTTATTGGCTGTTGTAAATCCCAATAATCGTCCAGTAGAGTTGATACGCATTCTTTCATGTGTGACTTCATCTTTTATAGTGTGGAAAGCCATAAAGCCATCTACAGTAGACGCAGTTGTGGTCCACTCTTGTTCTTTGCCAACGACTATACTTGCACATTCAAAATCAACTGCACTGCCGGACCTGTTCAAAGAAAAATGTTGCTTCACTGCTGCTGCAGCGGCTGTGCCTGAGTTACGGATTCTAAAAGCGTTGAGCGTTCCGCTGGAAGCAGATTCAAGATCAAGCACCATAGAACTAGGAACACGACCAATTCCTATAGCGTTATTTCCAGCGTCAAGCATGAATTGATTAGCAAATCCGGTTGACTCTATTCTTACGTCTAAATCAGCTCCACCCTCGTTGATAACAACAGAACCATCTAGTTTCATGTGCTCAACACTAGCCGTAGTGAATATTTGACTACCAGTTGCTCTTAGGTCAAGTTGCGCTCCAGAAGCGTTACCTGTACTGATATCGCAGTCACCACCCAGGGAGGCGTGTTCGTTGCCCATCAACCTGATTCTTGCGCCTCTACCATCAGAGTCAGCGCCACCACCAGCCAAGCTCAATTGCTTGCTGTCTGATCCGTCTGAAGTGTTCAGAGAAAGAACAGTAGTATTGCTTGAAACTCCTGCAAACTGAATGTTTCCACTGCTGTCGATTCGCATGGCTTCATTAGTGTTATCAACATTGATAGCAAACGCGCCAGCGGCATTTCTTAATCTGATCCTGTTAGTTGCGCCACCTCCGTTATAGTCAAAAAATAAAGTCGTATCATTTGTATCACTGCTATCAATTCTTAGTTGAGAATTGTTGGCTGCAACAAGATCAATGCCCATTGCTGGACTAGACTTGTTAAATCCGACATTTCCATCTGATGCTTGAACAAACAAAGCATGAGTGCTGCCGTCTGACTC
>FUFK010040553.1_pt1 | contig 11862 bp, 9 predicted proteins | sample 1021851 | NCBI WGS metagenome assembly FUFK01 (sample SAMEA51879418, study PRJEB19060) | metagenome
ACTCCACAGATAGATACGCCTCACGCAAGAAGAAGAGTATCTATGGTAGATTATGAGTATGCAGATTTGATCGACAAACAAGATCAGGTCAGAACTCTGATCGATCCAACATCATCTTACGCGCAAGCTGCAGCTTTCGCTTTAGGCAGAGCAATGGATGATGAAATCATAACTGCTATCAGTGGTACGGCGTTTTCAGGTGAGACTGGTTCAACATCAGTTGCTTTACCTGCAGGACAAAAAATTACTGAAAGTGGTACGGACGGATTAACAATTGCAAAATTAAGAAACGCTAAAGAAAAATTCGATAGTGCTTCAGTTGATCCTTCAATTCCGAGATACATCGTTGTTGGTCCAAAACAGATCTCTGATCTATTAGGAACAACTCAAGTGACATCTTCGGATTTCAATACAGTTAAAGCTCTTGCGAATGGTGAGATTACATCGTTCTTAGGATTTAACTTCATAACTTCAAACAGACTATCAATAGCGTCTAACAAAAGACTTTGCTTAGCTTATGCTGGTGACGGCATCAAGTTAGCTTTAGGTCAAGACATTATGACTAGAATTGATGAGAGATCTGACAAAGGTTATGCAACTCAAGTCTATGTGTGTATGACTATGGGAGCAACTAGAATGGAAGAAGAAAAAGTTGTGACTATAGAAGCACACGAAGCGTAATAGGAGGAAATTATTATGGCATCAGTAAAAGGAACAAACTTTACTAATATCACTGCAGATCCTATCGTTAAAATCGATAGTGGCGAGTGGTCAGGTAAAATGAGAGTTCAATACGATACATATGAAGCTTCTTCTTTAGCTTCAGGCTCAGACATATCAGTTGCAAGATTACCAAAAGGTGCAAAAGTTTATGACATCGTTGTTCACTTTGACGCTTTAGGTGGATCTACAACTATATCGGTTGGTGATAGCGGAGCTGCTGCAAGATACATCGCAGCTACTTCAACATCTTCAGCTGGTCAAATGTCTATGTCTCAAGAAGGTGCAATCGCTGGCGTTGGCTACGAGAACACTGCAGAGACAGATGTATTACTAACAACTGGCGGTGGTTCTATAACTGGAACTATTAAAGTCGTTGTTATGTATGTAGTTGAATAATCATAACTAACTTTGATTAGGCGGTGAAATATCCGCCTAGTCATCTAANAGAATTTTNAATGAAATATNTTTTAGTTTTATATATGTGTTCNATGTTAAGTGGCAANTGTCCTTCAAGTNCNNTNGCNGGTTATCAATTCACNAATNNTTATGATTGNGTNNATGCNGGTTANGCANTNGCNCAAAGCACATATAGAAACCTAGAAGAATTAGAAGAATACAATCGCGATTATCTTGAACAAAGTAAGATCGTTGTAAAATTTGAATGTAAAGAAATAGGAGCAAAAACATAATGGCATCAGTAGTAGATATTTGTAATTCAGCTTTGAATTTATTAGGAGCTTCAACAATAACAACTTTAACGGAAGATAGTAAAAACGCTCGACTTTGTAATCAAAGATTTGAGCCTATTAGAGATAGAACTTTTAGATCTCACGCTTGGAATTGTTTAACAAAAAGAGTTCAGCTTGCAAAAGATAGTACAGCTCCAGTAGTCGAATATGCAAATCAATATACTTTACCAACAGATTGCTTGAGAGTTTTAAAAGTTCATAACGGAACTACTGATAGTATTGCTTCATCTTTAGATTATGCAGTAGAAGGACGTAAAATTAAAACGGACGAAGGAACAATATTTTTAGTTTATATCGCAAAGATAACTGATCCAAATGAATATGATACTTATTTGATTGAAGCTTTGGCTGCATCTTTAGCTGCTGATCTTGCTTACGCTATTACAAACAATGCAACGCTTGCTAAAAATTATGAAGCTACTGCAGATGAAAGATTACGAGAAGCTAGATTTATTGATGCTACTGAAAATAGTTTAGGAACTGTAGAAAGCAGCGAATTTACTGATGCGAGATTATAATGCCACGAACAACACTTGCTTTAACAAGTTTTGTTTCAGGTGAGCTTGGTGCAAAGTTAGACGGAAGAACTGACTTTAACAAGTATAACACTGGAGCAAAAACTTTAGAAAATTTTTTAATACATCCTCAAGGAGCTGCAACTCGAAGAGTAGGAACTCAATTTATTGCTGAGGTAAAAAATAGTGCAGCAAAAACAAGATTGATACCTTTTGAGTTTTCAACAATTCAAACTTACGTTCTTGAATTTGGTAATCAATATATGAGAGTGTATAAAGATAAAGGTCAAGTTCTATCAGGTGGATCTGCTTTTGAAATATCTACACCTTATTTAACTGCAGAATTATTTGAAATTAAATTTGCTCAGAGTGCTGACGTTATGTACATCACTCATCCAAATCACGCTGCTAGAAAACTTTCAAGAACTGGTCATACATCTTGGACCTTAACAGAAATAGATTTTACTGACGGACCTTATTTAAGTCAGAATACGACATCGACCACTCTTACTCCTTCAGGAACGAGTGGCAGCATAAATATAACTGCATCTGCCAGTTTGTTTGCTGCAACTGATGTTGGAAGATTAGTAAGCTTTTCTAATGGAAGAGCAAAGATAACTGGATTTACATCTGCAACCGTTGTTGCTGCAACTACTCAAGATGACTTTGATAACACCAATGCAGTTTCAACTTGGAAGCTTGGAGCTTTTTCAGGAACTACAGGTCATCCTTCCTGCGTATCTTTCTTTGAACAAAGATTAGTTTTTGCAGGAACAAGCTCAGAGCCACAAACATTATATTTTTCAAAAGCTGGTGATTATGAAAATATGACATCAGGTACTAATGCGGATGATGCAATGGTTTATACAATTGCTTCAAACCAAGTAAATAGAATTAGATACTTAAAGTCTCAAAGAACTTTAATTGTAGGAACGACTGGTGGTGAGTTCACGGTTTCAGCTGACGGAACGGATGCAGCTATAACACCTACAAATATTGTAATTAAAAAACAAAGTTCTTATGGAACTGCTAATGTTGATGCAATACCTGCAGGAAACTCAATATTGTTTTTACAAAAAGCAAAAAGAAAAATTAGAGAATTAAGTTATAACTTTGACACTGACGGATATGTTGCACCTGATCTTACAATCTTAAATGATATTGTTACTAAATCAGGAATAACTGAAATGGCTTATCAGCAAGAGCCTGATAGTATTTTATGGTGTGTTCGTGATGACGGAATTTTAGCAGGATTAACTTACCAAAGATCTGAAAATGTAATNGCTTGGCATAGACATAAGTTNGGCGGAACATTTGGNNCTGGNGNTANNGCNACTGGNTANGGAGTNGTTGAAAGCGTTGCAAGTATTTCAGGTGAATTAACTGAAGATGAATTTTACGTTATAGTCAAAAGAACTATTAATGGAGCTACGAAAAGATATGTAGAAGTCTTTGCTCCTTTTGACTTTGATGAAACTGATGCAACAGATTTTAGATTTGTTGANAGTCATCTAACGTACTCAGGTTCGGCAACGACAACGCTATCAGGATTAGCTCACTTGGAAGGTCAAACCGTTTCTGTCCTAGCGGATGGTGCAACTCACGCCGACAAAGTTGTATCGAGTGGTCAAATAACTTTAGACAGATCCACAACTAAAGCAGTTGTAGGATTAGCTTATGATAGCGTACTTCAAACAATGCGTATTGAAGGTGGAGCTGCTGAAGGAACATCGCAAGGTAAAACAAAAAGAATTAGTAAAGTTGTTTTAAGATTATTTGAAACAGTTGGAGTAAAAGTAGGACCAAGCTTAACANAGATTAGAAACTGTTCCATTTAGAACAACATCAAGTCAAATGAACAATCCAGTTGACACTTTATTAGCTGGTGACAAAGAAATAGAATTTAGAGACGATTACAACACGGACGGATTTATATTTGTAAAACAAGATCAGCCTTTACCTTTATCTGTATTGGCTATCTATCCAACNGTNGTNACGAGTGACGGATAATTNTNNAATNGTTNCTTACAAANNNNAACACGGNGACGAAATGATNGAGTTTGGATTNAACGATAAATTAATGGATATAGATGCAAGCTTTAAAGAAAATAGGATCGACTTTGCAATGGCTGGTCTCGCTTTTACTTTATTGGACGATAATGTTCCTATCTGTAGTGGCGGTATTATTCCAACTTGGTTGGGAAGCGCTCAAGGCTGGGTTATCTCTAGCAAAAGAATATTTAGAAACAAAATTAAAGCATCGAGATTAATTAAAGAAAGAACAGATTTACTTTGCGCTAATAATAAAATTTGGCGCTTACAAACTGCAGTCAAAGCTGATTTTAAAATTGGAATAAGATTTGCAGAATTTTTAGGATTTAACAAAGAAGGTCTTATGGTTGGATATGGACCTGACAAAACAGATTATTACTTAATGGCGAGAATATACAAATGAGTTTTATAGGAAATTTTGCAGCAGCTCAGTCAGCTAAAGCGATCGGACAATACAATCAATCAGTTTATTATCAACAAGCTGCTTATGCTAGAAAGAAAGCTGCTATTAATCAAAAGACATACGATCAAGTTACAAAACCTTTACTACTTAGAAAATTTAAAAAAGATTATTCAAACCAGTTTGTAAATGCTTTAGCTTCAGGTGCAGAGATTAGAGCAGGTGATAGTCCTTATCTTGCTTTGCTAGACCTAAAATATAATCAAGCAACTGAATTAGTTATTGCAGATTTCAATGCAGAAATGGATCAAACAGAATTAATTAATGAAAGTTTATTGATTGCTGCTAAAGGAACTGGTGCAAGGTTCAAAGGTGATATGACTGCTAGAGCAGAGAATATCAAAGGCTTTGCTTCATTATTATCAACGGCAAACGAGGCAGGTTATATCTAATGGCAAAAATTAAAATATCTGAAGTAGGAATANCTCCAAGAACTCCTAATACTCCAAACGTAGAAGGAGCAACAATACCTTTAGGAATTGCAACTCAGTTTGGAAAAGCAGTTGGTTCTTTAGGAAAAGTGATTGAAGATATTGCTATTGAGAATAAAGCTGAGGAAGATGCTAACGAAGCCTCAGACATTATTACTGGTATCAATCAAAAGATTACAGAGACAAAAGCTAAATATAAAAATAGTACGAAAACCTCAGATGTTTTTGCTTTTGGTAATGATTTAGATAATCTTAAATTTGAAGCAACTAATAAGAACGTAGAAAAATTAGTTAATAAATATATTAGACAAAAGAAAAATTCTGTAGGTTTGCAGCTTGGTAATGAAATTATAACTAGGTCGGTTGAAAAATCTGAGTTTAAAAAAAATAATGATTTAGATAATTACATTATTGCAGCAACAAGTAATAATCCAGTTGAGAGAATTACTGGAAATAGAAACTATCAAAACTTTTGGAAGAGTGCAGATAATAAAAAATTTTATGGTGAAACTAAATTAGCTGAACTTAAAAAAGAAAAAGATCAGTTATTACTAAAAAATATTTATATAAAAAAAATAGATAATAACGATTTAGATTTAACAGATCCAAAAGTTATAGAACAAATAAATAAAGATTTTGGTCCAGTAGGCGCAAAAGGAATTTTACAAAAAGCAAGAACCAAAACTATTTCTGATGTTTTAATATCTGATCAACAACAAATTTCTGAAGAAAAGAAAAATGTTGAAACTCAGTTAAGTAATTTTGCAATAATAATAAATGGTATTAACAATAGCAAAATAGATAAAGATGCAAAAACTCCAAGCTTAGACCAAGTTTATGATTTGTATCAAATAGGATCTTTAAACACAGCTCAGTATAANGCGATCTTAGAATTTTATAATAACGAAGATAAAGTTTCTGATCCTGATATGTTAGATGTGATCAATGCTCAAATAATTGCTGCAGCATCAGTAAAAGACTTAGACGATATTCAAGCAGCGCTTAATGGNGATAAAGGAATACTTGATAAAGTATCACCTGAGAATGTTGTNGAGTTTAATACTATTATNGAAANATANAGAANAGATACTGGTAAGTTTAATGATTACAAACTTTACTCAGAAAAATTAAAAGTAGATGTTAAAGATGTAGGCAGCTTAATGGGAGGTCCTCAAGCAGCCGTAAGTAAAGATAAATCAATAAATGCTTTACAAGAATACAATAGATTTATTAATCAAGACTATTCACCTCAAGATGCTTATTTAAAAGTTATTAGTGGATTTACTGAAAAAGATTTACCTAAACCTGAGAAGCTGCCTATGCCAGCAACTCTAAATCTTACAGATATGAAGCAAACAATAAATAAAAATCCTGATACTGCTCAAGAGGCTTTTGAAACTAAAATTACTGANGCATATAAAAAAGGAACAATAAACATAGAAGAATATAAAGAAGGTATTAAAAGATTAGATTTTATCTTTGATGTTTTATCAGTAAGAAAACAAATTCTAGGTGATGAGACTAATAAAAAAGGTGATCTTAAATATTTAGGTGCTTTTGGAAAAATNAAAAAAGATNAAGATCCTAAAGACGAAGAGAGCTTACTCGATAAAGGTAAAAACATTTATAACAATATTTTTGGAGGATTAGATTAATGAATATTCTCGATGATTTTTACTTACCTTTGTTAGATCAAGAAAAAACNTATTTAAGTAAAGAATATAAATTACTTAAAAAAAATAAGGTTGATACTGCAGAGTTTGAAGGATTTGAAAAAGATAAAAACGCAGGTGAGATAACTTTTACTGAAGCTACTGAAGATCAGAAAAAAGAATTATACAATGAAGTTTTAACCTACGCAAAAGCGTTACCAAAAGATTTAATTATTTCTGTTGTTAGAGGTGGAATGAACGGATTTGATTTTATTAATGATCTAGCAGCCTTTGCTAAGTATGGTAACGAAGAAGTTCCTGATGATAGCGTTTTTAAATTTATAGATGACAGAATAGAAGCTCAAAAGAAAAGTCTTGATGAATTAGAAAAGGACGATCCTTTAACAACAAGAATGATCGGAGCTTTAGGTCAGGATGCAGCGTTTGTATTACCTATTTATAAAAAGATGACTTCAGCAGGTATTCCAAAGCAATATGCTTTTCCTGCATCTTTTGCAATCGGATCTACTTTAGCTTTCGATAAAGAGACTAGCTTTATGCTTGATACAGATATGATTAAAGGTTTGAAGCAAACTATAAATCTTAATGAAGATACTCCAGCTGAAGAGTTATTTGATAAGGCAGTACAAGGAATTGAATTTACAGGTTTAGGATATGCGTTCAATAAATTATATCCAATGATAAAAGCATTAAGAAAAGTAGATGTTCAAAAGTCTGCAGTGGTAACTGCTGGATCTTTAGCTGCAGGTGAAGGAGCTAAGAAAGTCCAAGAGAATATCCAAAACAATATTATTTCAGAACAAACAGAAAAAGAGTAATAAATAAATATCCTCAGATATTTGTTTTCTCACATTAAGGAATTTAAGAATATGGTTAATCCAAACAGATTAATAAAAATAACTAAAGCTGAAAGTAAAGATCTTTTAGACAAAGCGCAAAATATAATTGACAAAGATATATTAGGACCAAATTTTAAAAGAGATAAACTTTTAAAAAAGGATAAAAAAAAAGATAAGGTAAAAATTGACGGCGAAGAAGTCGGAACAATTGTTGACGGCGAGCTTAGTGCAACTATTAAAACTAAGACTAAAGTTCCAAAACCTGATGCTAAAACTGATCAGATATTATTTAATGTTAAAGCTGGAGGTAAGATTACTCCTAAGATGCTTGATGACTTTAATATCGAAAAGTTTAATAGCAAAGATGATATTTTAAAATTTATTGATGAAATATCTAGTAAATATAAAAAAGATATTAATGTAAGAAAAAGAGGAACTCAATCTCAAGAGGCTACAAAAAATTTAGCCAAGCTTTTACAAAAGGACCAAACAAAACTTACTAATAGTTTGCTTAACCTAAAAAAAGGTGAAACGCTAAATGCAGAATATATTTTAGCAACAAGAGAATTAGTTGAAGCTTCTTACGCTAAGTTAGATATACTTGCACAAAAAGCTATAACTGGAACGCCTGATGATGTGTTGGCTTTTAGACAACATATGGCTTTGACATCTGAACTAACAAAAATTTTAAAAGGTGTACAAACAGAAACCGCAAGAGCCTTAAATCAATTTAAGATAAAGACCTCAGGTAAAAACAGATTTGGTAAAGTAGATTTAGAAGAACTTAACAAAAGAGATTTCCTACTAGAAATTGGCGGTGAAGATGAGATTAGAGGTTTTGCAAAAGTTTATCTTAAAGAGATAGATAGCGGTCAAGCTAGAGTTAAAATGGTTGAAGGTATTGGAACTGCAACCAAAATATCTCAAGCTTTTTCTGAAGTATTTATTAATGCAATTTTATCTAATCCATTAACTCACGTTAGAAACACTGCAGGTAACTGGATCACTCAAGGAATAATTGCGCAAGAACACAAACTCGCTTCTAAAATTTTTGGAGGTAAAGTTGAAGGTGGAATAGCTGCATATGAAGATATTGCTAGAGCCTATGGAAAAACTCAAGCTTATACTGAAATGTGGGCAGCTATTGGTAGATCTTTAAAAAAAGGTGAAATGCCAAGTATCGATAGTATGATACAAGGTAATAAGGTTGAAGTAAGAGAAGGTAAATTTACTGCTGGTTTTTTTAATCAAGAACAAGGAAGTAATGCTGCTAAATTTACAGATCTTGCAGGAAAGATTTTAACTTTAAATAGAATACCTACAAAATTTTTAACTGTAGCTGATAATTATTTTAAAAATTTAGAATATAGATCAGAACTATACGCTTTAGCTTACAGAGANACTTTAGAAAAAGTAAGTAATGGAGTTTTAGCAAAAGATAAAGCTGCAGAATATTTGGCTGACTTAGTTGTTAATCCAAAAAGATCTATGGTTGAAGAAGCTTTTGAAGCTGCAAAGTATTCTACGTTTCAAACAAAGTTAGGAACTAGAGGTGACTTTTTAGATGCTGGAGCAAACTTACAAAAATTAAAAGGTAATGTTGGTCCTGCAAACTTTATTGCAAACTATTATTTACCTTTCATACAAACTCCAACTAATGTTGCTGGATTTGTTTTAGAAAGATCACCAGTTTTAAATTTAGTTTTAAAAAGATACAGAGACGATTTGTTTTCTAATAATCCTGCTAGAGTTCAAAAAGCAAAAGCAAAGATGATGCTTGGTAGTGCTTTTTACTTAACAGTTATGGGAATGAATTATGGAGGTTTTGCTACTGGTACTTCACCTGAGCTAAACACAAAAAATCCAAGTGCCAAGTTTCAACTTAAAAAAACTATGGGATATGGAACTGGAACTATCAATATTCCTTATGGTGACGAAACTATAAGAATTAATATGCAGAATATTGCATTTGATCCGCTTGCTATGGCTTTCAAACAAGCAGCTGATTTATCAGAAATTATGCAAATGGGATTTAGAGATAATGATCAATTGCAAGATTACTTAAGAATGCTTGCTGCCTTTTCTTATTCTGTCGGTGAAAATTTGGCTTCATCAACTTTTATGAGTGGTGTTGGTAAAGCAATAAATGATTATCAAAATTTAAAACAATTAGGAGCAGCTGAAGGTGGTCAAAAAATTATACAAGGAATGTTCACCTCAACTTTTATTCCAAGTATTGTTAAACAAGGTGGAAAGACTATTGATTTTATTCAAGGTGAAAATAGTCAAAAGCTTGCAGTTGAGTTTGACGAATATATAAAAAAAACACTTAGATATAATGATCTTAATAAACAATATGATTTATTAGGTGATGAAGTTGAAAACTGGGGTGCTTATACTTTTGAAAAGAAAGATCCAATTAGAGACAGAATTATTAAAAACAAAAGTTGAAATACTTCCAGTAAGAAGATCAAAAACATTTTCAGGTGGAGCTTCAGGTTTGACTGCTAATGTTGAATATACTGCTGATGAATTAAGTTTCTTACAACTAAGATCAGGTGAATACACAAAGCAACTTTTATCAGATCTGTTTGAAACTGATGAATATTTAGAAAACGATAATTTTTACAAACAAGCATTAATCAAAAAAGCAGTCTCAAAAGCAAGAGCAGGCGCTTACAACGATATGATTGGTGTTGAGTTTAGCGATAGTTTAGGAGCGTGGGAAAACGCTGAAGAAACTGCTGAAAGATTAAATTCAGAAAAATTAAAAATATTAGAGGACAAAGTTATTACCAGCAATTTTGGTCAACCTCTTGAAAAAACTTTTGAAGAATATGCTGGTACGGAGGAATAATGACAATTAGTACAACGACGATTAAGAATAGTTATAGTGGCAATGGCTCTACTACGACTTTCAACTATACTTTTAAAATAACTGATCAAGACGACATTGACGTAATAATAAGGAGTTCAAGTGGTACTGAAACGACGAAAACGATTACTACTCATTATACTGTCACTGGCGTTGGGAATAGCGGCGGAGGAACTATTGTTTTTACTGCTGGGAATATTCCAGCAAGCGGCGAAACTGTTATTTTAAGAAGATCCACTCCTTTAACTCAAGGAGTTGATTTAATTGAAAACGATCCTCTTCCTGCAAATACTTTGGAAGATGCTTTAGATAAATTAACTTCTATCAATCAAGAATTACAAGAACAACTAGATAGATCTTTAAAAGTTTCAAAAACTGCAACTATCACTACACCTGAGATAACTGCAGACGCATCAGCTAGAGCAGGAAAACTTTTAGGTTTCGATAGCACTGGAAACGCTCTTGATGCAACGATTGACGGAACTGGTGTTGCAACATCTGCAACCAATGCAGCCAACTCAGCAACGGCAGCTGCTAACTCAGCTACAGCTGCAGCAACATCTGCTACTGCTGCTGAAAATGCAAAGAATGCTGCAGAGGCAGCGCTTGATACTTTTGATGATGATTTCTTAGGAGCTAAGTCTAGTAATCCTAGTCTTGATAATGACGGCAATGCTTTAGCTGACGGAGCTTTATACTTTGACACGACTAACAACGTGATGAAAGTTTATGATCTTGGTAATACTCAATGGAAACAATTAACACCAACAAGCTCACAACAAACTAACATTGATGCAGCAGTTGCAAACGCATCCAATATAAATGCGGTCGGTGGAGCTATATCAAATGTAAATGCAGTTGCAGGCGATTTAACAGATATTAATACTCTTGCAGGAATTTCAGGATTAACAACTCTTGGAAATAACGCAGCATCAGTTGTTAATGCTGGAAATAATATTACTGGGATAAATTCTTTTGCAGAAAGATACAGAGTTCAAGCTGGAGTACCTTCATCTTCAAACGATGTTGGCGATCTAGTCTTTGATACAACTGCAGGAAAATTAAAAGTATTTGACGGATCATCTTACGCTTTAGCTGGATCATCTGTAAATGGAACATCAGATAGATTTAGATTTGTGGCTACTGCTGGTCAAACGACTTTTAGCGGTAATGATGCTAACGGAAATTCTTTAACTTACGATGTTGCTGGAGGAACGGCATTTGCAGATATTTATTTNAACGGAGTTAAATTAGATACTTCAGATTTTACGGCAACAAATGGAACTTCNATTGTNNTNGGATCGGCNGCNCAGCTTAATGATGTCCTTGTAGTAGTGGCGTTTGGTACGTTCACATTATCTAATTTTTCTGCAACACAAATTGGATCAGGAACTTTAGCAACTGCAAGAGGAGGTACAGGTCTTTCATCTTTAGGAACTGCTGGTCAAGTTATGAAAGTCAATAACGCTGGCAATGCTTTAGAGTTTGGTAATGCAAGCTCAGCTGAAGTGTACGGATTTAATTTATCTTATTCACCTTCAACAA
>FUFK010052658.1_pt1 | contig 11860 bp, 5 predicted proteins | sample 1021851 | NCBI WGS metagenome assembly FUFK01 (sample SAMEA51879418, study PRJEB19060) | metagenome
CCCGGCTTCTTTGCATGGGTCATACCATCCGGCAACGGCACACATCGAATTGGTTTGTGGTCAAGAGCAGATCTTCTCGAGGGTAGAACAGTTCTTGATTGCTACAATGACCTGCTCAAACACCCGCTCTGGAAAGACAGGTTCGCTAACATCACAGAAACCGCACGTTATTGTGGCCCTGTTCCTTCGGGTATGATTCGACGTCCAATCAAAGATCGAGTCATGGTAATAGGCGATGCTGCTGGTATGGCAAAACCAACAACTGGCGGTGGCCTTGGCCCCGGATTTAAGCAGATTTCCTCCATAGCAGATCGATTGGTGGAACAAGTCCATCGAAATCAATTAAGCGAGAAGAATCTTAAGTCCATTACAAAATCATCGTGGTCGAAATTGAAGAAGGAGCAGGATCGAGCTCGCGCACTACGAGACCTTCTTGTGTCAACAAGGACGGATGAAGAACTTGACATGCACTTCACAAATTTTGCAAAACCCGAGGTAATCGAATTAATCAATGAAATAGGCGACATCGAAAAACCCGTGCCTCTCGGGTTGGCTCTATTAAAAAAGGTCCCAGCCTTCCGAAAACTAGCCCTGCAAGCCGGAGTCAAACTGCTGTTCACTTGAGGCGTTTTTTATGTCAGAATGGGCAGTTATCCACCGCGTTCGATATCCTCCCTTCGATGACAAAAGAATCAAAGCTGACGCTGCACCAATTGCAGAAACAATTGTCAAATCCAATTTGGATGATGATCAGGTTTTGAAATGTCTTCCCCCATACAAGATTCAAAGCGACCAAGGCTGGCTCATCGAACGTGTTATCACAAATCAAGNGGGGGCGGATCTGGAAAAAAGGACAGTTCTACGAGTAGATGAGCGACCATTTGTTGAACTCATCAATCAGCAACGTAGAGGATGGTACATTCTTCCGAACAATTTGCATCGGTACGCCCGAAGTATGATTAGCGCTGCAGTCATATTCCTATTGAGCACATTGGTTTACCTATTTTTGGAGCCGCTGTTAAGTGAAATTGGGATTCCAAGTTTTGGAACCAAAAGCATACAAATCGGGCTCCTCGATTATCCGATTTTAAGCATCATTGTTGTGCCTGTAATCATGCTTCCAATTGGACTGAGGCTTGTTGCAAATTTTGTTGATTTGAAACGGCAACAAGATTTCTTTCAATCGCCGGTGGAACAACCCAAAATTGAATTTTCACCCTCCATCATCAGTGGACAACCTCTGAAAGGTACCATTGAAATTCCTAATCAGTTACCTGATTGGAAGTCGATGAGTGTGCACTGGCAAGTCGGCACGTTGCCACCGTCACGAAGTGCCCTTATTGACATTTCAAACTCAACCCACAATTCACAACCCCCTGTTGGTCTTTCAACCCCCTTACCACACCATTGGGAGGCAGGTCTCGACGATGGTACGGCGGGTGGAGAGGACGCACCTATGGAGAGGCAAGACATCCAAGGTGGAGTCTTCCTACGACCGATGCGATTTTCAGAAGAAGGTGGTAAATCCAAAATTAACGATGATGGCTCTTTTGAGATCGAGCCACCGACGAACCTCTGGCCGGGTACAGTTAACTCGGATTTGCATCGAATACATTGGGAATTTATTCTCAAAATAAAACGCAAGAAACAGATGCCTCTACTGTGGGTTTGTCCTGTTCGCGTTGAATTTCCGGATGAAATTATTCATCTTCAAAATCTTGAGATAAAAGACCCGAGAACCGAACAACTGTACATCGGCCAGCGCTAGGTTCATTTCCCTCGACTACATGTCCTATACATGGTCAGAAAGCCATTTGTAGCAGTCTTGCTTTCTTTGTTGATGTTCTCAGGATGCTTTGGTGAAGCTGAGCCAGAGAGCCCCGTTGTTGAGCAACAACCAGTAGTTGTTCCATACGATCTATCAGCTTCTTGGGACAAAGTCTCACCTGCTGGAGAAATAGACGAAATTTCAGAACTCAATATTTTGATAGAAACAACCGGAGATGGCACCTACAGTGTTGATTCAAAAATCACCTTGAATGAGCAGCCGATTAGCATTTCAGAATATAGTGTAACTGCAAAGGCTACACATATCTCAATCGTTCTTTTACCAAGTGTTCCAGGAACGTACGAAATTGAGGTGATTATTCAACCAAGCCAAGGGGCTGATACCGTCATGAAGAATTCTGTTCAGGTCCTTGTCCCAAACGAAGGTACGACCTCTCTCGTTGTACCTCAGTTTCTTGTTGCTGAGTCGTCCATGCTTCCTCTCCAAGGACAAATTTTGCACGCAAGCCTAGAGACGTGTTCGGGAACCATTGAAGTGCCTGCAGGTGATTCGAGCTTTGAAACAGTCCCATTAGTCATACAATCCGATGGTTCGTTTACATCGATTTTGACCGACTTGGATTTGAAAACTGAATCCTTCAAAGTGCATCTCTATGCCAAGTGTGGCCAGTATACGTTGACCGAGGATTTCCGGATCGTTACAATCGTCGTTGAAGCCAACAATGATGCAGACGGGGACGGTATATTGGATGACCTCGATGCTTGCCCTAACGGTGTAGGCGAGTCCGATGGTTGGGCATCCAATGTTCAAAGCGATGCAGATCAAGATGGATGTCGAGATTACGATGAGGACTTGGATCACGATAACGATGGAATATTGGATGCCAATGATGGCTGTGCATCAACGATTGGTTGGATTAGCACACTTCAAAATGACCGGGATCAGGATGGCTGTCACGACGATGGAGCTGACCTGGATGATGATGGCGATGGAATTTTGGACGCTCTTGATGCTTGTCTAGATGGCGAGGTCAATTGGCCTGCAAACCTCTACAATGATTGGGACCAAGATGGCTGCAATGATTTACTTGAGGACAGTGATGACGACAACGACGGCGAAGATGATTCAACCGATGCTTGTCCTAAGGGACGATCAAACTGGGAATCTGAGCGAGATCAGAACACGGATTTCGACATGGATGGGTGTTATGATTCTACTGAGGACTCGGACGATGATAACGACAGTGTAAACGATGTAAATGCTACTGGAGCAACCTTGGACTTATGTCCAACAACGCCATTAGGGGCTTCAGATGTTGATGAATTCGGTTGTGCAGCAATTGAACGAGATACCGATGCTGACGGAGTAAACGACCTAATCGACCAATGCGAGGGTACACCCGATGGATTGCAAGTCAACACTGCGGGATGTGCAGATTTGGATGGAGATGGGGTATTTGCAAATGTCGATATTTGTGCCAATAGTCCTGCTCGATGGACAATCGATGAGGATGGCTGTGCAATCGTGCAAAAACCTGTACAATGGACATCAGGAACAACTGTCAATGGGCCTATGGATATTGTACCAACATTCACTGTTCCAACTCTGGATGGTACCTTTACCTTCCAAAACAAGTGGACTGGCACCGATGTTTACCTTTTCATGTTCAAATACACCGATACCAGTGGGAACTCGAATTCGGGTACGTGGTCAACAAATCCTGGGACGTTTATTCGAAATTTACCTGACAATACGCACTTGTTCTATGGTTCGTTTGATTCCTCGTACCACAACGATGTCCTCTCTCGAAAAAGCGATGTTGAAACACGTCTGAATCCCAGTGAAGAAGAGAAATGGGATGGTCGGATTCACTACATCGATATGGATGCTAGCAACATTCAAGGGGGACTTGGTGAGATGATTTCCAACTTCAACAGCCCATTCTTCATGGGTATTGACCGATTCCAAAGAGCACGAGATACTGGCTCAATTTACGCTTGGGTTTCTCAGACGAGTGACCCGTTCCACTACACGTATGAACCCCACCAATGGAATGCAGAGTTTGAACCAGAGATTCGCATGCAAGATTCGGGCATTGAAGTCGTAACACTCTACGATTTCGAGCGTCACTCTGGCGGGTGGGGTGGCAACCACAATTCGTACCGTAATGCAACATTTACACTCCCTGAGAATTTGAGTTCGTATGATACACTCGAAGTCTTCCATGAACATGCCTGCGAAGAACGAAGCAATCGATATCAGAAAAGTGATCAAAGTTACGGTGGTTGTCATGAATGGGATTATCTTGCCCATCTGTACATCTGTGACCCAGACAACTCTTCAGTCTGCAACACGGAGTTTATGCGATGGATAACAACTTACGGCAGGGAAGGACGCTGGTTAACTGACATCAGCCCTTACCTTTTCATGTTGGAAGATGATCAGGAACGTAGATTCCGTTACAAGGGAGCAAACAAAGGCGATATGACGATTAAGTTCTTGTTCTCAAATTGGGGAAGCGGAGAGCGTGCATTTGATGCAGAGTTCGGGTTTACAGGCGGTCAATTTGATGGAACCTACAATAACGAAAGCCGCTATGTTCGAAGCCTCAATTTCACTGTACCAAGCGAGACAACGCGAGTCGAAATCGTTGCTACCATCACGGGACATGGATTCCAACAAGATGACGCCAATTGCGCGGAATTTTGCGATCATCAGCATCATTATTACATGGGCTCACACCATGCATATGAGTGGCATCCAATCGTGTATTCCAACACAGGTTGTGAGAATGAAATAAGCAATGGTGTAGTTGCAAATCAGTTTGGCTCATGGCCGTACGGTCGTGCAGGTTGGTGTGCTGGACAAGATGTCAAACAATGGACATATGACATCACTTCGTGGGTTGATATGAACGGACAGAACAACGAATTGACATATCGAGGTTTATTCAACGGACAAGAGTATAACCCAACTGGAGAATCAGGTAAGGGTGGACGAAACATTGTTGCTGAAATATGGGTCGTGTTCTATACCAACTCAACAGCATGAAGTGGAGGTTTACACATAACCTCAGGTGATCCAGCGAGCGCATTTGGTGTTTCGAGTCGGTCATAGTCACTGTTTCTTCGGACTGGCAGGAAGCCAGCACGACGAATCGATAACTGAAGTTCGTATTCAGTTGCGCTGAATTTTGTAGTGCCGGAGGCGGAAACAACATTCTCTTCCATCATGGTAGAACCTGCATCATCTGCTCCGGCGAGAAGAGCCATTTGAGCAATACCCATTCCCATTGTTGGCCACGATGCTTGGATGTGGTCAACATTATCCAAGAAGAGACGAGATATTGCAACATGTCGAAGATATTCGGTTGGTCCAGCACCCCGCTCAAACTTGTTCTGGCCCTTGTTTCGTTTTCCAAATGTGTTGGTTTCCAACTGGACAGGCCAGGCAATGAAGGATGTGAATCCTGGTAGATTCAATTTTTGAACTTCATCTTGTTGATCACGGATTCGTCGTAAGTGTTGAACTCGATCAGCGTTGGTTTCTCCAAAACCGATTACATTCGTTGCACTTGTAGTTAAACCAAGAAGCTGAGCCTCTTTCATAACCCTTAACCAATTGTCGGGATGTCCTTTTTTGGGAGATACGTCCTTACGGACATCTTCTACGAGCATTTCAGCACCACCCCCAGGCAAACCATGCATGCCTGCATCTTTGAGCCTGATAAGAACCTCTTGCGTTGAAAGATTGGTCACTTCCGCAATCCCTTCAATCTCAATTGGTGAAAAGCAGTCAAGATCAATGCTTGGGTGTTGGTCTTTCAACTCCTTGATGAGGTTAATGTACCAATCAAACTCNAATGAAGGGTTGACTCCACCTTGCATGAGAATTCTTGAGCCACCAATTCCTTCCAATTCATCGATACGTGCATGGATTTCATCATAAGATTGCGTATAGGTTTCATCGTGTCCGGGTGGCCTATAAAATGAGCAGAATTGACAATTGATTGTGCAGACGTTTGTGTAATTGATGTTGCGATCCACGAGGTAAGTCACTTCATTCGTCGGGTTGTGTTGAATTCTTCGATAATGTGCTGCCGCCATCAAAGGATGTAGAGGTGCATTGTCATAGAGCTCAATGCAATCCTCTACGGAGAGCCTCCAGATAGTTTCTGAGGACTGGACGCGTTCGAGAATCTGACTCCAAGCCATAAGGCCACCTCAAAGACTACCAACGATTCGTTCAATATCATCAATTGTTTTCGGACATGAACCCGTAAGGACGTCAGGATCACCATCAGTCACGAGAACGTCATCTTCGATTCGGATACCGATGTTAGCATAACGTTGTGGACAATCAACATCTGGGCGCCACGCACCAAAATAGAGACCTGGTTCTACAGTAAGTACCATACCAGCTTCCAAGAGACGTGGAGTCCCATCCGGCTTGTAGGTTCCAACATCATGCACATCGAGACCAAGCCAATGACCGGTATTGTGCATGTACCATTTCTTCAGTTCACCAGATTCCATATCCAAAGCCTCTTCAACGGATTGTTTGATGACACCGAGCCGCACAAGACCTTCCGCTAGTGCTTTTCTGGCAACCTCATGAGGTTCATTGTACGGATTACCGACACGACAGGCATCGATTGCTTTCTCTTGAGCATCGAGTACAATTTCGTAGATTTCTTTCTGAGCCTCGGAAAATGTACCACCAATCGGCCAAGATCGTGTAATGTCTGCAGCATATCCTTCGTATTCTGCACCAGCATCAATAAGAATAATTTCATTTGAATCACAAGGCGAGTTGTTGACCGTATAGTGAAGAATGGTTGCGTTTTCACCACAACCGACAATCGATGGGTATGCCCATCCGCTTGTACCACCATAAACAAAGAATCCTTCAATGATTGATTGGATTTGGAATTCATGTATTCCATCTTTGCTCGCAGCCATGGCCAATTCATGAGCTTTTGAAGAAACTTCGGCAGCGTATCGCATTTGTAGAATTTCTTCCTCGGACTTTCGCAATCGCATCTCTGCGATTCGGCGGCTTGGATCCTCAACGCTTATTGGCCCGGAACCGAAATGCTGACGCTTACGATCACGTTTCTCGACTGCACTCTTTACCAAAGAATCGATCTTTGGATTAATGCCCGTTCGGACATGGACACGAACGGAAGACTCGAGAAGGTGCTCCAAATGAATCAATGTTTCATCAGAGGAGTCTGCGCGGTCCACAGCCCAATCCTTTAGAGCGCCTTCGACACCGGGCCGTCGACCCTCCCAGATTTCCATCAAGGTATCTTTTGGTTGAACGAAAAGATGCGAAATCCACTGACCGTCTTCATAGTAAAACATCAAGGTTGACTCTGGATCTGTCCACCCACACATGTAAAGCATATCGCTAGATGAGCGGTATGGGTAGTGAACATCGTTGCTTCTTCTCGCCTCAGGCAAGGCCGAAATCACGATGAGGTCACCAACATCAAATTGTGAAAGCAAACGTTGCTGGCGTTGCCGATAAACTGCTTTCGAAATAGCCAGCGGTTTTTCTGGTAATTCCTCAAATGCTGCGTCAAACATCTTACTCACTATGTCAATCCAAACGCCACAGTTCTTTAATCAATTCTTTGGTTCCTTGCCACGCTCTGTCCATTTTACGAACCCTGAGGGTCCGTCTGAGCTAGAACGTTGACGCATTACAGCAATAACAACGATACTTAGAATGAAAAATAATGCAATTCCAAGACTCAATGAGGAATCACTGAAGCTTTGGGTAGAGTCGGTTTGTTGTCGAACGAGGAACGATATGTTTGCAGACTCACCATCGTCGTCTACAACTTCCACTCGAATCTCACGATAGTCTGGAGTTTGTATGTCTGATGAGGACAAATAGGATTTGCCACTCAACAAAGCCTTTCCGTCAACGAACCAGTAATACGAAAGCGTCGTTTGATCATTCGTTGTATCCGATGATTCATTTGCACTAAAAACCCAGTCCCCTGATTTAGGAATTGTGATTTCAGTCCCGTTTTCAACCAAGAATCCATCGTACCGAAGAACCGCATTTGGCGCAATGTTCGACACGGAAACATTGTGACTGACAACCACCAANTGNCCGCCTAAATCCCTCACTAAAGCATTGACGACATAACTACCAGATTTCGTTGGGATAAATTCAAGCCGGCTGTCATCTAGAATCTCTGTATCCAAAACTGCGCGTGGTGTTCCATCAGGTTGCGTTATGCTCCAAGTGATGACAAAGGTTGACCCAGCATACCCATCATCAACGTCAATGTCCACGACGATTGAACCTGCCTCATCAACTGCATCAATTGCATTCAGTTGAACAATGGGCATGGTTTGGTCGATGACAATGAATTGTGTGACATTGTTTGAAAATCTCAAGACATCGTCTTGAACTTGGACCTGTAGTTGATAGAACCCATCGGAAATGAGGTTTGCATCAACATCAACAATCACTCGTAATTCGTTCTCGAGTAGAACATGACTTGCGTCAATGGAAGTGTAATTGTCGAGACAGATTCCATACGAAGCTGGGCATATACGTACATTCGAAAGGATGTTAATCGATGTAGATGGAAATGAATCGACCTGTTCAGTTGGCAGTAATACATTGTAATCCAATTCGAATGTATTCGAATTGAATATCTGTGTTGAGTACGTTTCGTGAACGGGTGTTGAGAGAGATGGACGCAGGACGGGCCGATGGTGTTCCTCACCAACATAAACAACGACTCCAAATGATTGTAAATCTGTGTGCTCCATTACAGAAATTTCCACATAACAAGTACAATCGACTGAAGTTAATTCAAACGAGTGTTGCCACGACCACATCGTAGAATCTGAGGATTCGTCTGAATACGGTACAACAGAATCCAAGTATGGACTGGAGTTAACAGCGTCCCATTGATCAGGTTTGGAGATGTTCCAAACATGGATTTCAACAGAGGTCAAAGGGAAACTGGAATCGCCGGTTAGATTCACTATGCCATCAACATGCAGACCGTCTTGTTGATCAAACACCAAAGTCGGTGGTACATCGGACTCATCGGCCACTGATGTCGGTAACATATACGATGACAACAAGAAAAAAACGAGCAAGATTGCCGTTTTGGACTTGTTCAACACACATCACTGACCTTCAAACGGATCGCACAACTCTCCTTGGCCTGGGAAGCTGATTGGGTTACGGGGGTTCGTATCCCACTTGAATTCGCAATAATTCGTGTGACCATCTCCGTCACTGTCGACCAAACGATCGGCACCATCAAACGGATCGAATTCGAAATGATACTCCCAACCGGTTGCCATTCCATCATCATCATGATCCATGTAATAGACTTCTGGACCATCTTCCCACGCATCGCCATCGGTGTCGTTGCTTACAGGATTTGTTCCATTTTGTAATTCTTCAAGGTTGGTGTAATTCTCTAGATTGTTGTAGAATTTCATGCCATCGGGCGTATCTGGATCAATGTTGCATTCTGCGTTAGTTGAATCGTTGTATCCTGGGCAGTATTTCTTGACAAGACCTGTTCTGTTCAAGCCATCGCTGTCGGGGTCCTCATCACCATCATTGATGCCGTCGAGGTCGCTATCCGCCATGGATGGATCCATTACACCACGAGCACCGTAAGCGCTGATTGTTGCATTGTCGACGAGATTATTGTTGATCGCTTCGTAGGAGTATTCGACCTCCCATCCATCCGGCAACATGTCCCCATCCGTATCATCATCAACCGGATTGGTGTTCCAATTCGAAGGAGATTCTGCACCGTTAGCGAGTGTATCGTTGTCGATGTCATAGGTATCATCTTTTAGCGAATTGAGAGAGGGGTCGAGAGCCCATCGTCCTTTGCAACCGTCGCATAATGTGTTCCCCGGCAAGTCAAATCCTGATAGATTCATCTCATGTACTTCGTATTTCTTTTGAAGTTCAAAACCGCCCAACCAGTTAATCCAAACGTAGCCACCAGGTTCCATGAGACAACTGTTGGATGTGCTCTCAGTGCAGCCAGGTCGGTCCCAAGTGGAAACCGCTACCCAAAGTGAGTGGGAGTTTGTGTTACCTTCTGTAGATTTTACCTGCATTTCCCATCCGTCGAGCATGCCATCTGCATCGGTATCGTTGATCAACGGATTTGTTTCGTGTTGGAATGGTCGTGGNATGAAGAGAATTTCATTNCCNTCGATGAGCCCATCGTTGTCCGTATCCGAGTTGTTNGCGTGAGTAACGAAATTATCAGCTCCTGCGATGACTTCCTCTCCATCCTCAAGCCCGTCGTTATCGGTGTCAAACATGCATGCGGATGTGAAGTATTGTTCCCCATTGAAGATGTAACCGAGCATAACTTCTTGCTGGTCACTTTCTCCATCGCCGTCAGTATCGACGTTCGAAGCATTCGAGCCTTGACCTTCGCAGGTCGATGAGAATTCGACGAAGTCTGAGAGACCATCGGAATCGGTATCTGCAAGACCTGGGTCCGAGACGACCCAAGTCAATTGCACTCCACGGTTCACGACAAGAATCTCCCAACCGCCTACCTCGATTCCATCGAGAAGGCCATCAAGATCTGTGTCACCGTGTGTCGGGTCGGTTGAACGAGAAACTTCATTGCCGTTGTCATCCAAGCGGGCTTGGTACTCCATGAGGTTGGTGAATCGTTCGGATTCTTCGACCAAGTTCATCCAAACAAAGAGTCTTGATTCAACTTGGTCACCAGGCGCTACGTTGATGTGGTAAACATAACCGTCGACCGGCGCCACGAGATAGACTGTCTGTTTGTTTCCACCACCGATTGTGTATTGGCCACGTGCAACGGTTGAGTTGGCAGTGACGTAATCACCTTTTTGAACATAAATATCTACAACGGTTGTGGTAAGTTCAAGTTCNTCAAAGACAACATCACCGTCTCCGTCGGAATCCCAACCATCAAAGTCGATATCGTCGTTNGCGTTGCTTGCGTTGCGAGGGTTGAGTGGGTATTCGAGTGTTGTTCGATTGTATTGGGAAGCTTCCCAACCATCGGGCATGCCGTCCTGATCGGTATCTTCGCTCCAAGGGGATGTGAACGAAGGCAGACCGTTTGTAAGATCGAACTTCAGTGCGACCTGATACTCCTCGAGATTGTTCAGACCGTCTTCGTCCCAATCACTGTATCCATCCGAAGCGTTGGATGGGCTGAGTCTCTCAGATGTTGCCTTTTGGGGATTTGATGTCGAAAAGGGATGGTTGTCCTTGAACGAAAAACAATACTCGAATCCATCGGGCATGCCATCGCCATCGGTATCCCAATCGCTGGGACCGTTCAGATAACCATCGCCGTCCATATCGGACATGAACCATGCTGCACTGACTTCATCCGCAAATGGAGCGGCAGTGGGCAGACGCTGGGATGGAGGTGTTATGACAGGTTCACCACAAGTTGCTCCGAGTTGAAAATCGAGAATCATGTTGGCGTTGTTGATCTCAAGAATATCTGGTAACATGTCATTGTCTGAATCTTTTGCAGCAGGGTTTGTTCCGTACTGCTCCTCTTGGAAATTGAGCAGTCCATCGTCATCGAAATCCAGGACTTGGTCGCACGAATGCCTTCCAAGTGGATTCTCAAGTTCCTCCCATGTTGGTGCCCCCTCGAAGTCTTCGAGTATATCGGATAGTGTTTGTTCAAGTGGACCGTTGAGGAGTGTACAACCCCAATTTCCTGAAAGTGGGTTGAACAAGGTAATGGTGCCATCGGGTGATGAGACCTCCATCGTGTAGAGTGATTCCCAACGGTCGTTCAATCCATCGTTGTCTGAATCAGCACGTTGTGGGTCCGTCCCGAGTTCAGCCTCTTGTTCATTTGTAAGACCATCGTTGTCAGGATCACCATATTTTCCTTGGTTTGGATCGGGCCAAGAGTCGCTTTCGTTGCTTACTTCAGCATCATCAGCAGTATTTGTGGCGCCTGTTTCTTCTTCTTCATTATCCGCCTCACCATTGTCGAGCGGGTTTAATCCGTGTTTGACTTCCCAACCGTCGCTCATTCCATCATCG
>FUFK010235302.1_pt1 | contig 11858 bp, 10 predicted proteins | sample 1021851 | NCBI WGS metagenome assembly FUFK01 (sample SAMEA51879418, study PRJEB19060) | metagenome
TGAAATTCACATATAGCTTGAATATGTAGGAATGGTGGATCATGTAAATCTTCATTAAGATTATAACTGTCATAATGTGACTGATTATCGCCCTTAAATTGCCCATGTCCCCACTCTGGGTGCATGTAGCCCAATCCACACATGTAGATATGATATTTAGGTTCTAAGGACCAAGATATTTTAGATCCATCTTTCTTCGAAGCAGAAAAACTTGCTTTTGAAATTCTTCGACTATTTTTTTTATATTCAATTTCTTTGCTTAATTCTTCAAACTTAGAACTTATTTTTTCTTCTTGTTTTACACAGTGACTATGCGTAGTAATGCCTTCTTCGTTATCAACAAAATAAAGGTGAGAAGAAAAATTTGTAAAATTAGCTGGAGCCCATAACCAATAAAATTGTGGTAATTTGTCTGAAGGCATCATCTGAGCATCTGCAGCACCTACAGGCCTAATGCCCCATGATCTATCACGAGTTCCAACCAATCCTTCTTTCTTTAAGTCGAATTTTTTCTTTTGAAACACTATAGACCCCGACCAATTGCCATGCTGAGTCATTCGAGTAGAGTCCATTGTGACTCTCGGTCCATTTTTTAAAGTCATTCTTGGTTCTTCCATAGGTTCAAACCGCCCTGTGAAAGTAATATCAACATCAATATCTTTATCAGAATCTTTTAAATGAATTCTGAGCCGTTGCAAAGGTTTAATGATCTCTATATTTAAAGGCCCAACGGTTGTTTCCATTCTTTCTTGTTTAAGAAAACCGGAATAGCGAAAATTATGTTGCACCCCTTCATGNATGAAAATAAAGCTTCCATCTTTTATATTTAAGTTTGGATAAACACAGAAAGCAGCACCAAAGAAAATACTTGCATCATTGTTATATCCATTAAAGAAATATCTATCGTAAAAATTTCTATCGGTTCCTACTTCTGAAATAGGAGTAGGTAATTGATGAATTGGGTAATCGTCTCCCTTTGAAATCATTTAAATGCTTACTTTTAACTCAGAGATTCCAGCTAAAAAATTTGAGGGTATTCTCACTGGTTCAGCCACAGAGTGAATATTAGGAAAGCGTTTCAAAAGTTCTTCAAATAAAATTCTTATTTGCATATGCCCAAGCCTATTTCCTAAACAAAGATGCTCCCCTGCTCCAAAAGCAAGATGCTTCTTGGCATTTTGTCTATCGACTTTAAATAAGTGACCATCTATGAAAATATCTTCGTCTCTATTTGCCGAGCCATACCACATAATTATCTTATCTCCTGCTTTGATATCTTGACCTCTGATGTTAGTGTCTTTTGTTGCAGTCCGTCTAAAATAAATTACTGAAGTTACCCACCTAAGCATCTCATCAGTAGCATTGGCAATTAAAGATGGATCTTTTAAGAGCTTTTCTCTCTCACTAGGGTTCTCTGTTAAAGCCATCAATCCCCCAGTTAAAGTGTTTCTCGTAGTTTCGTTGCCTGCTATCACCATTAAAAGGAAGAAGCCATCCAAAAGTTCCGGNGGTAGGTCACCNCCCTCAACTTTTGTATTAGCAACCACACTCATCAGATCATCAGTTGGTTTTTTTCTTCTCTCTTCTATCATGTCCCTGCCCATTTTGAAAAGTTCCATGTAATTTACCCATATCTGAAATGAATTATTTGGATCTTGCTGGATGGAAGCATCAGTTAAATTATTNACTAANTCNCTAATNTTNGNTCTNTCNGATTCTNNTATNCCCATCATTTCNCATAAAACCCATAAAGGAAGTTGTTCAGCGATTTCGGTTACAAAATTAAATTCACCTTTACCCTCAACATTTTCAAGCAGCTCACGAATCTTAAGACGCATATCTTCTTCGAGACCTCTTATGGCTTTGGGTGTGAAACTTGGGGCAACCATTTTTCTATAAATCTGATGGTCAGGGGGNTCCATTCCTATCATATTTCCAACTATCGCTGCTACAGCCGCGGGATCTACAANTTCTGGATCACCCATCGACATTAAATGCCCTCCCACAGCCGAAGAAAATGTAATTGGATCTTTTGAGACCTTAATTATGTCTTCGTGTTTTGTTAGGGCCCAAAAACCAGGTTCGAAATCTAAACTTTCTTCATGCCAGTATATGGGTGCTTCTTTTCGCAATCTTTCGAATAACTCAAAAGGCTGTCCATTGATAAATGTCTCCCACTTATCTAATTCACATATTTGGCCTATGTCATAAATGGGCTTTGCCATAGCCTAGAGTTGCTCAAGAACTGTATCTGCAGAACTTACATCAAGACCTGGGCCTTGTTCAACATTTAGAACCGAAACTGCACCATCATCAATAATCATTGCATATCTCTGAGACCTAGTTCCTAATCCAAAACCACTACCATCCATTTCTAATCCAATTGCAGCAGTAAATTCTCCGTTTCCGTCTGACAACATCATTACGTCTTCACCAACGTTTCTATCTTCTCCCCATGCCTTCATCACGAATGGATCATTAACAGAAACACAGGCAATTAAATCAACACCCTTTTCTTTTATTTCTTTGCTTCTCTCAATAAATCCTGGGAGATGCTGTGCGCTACAGGTGGGAGTAAAAGCACCTGGGACTGCAAAAAGAACAACTTTTTTTCCTGCTGATAGTTCTTTTAAAGATATGGGCTTCGGACCTTCTGCAGTCATCATTGTTAAGTTAACTGAAGGTAGAGTATCGCCAACTTGAATTGTCATTATTTCTCCTTATTTTTAAAATTGTCATTATAGGCTAAGAATTAATTTTGTTGCGAATCTTAGAGGTGTTATAGTAGAGTAATACACCTAATCAAAAATTGAACATGCTGTTATTAAAAAAATTATCCTTCATTGTTAGTCTAATTCTTATTTTTGGCATAAATTCACTTCGAACTGANAATTTAGCTGAAGTTTATGAATTAGCTCTTAAAAATGATCCTCTTCTTAAAGCTGCAGAGGCAACTTACAGAGCTGGAAAAGAGAACAAAGCTCAGGGAATAGCTGGACTATTACCATCCCTGACAGTATCTGGTACGACAACATGGAATGAGTACCGAGTAGAAGAGCAACTCATTGATCAGTACAACTCCAATGCGTATTTAGCTAATCTAAATCAACCTATCTTTAGATTAGACAAATGGTTTCAATTTGAAAGGGGTAATGCCTTGTCTGAAGCAGCAGCTGCCGAGTTTGCCTACCAGCAACAAGAGACAATGATACGAGTAGCTTCAGCTTATTTTAATGTACTTAACTCCATCGATAGTCTTAATGCCGCAAGAGCAGAGGAAAAAGCGATTGGTCGTCAAAAAGATCTTGCAAAAAAGAGGTTTGATGTAGGACTCGCAGCGATTACAGAAGTCCAAGAAACACAAGCCGCATATGATCTTACGGTAGTTTCACGAATTGCCAGAGAATCACAACTTGATTCAGCTCAAGAAACACTCACTTCCATCGTCGGAAGGGAGATAAATCTTCTATCTCCACTCAAGGAAGATTTTTCCATCTCATCACCAGATCCGGTAGATAGGGAAAGTTGGGTAACGTTGGGATTGAGAAATAATTACCAACTTAAAGCTGCTAAACTTCAAAGAGATGCAGCGCAAGCAACTGCTAGGGCATCTGCATCAAATCATTTACCGCAAGTTGATCTCGTTGGTCGGATCTCCCAAAGCACAACTAAGCAAGGAAAATTTGGTGGCTTTATTCAAAATCCACTATTTGGAGTTGAACAAGATACTAGACAGTATTCCATACAATTCAGTTTACCTTTGTTCGCAGGAGGTGCTATAAGCTCTGCTAGACGTCAAGCATATGCCAATTACGATAGATCAAAAGAACAAGCAATTTACACCGAAAGATCAACAATCAGAGATGTGAGATCCAATCATTTTGGAGTGCAAACACAAGTTGCTAATGTAACTGCAAGAAAACAAGCTTTAGCCTCTGCTGAGTCTGCTCTGGAAGCTACACAAATAGGTTATGAAGTTGGAACTAGAAATACAGTAGATTTACTTGATGCGCAGAAAAGGCTATTTCAAGCTCAGAGAGATTACTCAAGTTCAAGATATGAGTATATTATTTCCATGCTACGATTAAAGGCTTCTGTTGGTCTTTTAAGTCCTGATGATTTATTTAATATAAGTAATCAAATGGATTGAAAGTATGAATCTTATACAAAGATTTTTTTTCTCCTTGTTATTAGTCTCCTCAAGCTTCACAGCTCAAACTATTGAAATAAGAGAAGGTGTGCTTAGAACTCCCGATGATAGATTTGAAGATTTGGAAGACTTTCCGTATGAGCCAAACTATATAATGATTGATAATCTTAGAATTCACTATCTTGATGAAGGACCAAAAGATGCTGAGCCGATAGTTCTATTTCATGGTGAACCTACTTGGAGTTATTTATTTAGAAAAATGATTCCTGTTTTCAAAGATGCAGGCTACAGAGTAGTTGTACCTGATATGGTTGGCTTTGGCAGGTCTGATAAATTTGAATCTAAGAGCAACTATAGCTATGAGCATCATATTGAAATGATGAAACAATTTATTGAGAGGTTAAATCTTAAAAATGCTACTCACTTTGGCCAAGATTGTGGTGGACTTGTTGGTCTAAGGGTTGTTGCAGAAATGCCGGATAGATTTGATAGAGTTGTTGTATCAAATACTGGGATGGTTGCAGCTGAAGGTATTAGAGGATGGGTTACTCAACGCATGATCGAACTTGCAGTCTGGTGGAATGGCCCAATATCTTTTGATGAGCTTAAGGAGCAAGCATATGTTGCACTTAACAATGAAAATTCTTCTGAAAGTGAAGGAATTTCAATGTTTACGAAATGGATAGCCCACTCATACTATTCCGAGGATATGGACATAGTAGGAATAATTGAGACTTTTGGACGATTAAAGCTAACTGATGGCGAAAAAAAAGCTTACGAAGCTCCCTTCCCAGATGGAAGATATAAAGCTGGTGCACACGTTTGGCCATATTTAATTCCAACGCAACTTCAAGAAAATGAAAAATATTGGAAAGAAATTTACGAAAAATGGAATAAACCCTTTCTCGTAGCTTTTGGTGGTGAAGAAAAGATTACCATTAGAATGAAAGAAGATTTTGTAAATCGTATTCCAAATCCTGAAATCATAACTTTGAAGGGAGTGGGACATTTTGTTCAAGAAGAAGTTGGTGCGGAATTAGCCGAAATAATTGTTGATTTTATTCAAGGTAAAAAGGTTAACGATCTAACCGCTCTAGCAGTTAATAAATAAGTTGTGCCTGAACTACCCGAAGTAGAAACAACCTTACGCGGCATTGAACCCTATATAATAGGGAAAAAAATTTCTTCGGTAATCATAAGGAATCCCTCACTACGCTGGCCTGTTCCAGAGGAGATACCCAAAAAATTAAAAAACCAAGTAATTGATAGAATACAAAGAAGAGGAAAATATTTACTTTTACAAGTTTCGAAAGAGNATTTAATAATTCACCTTGGCATGTCAGGAAGCTTGAGAATAAGTAAACAAGCTGATATCAAAAAGCATGATCATATTGACCTTTGTTTTGAAGATGGGACATACCTCAGATATTGTGATCCAAGAAGATTTGGTTGTTTTTTGTGGACGGATGATATTGAAAAACATTTTCTTCTCAAGCATCTAGGGCCTGAACCCCTCAGTAATTCTTTTAATGGAGAGTATCTCTTTGAAGCCTCCAGAAAAAGAAAAACTTCTGTCAAAAATTTCATCATGAACTCCCGTGTTGTTGTCGGCGTAGGAAATATATATGCAAGCGAAGCTCTATACGCAGCCGGAATAAGGCCAACATCTAAAGCAGGAAAAGTAACGAAAAAAAAGTTCAATTTACTAGCGCAAGAAATTGTGAAAATTTTAAGGAAATCTATTGAAAATGGAGGAACAACTTTAAGAGATTTTGTAAGCGGTGACAATGCTCCGGGATATTTTAAGCAAAGCCTAAAAGTATACGGAAGAGAAGGAGAGAAATGTTATAAATGCTCAACAGAAATTAAGGGTATTAGAATAGGACAAAGGGCTAGTGCTTACTGTCCTAAATGTCAGGCTAAGTTTTGAACCTATTTTGTAGAGCTTCTTTAACAATTGGATCTACAAAAGAATCAATGGTCCCACCCATAGAGGCTATTTCTCTTACTAAAGTCGAAGAGAGGAAGGAAAATTTTGCTTTTGGTGTAAGAAAGACACTTTCTAGATCTGGTGACATAGCCCTATTCATGTTGGCTAACTGAAATTCATATTCGAAGTCAGAAACAGCCCTTAAACCCCTTATTAAAACATTAGATTCTTGCTCTCTTGCAAGATCAACAACTAAGCCGGTAAATCCAATAGCAGAGATTCGATCATTACCTGCAAAAATCTTCTCCACATGTTCTATTCTCTCCTCTANAGTAAAAATTGGTTTTTTTGAAGCACTAGTNGCAATTGCAATGGTCACTTCGTCAAAAAGATGCAGAGCCCTTTCAATAATATCTATATGACCTAAGGTAATAGGATCAAAAGTCCCAGGGTATAAAGCTTTAGCCATAATTAACTCCTTAGTATCTTATTCTCACACATTTTTTAACCGGTTACTAAATCAAAAAGAAAAAATTTATACTTTACTCTGAAGTTCATAATCCTTTAACCATGTCCTGTATCCAAAAATTATTATTATCAAATAAATTAAAAACAATAATGCTGTTAGATATAGCTCCCTTTCAATGAAGAGCATCACTGAAATTGCATCAATAACAAACCAATAAAACCAATTTTCTAAAACTTTTTTTGCGACCATATAAGTTGCCACAAGAGCACCAATTGTAGTAATCGAGTCTGCATTAGGAAGAACTGCATCGGTATATTCTCTTAATAAGTTTCCAAATATTAATCCAGTCAATACAATAAAAAATACAACAACAAGATGTTTTGCGGGTCTCCAAGTTGCTATATTTGAATTATTTGACATCTGCTGACTCTTATTCCACTTAAACCATCCATAAAAACCCATTCCAACATAAAATATCTGCAGTATAGATTCCATATACAAATTNACACTGAACATTAGATATAGATAGATCAGAGAACTGAGTATTCCAGCAAACCAACACCTAATGTCTTGCCTCACGGCTAATAATAAGTAGGTAATCGCCAATAGAACTGCTAATGCCTCAAAAATGATTGGCAAAAAGTCAAAAATCATAGGTAACCGTTATACCAAGGTTTCTTGGATCACCATGTCTCTGATAGAGTGTATCCTCAAAATTAGGTGGTTCGTTACCAAAATAAAATCCTCTTAAAGAGTAATATTCATCAAAGAGGTTTCTGACCCAAAAATTGAATGTTGCTTTTTCATGAGTATAAATTAAATTCAAGTTCGTCAGAATATAGTCTTCTGACTTATTATCATGTGAATCGGAATAATAAAAATCACTCTTTCCATTGACTCCAAGCAGGAGTTCAAAGTTATCAGCAATTTTCCAATTTAATCCTCCTGAAAAGCTATAACTGGGAGCATGAGCTTGTTCTCTTCCTTCTAGGTCAGGCCTAGACTCATAATTTCTTATCTCAGTTTTTAAGAAACCAAGATCTGCAAAAGCGCTTAAGTTTTCTGAAATTTTGCCCTCAAAACTTAATTCAAGACCATAATTTCTTCCTTGAGCTGCATTCCTAGTAAGGTAAAGGAAAGTATTTGGATCTTGTGGGTCAACTTGAGTGGATATAAGAACTTGTTGATCTTTCCTATCTGAGTAGAAAAAAACTAAATCTAGATATCCATCAGCACTTGGTAGTAGCTTATTAATGCCTACTTCATAATTTATTAAAGATTCAGGATCATAGTTAATACTATTATTAAATTCTGAATTATTTAAACCCGTGCCTAGGTTAAAACCTCCCTGCTTATATCCCTTCGCTACACTTGCAAAAAAAGTAGTGTTTTCACTTTGATTATTACTTAAAGAGATTTTTCCACCATTCATATTATCAGATGGTTTGAAGGACTCTTGATTGGAATCTTTGTAGTTAGCTTCCCAATCTTCCCACCTAGCCCCAAAAGACAAAATGAAGTTATTGTCTAATCTGAGGTCTATGCTTCCAAAAATAGATTTACTCTTTGAAGAAAAATCACTTGAGAAGGACGAAGTGCTGTAAAAGGTATCATATCCATCAAATGGATCTCCGTAAGCTCCNTCATCANNTCTATAATTTNTCTCATCAATTTCAAAACTAGATAATCCNATTATCCAATCAAACCCTTGAGAGGCATTTGACAATAACCTTGCTTCAAGATTTGAAGTATCACGATTTCTGAGAGTCTCAGAAAAATAGTCATAAACATATGGAGCATGAGAAATTGGATTTCCCCAATCAGCATCATAACTAAATATAACGTCAGTATCTGTTTTAGAACCAAAAACTTGCAAGTCAGCGAAAGTTAATTCCCTAAAATACTTTAAACCCATTGCACTAGAGTCTTGTGAATCCATTCCAGGTCTATCAGATAGAGTATTGAGGGAGTCATCTATTGTCCAAATATCGGCAGGATCATCAAAATCATGGGAAAAATAAACTAAGTCAAGTGAGGAAACTTGGTTGATATCATAATTAGCCTTCATTCGATAAGAAGTTTCATCCTTTCTAGATGTGTCCGATTTGTTTAGGTACAGATTTTTTCTAAATCCATCCATATCTTCTTTCTTGAAGCTAAATCTATACTTAAATTTTTCATTTATTGGAATATTAATGCTGCCACCAAAATCTTTTCTTCCAAAATCTCCAAATGTTAGATTAGCTTTTACTTCAAAAATATCTTCAGGATCATTTGTCTTTATGTAGATGAGCCCAGCGAGGGCATTAGCCCCCATACGAGAGCCTTGCGGACCTCTATAAATTTCTACTTGTTGGATATCATAAGAAGAGGCAATACCTCCCTGACCAGAAAAGTCTATATCGTCAATCAAAAAACCGACTGATGAGTTGGGAGTTCCCTCATAACCAGAACGTTCACCAATACCCCTAATTTGAAAATATCTAGGTCTAGAGTCACTAGCAGCAAAATTTAAATTTGGAATAGAGTAAGTTAAATCTTCAAAATGTTTAACTTGATTTTTATTTAGGTAGGTTTGGTCAAAAATTTTAAGGCTTGAGTCCTTATCACTTTTCTTAATTTCTCTCCAATCTCCTGTTACTACTATCTCATCTTCGATTTCTGAAGAAATATTAGTGTGTAGAACTAAAAGGAATATAAATAAAAAATACTTATGTGAAAATGATGCCATGTAATTCCTCCGCCATTATTGTATGGATCAGGTTCAAAGGGTTTAATTCTCAGGACTAAGCCTCCCCTTTACATTATTTAATCAATAATAAACTTGTTAAAAAAAACTGCAATAAAATTTAAGTAGTTTCAACAATATTCGGGAGATTTTCTTTTATGAAGGACGCTAATGCCTTCAAATCTGATTCTTTTGAGTAATCTTTCCTAAATGCAATCGAGATATTTCTATAAGCACTATCTATGTCTAACTTCCTCACTACTAAGCCTTGAGTGTTTATTCTTCCCTCATAGGCTGCAAGAGCAGGAACCAATGTCGATCCTTGACCCATAGCAACAAATTGGAGAATAGTTTCTAAACTGCCCGCATGCAACCATTGCATCGCATCGTCAGAATTTACAGATTTTATCCCACANACTGATTTTACTTGATCAGATAAGCAATGCTCTTCCGGTAATAGAAGTAAATCTAACTTTTGTAAATGTTTTACTTGAATATTATCAACGGTATAAATTTTGTGATTAGCTGGGTGGGCTAACCAGAATGGCTCTTTAAATAATTTAAATGCATCTAATTTCTTTTCTTTTTTTACAGAAGTCGCCAATAAAGCTGCATCAATTCTTCCAGCTTTCAACTCATCAAGTAGCTCATTAGTAGTTGCTTCTAGGAGAATTAAATCTAAATTAGGGTATGCATGCTTCAAGGGAAGTAAGATTATGGGCAAGAGGTATGGACTCAACGTGTGTATTGCTCCCAAAGTTAATTTGCCAGTGAGAGGCTCTTTAAATGAGTGAGCTAACTTCCTGATCTCAGAAACACTTTCCAGCGCCTTATGTGCTGAATCTAAAATTAACTTACCTTCCTCAGTAATGGAAACCTTTCGATTGGTTCTCTCGAATAAAACTAGGTCTAACTCCTCCTCAAGTTTGCTGATTTGATTACTCAAAGTNGGTTGAGTNACAAAACATTCTTTAGCAGCTTTACTNAAATTTTTATGCTTAGCTAGACTTGAGAAATATTTGAGATCTTTAAGATTCATTATAGANAATATCTATCATTATAATTTATATAAATGATTATACAAATACAATATAGACAACTAAAATTCGCGCTCAGAAATTTTAGTACATTTTCTTAATGAGAATTGTTATCAAACTAATAATCGATTTCATCAAGAAAATTTAAAAAAATTTAAACTAAAATATAAATTTTATATAGGAGAAAACTATGTCAGGTCTTAAAGGAACTAACACAGAACAAAATTTAAAAGACGCGTTTGCAGGCGAGTCTCAAGCAAATAGAAGATACCTTTATTTTGCTGCCAAAGCAGATGTTGAAGGTCACAACGACGTCGCAGCTGTATTTAGATCCACTGCAGAAGGTGAAACTGGTCACGCTCACGGACATCTCGAATACTTAGAAGAAACGGGTGATCCAGCAACTGGTCTACCTATGGGCGAAACAAAACTTAACCTAGAAGCTTCTGTAGCCGGTGAAACTCATGAATATACAGATATGTATCCGGGTATGGCTAAAACTGCNAGAGAAGAAGGCTTTGATGAGATAGCTGATTGGTTTGAGACTCTCGCAAAAGCAGAGAGATCTCACGCGAATAGATTTTCAAAAGCTCTAGAAGAGCTAGCATAATTACATTTCTCAACTTCAATAAGGTGCGCATGTCGCACCTTATTAGTTCATATGTCAGATATATTTTCAGATAAAGAAGGAGGCCTAGAGGCTCCTACTAGACATCCAGTAAATTGGAAAGAGGATTCTTTTTGGGATAAAGAGGGTTTTCTAAAAGAATCCGAAAGAGTATACGATGTCTGTCACACATGCAGACGATGTGTAAGTTTGTGTGAGTCTTTCCCTACTCTATTTGACTTAATCGATGAATCTGAAACATTCGAATTAGATAGTGTTGATAAAAATGACTTTCAAAAAGTCGTTGATGAATGTTACATGTGCGATTTATGCTACCAAACCAAATGCCCTTATGTGCCCCCTCATCCATGGGCACTTGATTTCCCACACTTAATGCTTAGAGGCAAAGCAATTGCCTATCAGGAAAAAAATAAATCACTGAAACAAAGAGCCAGAGACAATGCGCTAACCTCGACTGATTCTCTCGGCAAATTGATGAAACTTCCCTTGGTTGACATTACTTACGAGGCTATTTCAAAAAGCCCTAAGGCAAGGAAAATAGCTTCTAAAATAACAGGGGTTCATGAAGAAGCACCATGGCCAAATTTTGAAAAGTCGGTTAAGACATATATCCCAAAATCAATAGAGAATGTCACTGCTACTGATAAAACGACGGGCAAAGTAGCTTTATTTACTGGTTGCTACTGCAGAAACAATGACGCTGAACTAGCAAACGACTTATTGAAAGTGTTTGAACATAACAACATAGAAACGAGGGTAATCCTAGATGATAAATGTTGTGGTATGCCTAAGTTGGATTTAGGCGATCTTAAATCTGTTGAAAATTTAATGAAACACAATGTTCCGAAATTGCTTCAAGAAATAGATGAAGGTTTCGATATCATCTCCTTAGTACCCTCTTGCGTCTTGATGTTCA
>FUFK010456696.1_pt1 | contig 11857 bp, 10 predicted proteins | sample 1021851 | NCBI WGS metagenome assembly FUFK01 (sample SAMEA51879418, study PRJEB19060) | metagenome
TACTCACCGGCGGCGTTGCGCCGGGCGGTGGTGGTCAGCAGCAGCAAGCGGGCCAGAACAAGCCATGCGACACGCCAGAGGAGTTGCAGGCGTGCCGGGTGATGCGCAGTACCGAACAGACTTGGGCCCCGCTCTTCGCGGCGGAGGGCGCGCGCTATCAGCCACCGGTGCTGAGCTTCTATCAGCGCGGCGTGCAGTCGGGCTGCGGCAATGCCTCCTCAGCGGCGGGGCCGTTCTACTGCCCGGCGGATCAGGGCGTGTATCTCGACACCAGCTTCTTCCGTGAGCTCGCGACCCGCTTCGGCGCGGCGGGCGATTTCGCCCAGAACTATGTGATCGCGCACGAGGTGGGGCATCACATCCAGAACATCACCGGGACGATGGAGAGGGTCCGCGCCGCGCAGGCACGGATGAACCGCGCGCAGGGCAACGCCATGTCGGTGCGTGTCGAGCTTCAGGCTGATTGCTATGCCGGCGTGTGGGCCGCGCGGAACAAGGACCGGCTGGAGGCGGGCGATATCGAAGAGGGGATGCGCGCCGCCAATGCCATCGGCGACGATACGCTTCAGCGCCAGGCGCAGGGGACGGTCGTGCCGGAAAGCTTCACCCATGGCACCTCCGCGCAGCGCATGGAGTGGCTGCGGCGCGGGCTGGCGAGCACCGATGCCAACTGGCTGCAGCAATGCGATACGTTCAGCGGCGCGATCTGATGCGGTCCCGATCGACATGAGTGTCGCGTTCCGTCGCGAGAGCGACGAAGAGCATAAGGAGCCGCGCTTCGAGCTGCCGATCCCCGCCGGCCCCAATCTGGTGACCGCGCGCGGCCTGGCGCTGATCGACAGGCGCGTTGCTGAGCTGGAGGCGGCAATCGCGGCTGAGACCGAGGACGAGGCGCGCGAGACGCTGCGCCGCGACCTGCGCTACTGGCATACGCGCCAGACCACTGCCGAGCTGGCGCCGGTGCCGGGCGATGACATGGTCGCGATCGGATCGCGGGTGCGCTTCCGCCTCAATGGCCGCGAACGCCAGATCGACATCGTCGGCGCCGATGAGGCCGATCCGGCAGCCGATCGAATCGCCTTTCAGGCACCGCTTGCGGCCGCGATGCTGGGCGCGGAGCCGGGCGAGCATGTCGATTTCAACGGCCGTGCCGAGGCGATCGCGGTGATCGCGACCCAGGCGATCCCGGGCGGCGGCTAGGTACGCCCGGCTGCAGGCCGAACGGCCCGACCGGCGTGCGCTCGCCTCGCTCGACGATCTGGGAGAGGGGGTCTGCACCTTGGGCCATGGCACGGAGGCACATCGACTCGACAATGTCGTGGCGGATGCACCCCGGCACAGCGCCTCGCTGCAATGTTCGGCAGCCTTCATGCTGAAACGCCGCACGCCGCGCCTGGGGAGTTTGCGGGGCTGCTCGCAGGCCGGAACGTACGCGGCAAAAAGCGCACAAGGGCCGTTGCATCGATGCGGGAGTGAAGCTAGAGCGACCGCCTTCCGGCAATGCCGGGGTGGAGCGGGGCTGTAGCTCAGATGGGAGAGCGCTGCAATCGCACTGCAGAGGTCAGGGGTTCGATTCCCCTCAGCTCCACCAGTCCGCCGTGTAAGGCGCTGATTTTCCACGGAAAAACCTAGCAAGGATATTGCCTCCCCACACTGTGCCCTACAAAATCGTTGGGCTCTTTGCGGAGCAGGGAATCAGCTGGTGATCTCGCCCAAGCCGCTAAAGCGGCCTCTGCGCAATGCGGAATTCGGTCCTAGCCAACGGCCAATCAGCCGTTGAAAATCCAACTTTCAGGATTTGAGGCGCCAGCGAGGCTTGCTGGAATGTCGTGCGCCATCCACCTTTGAACTGTTCTCCCTGAGCCAGGTTTCGGCGAAGAGATCGCGGTTCGCGACATGGCTGTTCAAGTCCTTCACCACACGCGTGAATGCACCGATCAACGTGCCCGGCTCCAAGAATTCGATATCGTCGCCAAGCTCGTCATTCAGCTCACCCAAGGCGATCGTGAGGATCGTCGCGATTCTCCGATTATGATCTGCTGGTCGTCGTCAACCATGACGAGCTCGCCGACGTCGCAGACTACTGGACTGCGGCTGAGGACCGTCTCGTGCGCGACTATGTCGTGACCAAGCGGTTGGCGACCCAGGCGAGCTTCATCGTTCACAGCCTCACCGACGTGAACAAGCAGCTCAAGCATGGCCGCTATTTCTTCACCGACATCGTGCGCGACGGGATCGCGCTCTACGAAGCGCCGGACCATCCGTTCGCAACGCCAGAGCCACTATCGGAAGAAGCTGCTCGGACGGAGGCACAGGGCTATTTCGACAAGTGGTTTCCGAGTGCGGAGGCTTTCCTCGCGTCCGCCGAATTTCTATTGAAGCGCGGCAATCATAACGAGGCGGCTTTCAATCTGCACCAAGCTGCCGAGCGCCTCTATCACTGCTTCCTGCTTGTGCATCGGCTCTACAGCCCCAAGTCACACAAGCTCAATTTCCTTCGCAATCTGTGTGAGGAACTCGAGGGCAGCCTCGCGGCCGCGTGGCCACGCGACAGTCGTTTCAGTCAGCGCTGCTTCGAGCTCCTTCGACGCGCCTATGTCGATGCGCGCTATTCGCCGCACTACAAGATCACACCCGAGGAACTCGATTGGCTGATCGAGCGGGTAGGGGTTCTCCGGGATCTCATTCAGCGCGCCTGTTCAGTTCGCTTGGCGTCTAGCTGAATTTCAAAATTTCCGGTCGACCGGCTCTTAGTTGCCGTTGCCTCCGTCTGGGCAATTCAGCCCTATAGCCGTGCCGGTGGATTTGAACCTATCTACCCCGCGCAACGGCCAGATCGTCACGTTCAGCTTGCAACATCGCAATGGTATAATGACACGGAGCGACTCAAGGGCTTGATGCGAGACGAGATGATGAAGCTCCTGAAATTCCTGAGATGCGTGTCCGGGCGCGGCCATCTCTTTACCGCGAGCAAAAGTCGCCCTGGCTACGTCACTTGCATGAGATGTCGGTACAGAAAGTCCGCGGCGGAACGTAATACGCTAAGCGCGATAGAACGACGATAGCGGAAGATCCGGCGCAGCTTTCCTCAAGCTTTTCACTTAATTATCAAATGCCACCTTGAGTTCGGCGTCCCGGGCGCGTTGCTGCCTGACGGCTTTTGGGCCGCTAGCGGTCCGTCCGCTTTGAGGAAGCGAGCCTGCAAAAGCTGCCGCCCCGGCAATCTCGATGCGCACGCATGACAATACCGGGCGTCACTTGCTCGGCGAGACGACCGCCTGATTGCCCACACCTTCGGGGTCGGCGATGAAAAATTGCTCGTTTCCAAGGGCGTTTTGCTTGCGCTCCTCGTCCAGCCGCCATTCGCGGATCCGCCGCTCGCGAAGCGCTTCCCTACGCTCCTGCCGATACTCCCGGCGATAGTCGCGTTCGGTCTTCTGGTAAGCCCAGCCGCGTTGCGGGCGGGGGCCGCGCGCCGACAGCGACAGCCCCTCCGACCGGACGACCCTGATCTCGTCAGGCGTGCATCGGAAGACCGTGAAGCGCTCGCCGATCCACAGGATGAAGCTGAAAACGCAATCGTCCTGATGATGCCGGACGCTGATGCCCGCAGGTTCGAAGCCGGTTCTCTTCAGTTGCCCCACCAGCCCACCGATGGTGACCACAGCGCATGCCGCAAGCCCGAAGGCAATCCATTTGCGAGCGCGCTGGCTGCTTCCGCGCGCGAGCCTGACGACCGTACCGGCAGCAATGGCCGCTGCCGCAGCAAGCACCACCCAAGTCCCCGGCAGCGACATGTGCAGGGTGAAATACCATTCGAAGAACGCGCTCTTTTCGGCACCGATATACGTGTCGATGTAGCGCTGTCGGACGAACTCCCGCGCCAGATACAAGGCGAGCAGGGCTATGGCGAGGATGAGGAGGTTTCGTCGCGTGCCCAGAACCTCGTAGCGCCAATAGGCCCATGCCAGCAACGCGAAGGGCAGGAGCCGGAGCGCCGCAGACAGGCCGCTCATCAGCACGTCGCCCGGCGTCGCCAGGCTGAAGAAATCGAGGTTCCAGGTCGAGAAGACGAGCCACAGCAACGCCGAAGCGGCGAGAAAGCTGGCGGCAGTCCCGATCGAGAAGGCTTCGATCAGCCAGACCCAAACGGCACGCTCCGAACGATCCGCTGGCATGTTCGCCGCCCCCTCTTTCTGGCGCGAGAACCCAACGCACGTGCCTCGACGAGCATGGCAGCCCCTCCAGCTACCTGAACCGCTCGCCATGCACCGAAACGCTCTCGCGGAATTCCCGCCCGAAGCCATCGCTCCCACACTGCCTTCGCGAGCACAATAGCGAAACGCGCAAGCGCGCGCGGAACTCGCGGCTGCCGAAACGGCGTGCCGATCGAGCCCGGACCGAGCGTCGTGCCGTCAGCCGCCTCCATGGCCAGTCCTTCAGAAACCAGCCATCGCGGCCGCTGTCGCGGCGCATCCCGATGCCCTTGGCTCGACGATGATCGATAGGCTGCCGTAATCACCGGGCGGGCCGGTTGGCCGGTTGGGGTACGGGTGAACGATTCCTCATAACTGATCGGCGATCCGATCGCCGCGACCCGTTGGGCTGGAAATTAGGAGAACTTCCCTAGCGGTTGCCATTTCTCAATGCTTCAGCCGAATCATCGAATTGCGGCTTCGGCGACGGATGATGGCGGGCGCGAACGGCGACAATGAGGACGCCTAACCGCCTGACCGACCTTGGCGAGAGCCGACCGGCAATTCATGGGCCGCTTTCGGTCTGGCGGCTTTCAGTCGACTGGCGCACTGGAGCTGCCGTTGGTGGGCGACACGCCGCAGTCGCTGAGGCCGCGACGGTCGGCACACGGACGATTTGCATGGGACCCGCCTGTCTTGGTTGAACGTTCCCGGAGGATGCGCGGCCTTTCAGAGCGACGATGCCCATCAATGCGTGGCCCATTTATTGGGTAGCGCTTAGCTTGCTTGCTCCGAGGGCAATGCCCGCGCCTCCAACGTTCCAATCACCAGTCTAGACTGTTCGAGGTTTGCTGCCGAATCTACCGAGCGAGGTGCGAAACTCAGTACCGGCAGCGGCCGCATCATTAGACCGGCTTGAGAGGTTAGAGACGCAACCAACGTCCGGAAATACGGATACGCTGCTACCTTCCCGACCCGTTCCACAAAAAGCTCGCCCGCGGCCTGGTCGCATTCGCCCTGAATCTTATAGCTCACGAAATAGGTAGCGCTAACCGACAAGATGCGCTTCCGGCCCTGACGGCATACGACCTCATATGATAGGATTCCGTACAGCGACCCGGATTCTGGCTCTAGATAGCTTTGAACCATAGTCGCGCTGATATTATTTCGCCAGGCATCGGGATCTAGATCGAGCGCCTCTGGCTTCATATCAAACCGATTTGTTGTAAGCCTAATGCTTCGCAGGTTCGCCCTTGCGACAATGCTGTTGTAGGTTTGCGCGTCCATCTTGTGTGGATCTTGAGCCAAGTCAGTAGCTCCTAGCGGACAGTAGCGAAACGACGAGGCTTGATCTCCTCTGCGCTTTCGGCGCGCACCCAACTGTCTAGGAAGCGCCCAGCAACGCTCGCGCCTTCGCCATGTGGGCCGTCGATCGTGATATTGGATGGGACCTCGACATCGTGCACAAGCCCGCTCACAGTCCAACGATCGTCACCGTGTTCGACATGCGCCGAGGTGAGGGATTCAAACTCGCGCAAGGATGTGATGTGAGCCGTCTCGCCGAGGTGATAATATATTCGCGCTATTGTCTTGATGGTGAGGTTTTTGGCCTGATCACCAAACATCTGACTGACGCGTGCCTCGGTCACGTTAAGGCGCCTCGCCAAGTCGCGTGCGCGTAAACCCTTGTCATTCAGCAGCCTCTGAATCTCGCACTGCACCGCCAGCGTGAAATCGGCCTCCGCGGCTTCCACGGCGAAGGTCTCAGCATCGCATGTAGCGGCGCTCCCCTGCGTCATTTTGGTCATCGCTCCGTTCCTTTCTGCTGCAATACGGTAACAAGCGGTAACATCGCCTGCGCCGGCGCAGCTGGCTCAACCAGCGGCAGACGTGCAGCGATCCGCACCTCGGTAGTGAAGAAAGTCTGAAGGGTCTCGTCGGTGCCGCGTCGTCCGATCACTTGGACGCCATCGGCGATGAACTGCTCAAGTCGGCCATGAGGATCGCCATCCACCCGGCAAAACACCTGGGTCGGGAGATTATCGCATCCTTCACAAAAACGCCGAAACGCGGCCCGCAATCTGAGAAACACCGCAAGAGAAATTTGCGTCTGAAGAGCCTGCCAGTCTGACTCGCGCATAGCGATTCGTCGCCGAGCGCCTTCGAAGCGCATCGCCAAATGCTCGCTAGCTGTCCGACCGGCTGGATCCAAGGTTCCACCTCAGAGCTTAAGTTATTCATTAAGTTGGACTTCGTCTAGCACCTTTTTTGGGCGCGCCCACACGTTGATTTTTTCCAGAACTTAATCTATCGGTAAAGTTAACACGATCGCAATGGAGGGGATGCGGCCGGGTCTGAAAAGAATGAAAGGGACTCAAATGACCGCATCGCTTACCTTTTTTCCGGTCTGCAACGGCGATATGACGCTGTTGGAACTCGACAATGAGCAGAAGCTGCTTATCGACCTGCATGTTCGGAAGGCGGCCGATGATCCGGAGGACGATACGCCCGATGTGATGGCGATGCTGCGCGCGAGGTTGACCCGCGACGAAAAGGGCCGGCTTTTTGTCGACGGCTTCTTGCTGAGCCATCCGGACAAGGATCATATCGGCGGACTCGAGCGCCATTTTCACCTTGGCCCTCCTGATGAGTGGGACGAGGAGGACGACAAGATCTTGATCCGCGAGATCTGGTCGTCGCCGATTGTCTTCCGCCGGGCTTCGTCGCGCCACGTCCTCTGCCCCGATGCGAAGGCGTGGGCCAAGGAGGCGCGCCGCCGGGTCGCCCTCTATCGCGAAACGCGTTCGCCTGGCATCGAAGGAAATCGCATTCAGATCATGGGTGAGGACATCGACGGCAAGACCGACGATATTCTCGGGATCGTGATCAAGGCTGAGGGCGTGGTCAACGCGCTCAATCGGGTCGCCGCGGGCGCGTTCGAGGCCCGTCTGCTCGCGCCGCTTCCGCAGGGCGACGACGAGGATTTGGACGCGCTTCTGGCGAAGAACCGTTCATCCGTAATCCTTCGTTTCTCAATTCGCGGCGCGGGATATGCGGATAAGTGCCGCTTCCTCACCGGCGGAGATGCGGAGGTCGCCATCTGGGAACGTCTCTGGGACAAGCATGGCGCGTATAACGCGGACTGGCTGACGTACGACGTTCTGCAGGCGCCCCATCACTGCTCTTGGCACAGCCTCAGCTACTACAGCTACTCGACCTACGGTGAAGAGGCGGAAGTTTGCGAAGGCGCTCGCAACGCCCTTTCTCAGACCCGCAAGGGCGCCGTCATCGTCGCAAGCTGCGAGCATATCGACCCGGAAGACGCTGACCCTCCTAGCGATCGCGCAAAGCGCGAATACATCTCAATCGTTGATGACAAGAAGGACCGCTTCGTTTGCGTGACCGATGTCTGGGACGATGAGAGCCAGCCTCTCAAGTACGACATCGTCTCGAGCGGGATTATCAAGGTCGTGAAGAATGCTGCCAAGGCCGCGGCGACCGCGCTGGGTATCGGCGCAACGGCGGCGCAAGCACGACCGCATGGCAGCTAGGCGGTGAGCAACGATACTGACGACATGGCCGCCAAACACATCCTCCGGGTGGCAATGAGTCACCCGGAGTGCGTTGACGGGGCCGTATTGCCTGAGGCTGGTGTTCGTCTCGATATTCGCGTTGAAATGCCGCTGGACGCGAAGGACGACGGCGTTAGCAGCACGGGCGTTCGTGTCGTTGAGCCCGTAACCTTCATCATCCCGGCGGGGTATCCCTGGCGCTCTCCGCGCGTGCATCTGCGGGACGACTTTCCTCGAACCTTCGCGCACCTTCTGCCCACTGCCCCCGAAGCGCCACCCCGGCCCTGCCTGGTCGAGGGCGACCAAGATGAGTTTTTCCTGCAGTTTGGACTCGTCGAGTACGGCATCTTCCACTTGGTCGAGCAAGCGGCTGTGTGGCTTCGAAAGGCAGCCATCGATCATCTGATTGATCCTCGCCAAGGCTGGGAGCCGATGATGCGTCGCGGCTTGTCCGATGTGCTGATGCTTGACGCAGAGACCGCGCGAACCGCAGCGCCGAAATCTGGAGGGTTCCGAACGTGGAAGGCTGAGTTTGTCCGCCGGGGTGGTCATGCGTCGGCCCTGAACGCCGGCGCGACCACATGGATAACCAGCGATGGGTCTGCCGTTCCGCTAAGCCGTACCGACAATACCCTCTTTCTGGTGTCGCCTGAGGTCCGTGACGTCACAAAAGGCTCGACCGTGGTCGGCATCATAGCCCCCGACAAGCCGGCCAGAGGCGGCGATCAGATTAGCGACCGCTATCTTCCGGAAGATGTCACGACGCTGGGCGACCTTCGCCGCCGCGCGAAGGACTTTGGATGCGAACGCGGCCTAGAGCTCTTTCTCGCCAACCTTGAGCGCTGTTTCGCCGGCTTTCATCTGCCGGCCCCGATACCGGTTGGCGTGGTCTTGTGCGTTCGTCGGCCATTTACGCTCACTGGCTCAACCTCGGCGATCGAGTTGCTGCCGTATGTTGTCGAGATACGCCCCTTCCCGGGACGGACATCCCTATTCCCCGAGGGTGATAGCGAGCCAGTGGCGCCTGCCATTCACTATCAGACGTTGACCCCTGGCCTTCTTCGCACCCTGTCGGGAGTCCCTGAACGCCCGAGCGTTGCGGTACTCGGCGCCGGCAGTGTCGGCTCGAAACTCGCGATGCATGCTGCGCGCGCTGGCCAATCTGTCTCGGCCATAAGCGATGCAAGTTGGCTGCGCCCACATAACATGGCACGCCATGCGATGGGTGGAGAGCATATCGGCTCTGACAAATCGGAAGCCTTGGCCAACGAGCTACGAGCCCTTCAGCAAGCGCCCAGCACTTTTACAGGCGACATCGCATTCGGCCTTCGGGACCCAGCGCGGCGCGCGAGCATAATCCCTGCTGGCACAAAGGCCGTGATCAACGCAACGGCGTCACTCTCAGTGCGCGAGGCGCTGATCCACGCGATGAAACCCCGGGATCGGATCAGACTTTTCGAAGCCGCTCTCTTTGGCAGAGGGCGCGTTGGCTATCTGCTTGCCGACGGCAAGGATCACAACCCCAACCACGGCGATCTCATGGCGGAATTGTACGCCACGCTTGAGAATCCGGAAGTCGCGGCGCTTTTGTTCGATCCCGGGTCGGGTCTGGCCGAAGTGCAGATCGGTCAGGGATGCGGTTCGCTCACCATGACCATAGACGATGCGCAGCTTTCGATGATGACCGCGGGCATCGCAAAAGAGATTAACCGCGCCACCGATGAGGCGGCTCCCGACGGGACGATCGTGCTTGGAACCTCTGATGCCGAGAGCTCCTCAATGCGGTGGACGCGGCAAACGGTACCACCGTTCGAAACCGTGTCGATCGGCGGCAGTGGCGGCTGGGAACTTCGTATCTCCGCTCGCGTCGCAAAACAGATTAGAGATGAAGCGCGTCGATACCCAGGCGTTGAGACGGGCGGCCTGATGATCGGATTGAGCAGCGAACGCCTGAAAACTGTTACGGTTGTGGATCTGCTGGACGCACCGGCAGACAGTACCCGGTCAGCCGGCATGTTCGTTCTTGGAACCCAAGGGCTTCACCGCAGCATCGAAGAGCGCCATCTCAAAAGTGGGCAGACTCTGTTCGATGTGGGCACCTGGCATAGCCACCTGGCCGATCAGGGCCCGTCTAAGACAGACTGGGATACTGCGGCAGAACTGGCCCTGGGGCGTGCCCCGCCTTCGGTTCTGTTAATTGTCACTCCCAAGCGCTTTCACGCGCTAATTGCTCGAGGCGCTTGATCCGATGTCCGAAGGCAAAACCTTGAAGGAACAGAATGCTTGGTTAATCCGGGCTACTATGATCGCCCACATTGCGGCTTTTGCTTGGATCGCACTCGAGCCTCGGAAGGTCCTGTCGTCCACGGCTGCCGAACTGGTGAATAAGCTGGAAGCAATGGCGTTGCCAGGCTCGGCATCGTTCGGCTTGATTGTCATCGCGTCGCTTTTGCTGCTTGGTCTAATACCGTCCGATCTGCGAGACCGTTTGATCCATTTGCGTGCTCGGCATCCGCTTCCCGGGTGCCGGGCATTCACCGAGGTCGGGCCTAAATCCAGTCACGTGGATATGAAGGCGCTCAGCACGTTATCGGGACCTCTTCCGACAGACCCGGTGGATCAAAACGCTTTGTTCTATAGAATCTATAAGCCGCTTCGCGATGATGTGGGGGTGTGCGATGCACATCGCCGGTATCTTGCCGCGAGAGATATTGGAACGATCACGCTCCTTCTCGCCGTCCCGCTGCCAATCTTTGCTTTTGTGATCACCAACAATGCCGAGCGCTCCGCGGTGTACGGTGCGTCTCCGTTGGCCACGTATTTTCTCTGCGCCATCGCTGCAAAGAATTACAGCTGGCGGATGGTACAGCATGTATTGGCGATCACCGCCTGCCAAGCGCCAACCGCAGACGCTACAGGCGAACGGGCAGTAAGCCACTAATTGCTGTCGTCGAATGCTCTGCGGAACGAGCGGCCGCTTTTAGAAATCTCGGCGGTAGCGTTCGACGTCCGGTTGGAGGGCGCATTGCCGACCAACAGGTTTCGCTGGGAGCCGCCTAGCGGCTAATCGGCCGTTTGCTCTGTCAGCGTTCAGTCTGAAACTGGACAAAGCCGATATCGCGCTGCGGATAGACCGAGTTCCCCGTACCATGGGCGAGGGCCTCAAGAGGCTTCGTCAACCGCTTGAACGTCCTGTGTTGATCTACGTGGCTCGGATTGCTGCTGTCGGCGATTGATGCAACGATGAACGTGTTTTCGGAGATCGAGTCATGGCGGACGGCAAACCAAGATATTCGCCATATCATCACCCGGCGGGCGGCTGGGGCGCCGCAGCTGCAACAGCGAAGGTGCTGATCGAGCAGAGCGTCGTCAACAAGGGATCCCGAGCGCTGCTGTCGATGAATCAGCCCGGCGGCTTCAAATGCCCCAGCTGCGCTTTCCCGGATGCTGATTGCACGAAGAAGCTCGAATTCTGTGAGAACGGCGTCAAGGCTCTCGCGCACGAGGCGACCAAGTTCCGCGTGACGCGGGACTTTTTCGCACAGCACACGGTCACCGCGTTGAACGAACAGTCGGACTACTGGCTGGAGATGCAGGGCCGCCTGACCGAGCCGATGCGCTATAATGTGGCCAGCGACAAATATGTGCCGATCGGCTGGGATGACGCCTTCGCCACCATCGGGCGCCATCTGCGCGCGCTGGACAGCCCGGATGAGGCGGAGTTCTACACTTCGGGCCGTACGCCCAACGAAGCGGCATTTCTCTATTCGATCTTCGTCCGCGAGTTCGGGACCAACAACTTCCCCGATTGCTCGAACATGTGCCACGAGCCCACCAGCCGCGGCCTTCCGCCCTCGATCGGTATCGGCAAGGGCACCGTGGTGCTGGACGATTTCGAGCATGCCGAGGCGATCTTCGTCATCGGGCAGAACCCCGGCACCAATTCGCCCCGGATGATGACTAACCTGGTCGAGGCGCGGAAGCGCGGCGTGCCGATCGTCGCGGTCAACCCCATGCCCGAACGCTCCCTGATCCGCTTCACCGAACCGCAGGACGTGGTGCAGATGGCGACGTTCGGCTCGACGCCGA
>FUFK010014444.1_pt1 | contig 11856 bp, 8 predicted proteins | sample 1021851 | NCBI WGS metagenome assembly FUFK01 (sample SAMEA51879418, study PRJEB19060) | metagenome
AATTTAGTTGCATAATTATCAAGTAAAATTTGAGACAATGAATCTAGATTAATATTTGTTTTACCTTTCAGTAAATCAATCCTTGCTATATTAATTAATTCTACGTTTCTATTCTTCATCTTGTATCAATGCCCAAGAGGTAATTAAATACTTATCACCACCAATTGGTGGATTACCACGATGTGTATGTGTATAACCTGCAGGGAAAATCAGCACATCACCTTGTCGTGGAAGTTCTCTACGATTCTGATATAAAAATTCTGTTTCTCCACCTTCAAAATCATCATTTAGATATAATTGTATCACGAATTTTCTTTGACTATATGCGATTCCACCATTCTCGAAATGCCATTGATGAAATCCACCACCTATAGGTATCTTTTTAATTTTTAAATCATAAGTTAAAAACTTATAGTTTCTTAGAATATTAACTGCTTCAATATATTCATCTATACAAGGTTTGAATTTAGGTATTATTTCTTTTGCTAAAAAACTATATGCTGGAAAATCATAGTCAAAAGTGACATTAACAGATTTATTATCAACCTGAGTTAACTTTTCAGTATCATATGTTAATATATTTCTCTCTTCAAATTGATCGATATATTTAATATACTGATTACAATCTTCGGGTGTAAAAGCACCTTGATATCTTCTTATGAGTTCAGATTCTAATGTCATAATCTAGACAGTCTACAATCTAATTATAACACCAAAATTCTAGTTTGTAAACTTATGAAGTTCCAGTTGCAGTTGTACTACCTTGAATTGTTCCATTATTATTAATTGAAACACTAAATCCTGATGTTCTCCTTATCGCAGCTCCTGAAGCTCCAGCTCCTCCACCACCTGTGTCACGAGATTGTCCACCACCTGCACCACCTTGTGCTTGACCACCGTTACCACCAGATCCACCATAGGCTTGGTTTTCATTATTACCACCGCCTCCTCCACCGCCACCAGCGGTTTCAGAACCTCCACTACCATCACTACCAAGTGAAGGGGTGCTTCCTCTTGGACCTCCTGCACCAGGTGGGCAACCCATTCCACCACCACCTCCACCACCAGAGGCTCTTCTATCTTGTCCTTTATCTACTTGACGGTCTCCACCGCCACCGCCACCTCCTCCAAAGCCAGCACGAATAATACCACCACTTGAAACATTTACAGTACAATTATTAACTTCAATTCCTAATCCACTTGTGCCTGTACCCCCTGCTTGACCACTACTATCAATACCATTTGCACCTCTTCCACCATCTCCACCAGAACCTAATATTTTACCACTACTTCCTACATCTACTTGAACTGTCGCAGAGCTACTCCAACTTCCAGTTCTTAATGCACATCTTGATGTAGCATCTTTATTTGAACAAAACTTTTTATTCACATTAATTATTATTTTACTTCCACCCTCTTTCTTACTTCTAAATCCACCAACGACAGTAACTTGATTATTATTCCATTTATCATTCTTTGCAACTTTTCGTGTTTCGTTTCCACCAGAGAAACAATCAACTACAACATTTAGTCTCTTACTATAGAAATCACTAAATTTTATTGTTCCTGATGTAGGTATGCCTGAATCTAAGGGTAAATTTGATAATGAACCAACATTCTGTGTTAATCTATAAGAACCTAAAGATCTAGTTCCATTAGAACCGAACTCTGCTTCGATTTCAGAAAATGATAATGAACTTCCAGATGATTTAATTGCCATTATAAACTATTCCATGTTGATCCGTTGTAAACCTGTACTGTATTTGTTTCAGTATTGTATATGACTGCACCAGAAATTAAATTTTGAAGAGCAGCTCTACCTGAATTGTTCATTCTTGGTAATATAACAAATCTATTTTGTTGAGCACCAGCAGATTGTAAATCAACAGCAGCAGTGAATTGTGTTACACCAATACCAACTCCACCTAATGATACATTTGATGTAAGTGCATTAATCACAACTCCTGGTAATACTTCTGTTGTTTTTATACCAATTGCACCAGTCGTGCTTACAAAAATTCTTTCAGATGGATCATCATTTATTCTAAATGGTTTAGTATTATCAGGATTAGTTCCAATTCCTATTGATGTTATGTTTGCTTGAGCAGCAGTTACAATACCNGCTATGGTTAGATTNTTTAAAGTTGATATACCAACAGTTGTATTAGAATTACCTTGAAGAGTTCCTGAAACATTACCTGTTAAAGTTCCCTGCACATTACCTAATAATGCTCCACCAACTGTTAAATTATTACCAACAGTAACATCACCACTAAAGGTTCCACCTCCAGTAACATCTAATTCTTTTGTTGGTTGTGTATTACCAATACCAAGTGACCCTCCAATACCAGTTAGAGTCATCAATCTTGCAGAGTTGATACCTTTATGCCAATGAAAATCTCCAACTACTGCAGCAGCATTATTACCACTTAAATGATAATTAAAGTTACCTGTATCATAGTTAATAATATCTAATGATGTTCCAGATGCACTGTAAGGTGCACCAGCTCCACCACCAAATCTTATTTGAGATGTGTGCGTCTTTGATGTTCCAACTTCTTTACCAACATTGAGTTGTGCTACACTACCTGTACTACATATTTGAATCTCAGCAAGACTACTCTTTGTGACTTGAAGATCACCTGCAGGGGTATCGGTTGTACCTACTCCAAGTTTTGTTGTGACTGTTGCGTTAGGAACTTCTATAGTTGTTGCGTTTACAGCTCCAGTAAAATTAGTTGCACCAGATACTGTTAAACTTGATATTGTTGTTACACCAATATTGTATCTTTCAGTTCCTGTTCCAACTACACCAAACAAATCTTTGTTAACTAATTCATACCAACCCATTGCATGAGAGAAATATCCTCTACCAGTGCCATGAACATGAGCAAATAATCCGTGATAATCACCTGCATTAGGTAAATTACTTTGATTCATGTATAAGGATGGAACTTTGTTCATTCCAGATGGTGCTTCAATCACATCACTGAAGGTTGATACACCTGTGACTGATAAATGATCATCAACAATAATCTGACCACCAGCAGAATCAATCGTTAGATTACCTGACGCTGTATCAATTTCATTATCATTTGATACACCGATTTGTACATTATCAATATTAGCACCACCATTACCATCAATAAGTCCTGTGAATGTTGATACACCAGCAACACTTAAATTATCAATATTTGTATGACCATCAAAATCTGAATCACCATTCACATCTAATGCAACAAATGTTGAAATTCCAGATGAATTAATATCACCAACTAAATCTCCAGTGATTCTACCTGTTACATTACCAGTTATATCTCCAACAAAAGTTGTTGCAGTAATGATACCAGCAGCGTTTATATTTCCAATTGAACTTATACCAATACCTTTTTCTCCAGCATCTATATTACCACCAACTTGCAATGTAGTACGTGGATCTTCAGTAGCTATTCCAACATTACCACCTGTATTGTATATACTTGTAAATCCTAAACCAACATCTTTATCTTCCCACTGAGAAGTTGGCATACCTTGTAAATTTCTCGCATCACCAAAGAAAGTGATAATTCCTGTTCCTGATGCTGTGACAATTCCACTTACAATACTAATACCTGCACCAATTATTTTTGTTGGTTCTAATGTGGATACTGTTAAAAATCCAACATTTTGTGATGTCGCACTTGTAAATCCTGTAATAATAACATTACCTCTGACATCAAGAGCTTCTGTAGGAATAGTAGTCCCGATACCAACCAGACCAGTAGNANTTACTNNCAGGTTGTCATCATCAACCTGNACACCGTTNCNAAAATTAAAANTCTTCTTNATATTNGCCATCAGTTATNTTTTTAGTTATTTATGNGTTTTCAAGTGAATTAACTTTAGCAGAAAGTTCTTTAACTGCTTCAATTAAAACTGGGATTAAGCGATCATAACGAACACCAAGTGTACCATCACCTCTTCTCTTAGAAATGCCTGGTAAATTAAGTGCTTCAACTTCTTGAGCGATAATACCTGTGTCCATGCCAGAGTTACCCATAATACCAGCTTCTGGTTTCCAAGTAAATGTATTTCCGCTTAATGAATTAATTAATCCAAGTGCATCTTCAATAGGTGATATGTCTTTTTTAAGTGTCATATCAGATGAACTGAACGCAACTATGTCTCCACCAGAGTGAATATTACCTTCAACACCAAGTCCACCAGCAGTAATAATCAATGCACCTGTATCTTTACTTGATGCATTTGTACCACTATCAACAGTTAATACTCCATCGACTTCTGCGTTAGCAGTCATATGAACTTTATTGTTTGATGAATCTAGAACTAAATCACCAGATACAGTATCAATTGTAGTACCAGCAGTGACTCCAAGAGTAATACCATTTGCCCTTGCAGTATCAGCATTCATCAGACCTGTAACTTCAACACCAGTGGAAGTTGTAAGTAACTTTTCATTTCCATTATGATAGATTCGGACTAATCCAGTTGAGTGATCGCATAAAATGAAGTTTGCACCATTCATCTTTTCAAAGACCATCTGATTAGCACCCAATCTAAATCTTAAGTCATCATTTGCAGTTGCTTGATGATCGATTCTAGTTCCATTATTTGCTCCATCCACATGGTAAATTAAAGTATCATTATTAGTTCCTATTGATAATGCTGTATTATCAGTTAAATTAAGACGATTATTTGCATAATCAAATGTAAGTTCAGATCCTGTACTGGTCGCAGTCATTTGACCAGTGGTAAGAGAAGTTGTTACTAATCTTTGAGTGCCTGTACTTGGTTCACTTAATGTAGAACCAGTATTTGTTAATCCAGCACCATTACCTGAGAATGATGTTGCAGTGATGCTATCAAATCCTGAAAGAGTAGATGCACCATCACCAACTATATTACCACCGATAACAATATCTTTAGCAATACCCATACCACCATCAATAACGACTGCACCATTAGTTACAGCAGATGAGTTACTAGTATCTCTAAACTTAGCATCTTGTGCACGAAGTGATGCTTCAGTAATGAGTTGCTTAGTGCTATCAGATAGTCTCAAGTCACTGTTGAATGTTACAGGACCATCAAACTGTGATAATATCTGTTTCGATGCTCCACCTTCAACTAAGAGTCTTTCTTTAACAACTACTTCATCAAATACAGCACTCAAGCGATTTGGATCTTCACCTGTAACAGTTGCAACAGGTATATCAAATGTAGTTTGCTGTCCACTCGCAGATGCTATCTTGGTGTTTCCAATGTAGAAATCACCCTTATCATTCATACCAGTGTAAACAACATTACCACAAGATGTTTCCTGTGCTTGGTTAAGAAATTCTTCTCTTTCAGTAAGTGATCTATTCTGTAACTGAGGTAGTGCAGTTGAATAGTTACCTGGACCAAAACCAACATATTCAAATGTATGTCCCGATGATCTTAAAATTGAAGGTCGTCTAAGTTCGATTGGTAATGGTTTGACTTTCTTAATTCTTGAATTAATTAAGTGAGTTTCAGTTATCGTACCCAATGAACCACGAATAACAGTTATTTCATCTCCACCTGCACCAGAAAGTGAACTTGATGCAATACGCATAATCTCAGCACCAATCTGAATGTAAGATCCCAGTGGGAAACGACTTACAATTGAAGTTGCAGTTGTGGTTCCATCAGGTAGTTTAACTTTAAATGCTGAATCACCTGTTCCGACTGCTTCATTTAGAATCAGTGTTTCGTGGTCAAATATATTAAATCCTCTTACATCTATATTCTCTCCAGCAACTCCTGAAATAGATTCATTATCTGATAGACCGTGTTTCAGAATGTATTTTGGATCATTTAATGAAACTGTTGTGACTGCTGTAAATTGTGTAATACCAACGACTGAAGTAACAACATAATCTCCTAGTGTTTCATCAGCACTCGTTAATATTCTGAATTTATTACCAACTGCAAGTCCGTGGTCTACAGTAGTATTGAAAGTTGTTATAACTGGATTACTTATCGAACCACCACCTGTTGACGATGCTGAACCCACTACAACCCAAGGACCCATATCGTGAATCTGTTGCCCATCTAATAAAGTATCAGCAGCAGATTTTGCAACAGTAATTTGAGTTGTACTATTAACACTTGAAATACGATGATAAGAGTCAGTTCCAGTTGTAATACCAGTGACTTGTATGTAATTACCAGTTGCGGATGATATACCAGCAGTTGCAATTGTTATACTTGCATTTGGAGAACCACCAATACCACCATTAGCTGGTGTTTGAGAATCAAAGAATAAAGTTTCACCATTTGTATATGCAGAACCACCCTCAGTAATTTCAACTGATGATACAGCATTACTTGAAACAACAACTTTTGCAGTTGCACCATCCCAAGGTGCAGTTGCAGGAGTTGCGTTAGTATTCAATAATCTTACATTATAATATGTTCCATCAGTATGACCTGAACCACCATTTAAAGTAGCATGATACTTAATTGCCTGTAATCCATGCTCCTCATCAAGATTAATTACAGCATTAGTACTATTGTTTGTAACTGAGGTAATACCAATTGAACCATCAAATTTTTTCAAGAATTGGTTTGTAGTTTCTCTCGTCAATGATTTCTTTAAATCATTTGTTATAACTTCACCAATTGGGAATCTTTTTGCATAAGATACCGCTGCTGGTGGGTTTGCGTCTACATTGTCACGATCATATTCTGGGAATAAGTTAACAATATTTTGATTATACTTATTTTCTGAAAATTCACCTGATGGTTCATCCATTGCATTGTTACTATTCAATACGAAAAGATGATGGACACCATCTTGAACTCCTTGAATATAAGGAGTTATTGTTTCAGTTCTATAAACAAAGAAGTTTCCTTTATGGTCATTACGATCAAAACGAGGTAATAATGTTGAACGAGTGCCTGTATTATTAGTAAATGTGCCGACTGTATGAGTTACATTAGAAGTATCGGTTGTAGAATATCTAAATTCTTTATCATTTACAATGTCAGTTACGATAAATGTTCCGTTATATCCTTTTGTATTGTCAGCAACAGAATTAGTTGAACTAGTTACATTTTTAACAACAACTTGCTCTCCGACAGTTAGATTATGTGGTTTATCTGAACGGATTTGTGCTTTTTGTTCGGTAGAATCAAAAGTTGCCATTGATATAAACCTTGTATTACGATCAAATCCATAATCATTAGATGTAAGTGAAACTTTACTAAAATCAGTATTTGCTAATACATTTGTTGAACTTGAATCTTGTATAACAAATCCATCAGTTGGATCTCTACCATTTGTCAATTCCTTTGGAACCACATATCTTAATTTGTATATCTTCTCATCTAAACTTCTGTCATCATCCTTTCTAAGAACATATGTAATATTATCTGTTGTTAATGATCCTAGATTTGCCTGTATAGTATTTCCAGATGCAAGTGTATGAACAAACCACTGACCTACACCTGTGTCATATTGAATCGGATGTCCAGCATCAGCAGGTTTCTTATCAGATACTCTACTAATAATTCTAAACTTATCACTTGTACTTGCAACTGTTTGAATGAAAACAGGAATTGCTAAGTCAGCATTTGTTTTTGATGAAGCAATACGTATTTGAGTTGTATTTAAATTTGAATCTTGAGTATTTGTGATTGCAAAGTATACTGTATGTGGGTCAATATTCTCTGGTAAATCACCATTATCAGCTATGATTCTGATTGATTCACCATTTGCTAATTCATGTCCAGAACCAATAGTAAATACAGATTTTACAGATGCACTTGCATCTGAATGTGTTGCTTCATAATTTTTCTCACCAATATTTGAAGTTCCTGATGCACCATTTGGCATTACAACTGTTGCCTGATATGTATTACCACCTTGATCAACATATAATTTTTCATCAGATCTTGCACCAATACGGAAACCTTGAGCGATATGTGCTGGTGGTAAACTTAAAGTTGTTTGAGCAAATAAGAATAACTTAGTTGTTGTAGTATTGCTAGTGCTTAATTGTAAAAATTCAATCTGCTGGTCAGTCGATACGACTGAACGAGGAGTGATTACAGATGTAATAAATCCTTTATTATCTTTTGCAAATGCTTCTTTCTTAAATCCTTCTGCAAGTAATGAGAATGTACCAAAGTTAGAGNTGGAGTTTGTAATTGATGCGTCAGCACCGTTTATCATTTCAAAGTGAGCATGGAAACCGATTGCAAACACTGAAACAATCTGTACAACAGCATCATTAGATACCTTTATATGTGTAGTTCTAAATTCTTTTCTATAATTTGCTTCTTGATCTAAATGATATACTGTATTTGGATTTGTTGATGATGATTCAGAAGATAATAATGCACCTGTCTGTTTTGAGAAAGCAATACCACTATATCTTCTATTTGTCTTATCATACTTAACAAACGCTCTGTCATCTTTTTGTAGTGAAACAGCGGTGAACTGTGCAGTCACCATTGATTTAAAACCAGTTGCCTTTGAACCATCAGCATGCATACCCTGCATACCATATACAGAACGCATTGAGCAGTTAAAGATGTATGGAGAAGCACCCGTAACTGTATCAGTTTCAACTAATACTTGCCCGTTAGCAGAACTCAATCCTCCAGCAGATCCTGCTGGTAAGTTTGGTCTTACAAATGGTAGTGAGTATTGAAATCTAGTTGCATCAATAACATTCGATACTTTCGTTGATATGTTATAGTCTGCTACGTTAATACCACGAACTTTAATTGGTGTTCCACCTGTCAAATTATGATCAACTGATGTTGTAACTGTTACAACTTGACCTGGTGTTGCTCCATCACCTGATTCTATACTAGTAATATTGAGTGGGTCAGTTGCAAATGCACCAACGATTTCAAATTCTGGTCTTTGTGGTGAAAAACCAGCAGGAGCTGATGGGTATTTTTGATCTATCTCACGATTAGATGCTCTGTTAAATGCGTTTGTTAGTTTACTATAGTATATGTCTAGATCAGTTAATTGACTAAATTGATCAAGAGTATTGACACCATCTGCATATTCAAATGCAGTTATCTTGTGGTGAGAGAATGTTGGTTTTGATTGATTATTTGCACTAAAGTCTGATGGGTCAGTATATACCAAACCAGCTTCATCTCCATCAAAGAATGTAAACTGCCAGAAATAACAAGCACCAGTGATTCTAAAGATAGCACTACTTGGTGCATTATCATCTGTTGGGTTGGGGACATATAATGGTCTAATTCTTGTCTTTCTTAAATCTAATCCAACAATCGAAGTACCCCTAGGAACTACAATACCACCATGAACACTATTAAATTTGTAAAGTATATTATCTTCTTGTGTTAAATCAAAATTAGAGTTTAATGTTAGTGTTAAAGTATTTTGTGCACCTGTTGCTGAACCACTAGGACTAACTGCCTTTGCAATACCTGATTCATTTCTGATTCCAAATCCTGGTCTATTATCAATTATATGGTCGCCTGGAAAAAGTAATATNGTTGTTCTTTCTACTAAGTCATTATCATTTCCACGAAGATATGAGAATCTAGCAGCCTCTATCAGTGCTCTCTGAACAGTTTTAAAGGGTTTGGTTAATGAATTACCTTGATTCTCTATACCATCAGTGGAATCAAGATCATTTGGATTTACATAAAGAACACGACCCTCTGTATTCTTTATAAAATTCTCTAACTTATTAAGAGGCATCTTTTTTAACTACAATAAATGAGATCAATAGACCGTACATACTAGGTTTATTTAGCTGGTTACTCCTCCGTGTCTATATGAATTGAGATATCATCTGGCAATTCTTCTGGGTTCTCTAAATCGACTGGGAACAAACACGGGTGTAATTCTTCTTCTACAAGGTATCCATAATATTGATACATCTCATCATCGTTGTATGTGCGATGCTTATCTGCTTCTTTAATTAGGTCTTGATCTCTTAAATGTCCCTCTGGCAATTCATCAAATGTAAATGGCATACCATTTATGAAATACATTTTAACGATCATGCTACCGCCACGAAACCAACAGAAGTTGGTGCTTATCTTGTATTTCATTTATTTATCTGTTGTTAATGCTAATTCTGCATATTTAATCATATGTGGCTCAAGCATCTGGTCACATACTTCTAAAACTCTCATAAACTCCTGATAATCTTCACACGCAATTATTTTATTATTACCATCACTACTCTTAAGTTTGAAAGTTCTAGCACAGATGTCTACAATACATTCGTATACAAAATCTTCCATATGAAAATAATTTTTTTCTTATTATAGCATATGTATAAAAATAGTCAATGTCAAACTGGGTCGAATCTAACAAACATTGTCAAACAAGTTGAAGTATCAGTTGAATTGACAGTAACATAATTGATCCTATCACCTGCATTGAAATCCATTAGAGAGGTATAATTTGCATTATTTTTTGTAACTGACCCTGTTCCTGTTGTCGTTGTAATTTGATCACTAACTCCTCCTTGTGTTACTCCATTCTTTGACGGTTGAAAAATACCTGAATTACTTCCACCAGATTTTGATATTGTGACGACTATTACCTTTCCAGCAAAAGGCATTGCAGGTCCTTGGTTATCTACTGCACCATTTCCAAATGAAAACAATTCACCGACATTAGTAGCACCACTATGTTCACCAATTAAAGTGTGTAATGTTCCCTTTACTAAACCATTTTCATTAATCCTTAGTTTTGTATTATCATTATTAGCAACGACTGTTCCATTATTATCTTCAGGAATGCCACGAGCAAAATCAAGAGAACTGTCATCTCTAGGTGCAACTGACCAAAATAATGATGTTGAGGCATTTTTATTTTGAATCAAAAAATGACTATGGTTTGAAAATCTAGTTAATCCAAATTGACCATGATCAACTGAAAATGAACACCAACTAGGTGGGGCACTAGTGTTGATGCCCACTCTACCATCTTTCGTAATACGTACTCTTTCAACACCTGCTGTGCTAAATGTTTGAACATCACCACCAAATTCTGCATATAATTTACCATACACAAAAACATCATCTGTAAATTCTGTTTTACCATTGAAGAAAGTTACTTCTTCTTCTTCAAAATTAGGAATTGGGATTCCACCTTCTCTAAAATCCGTCATAATTAACCACCATACCCACCTAATGAAGCAAGAGCAGGAGTATCCCTAAAAACTGATGATGCCCAACTAACATCTCTTGCTATAATATTTTTTACAAAAATTTTTCCTTTTGGAGTTACTAAGGTAATTCCTGTTTTTCCACCTATATTAATATTATCACCACTAACACTAGTTTTTTGTGCTTTGATTGTTGTTTTATTCTGTTTTACTGCTAGTATTTCTGCTGAATCAATATCTACCTTTCCACCTGCCACCATTTCTATATTTTCATCAGCATCAAGAATTATATTTCTTCCCTTAATTCTTACATCACCATCTGCCATAGCAGTGATTGCTATGTCGCCCTTACTACCAATAATATTGACACATAGACCTCCACCTTCGACATTTGCTCCACCATCTATTGTAATGCATTGATCTGCAAATATATTAAATTGACCATTACCCATCAATCCAAGATTACTTGTATCACCTGAATCTGAATATCCATATAAATTATATGCGACATTACCACAAACTCCCAATTCGGGATTTGCAGTCTCGATTCTAAAATGTGGTCCGAAAGAATCGTACTGTCTCTTTTGCCAATTTTGACTTTCTGCTGCTGACATAGTTTTTATATACTAAAATTATTTAGTACCCTCCTCCATATCCACCGCCACCTGACGATCCACCACCTGATCCCGAAGACCCACCACCACTAGGAGGACTA
>FUFK010078337.1_pt1 | contig 11856 bp, 7 predicted proteins | sample 1021851 | NCBI WGS metagenome assembly FUFK01 (sample SAMEA51879418, study PRJEB19060) | metagenome
CTTTTAACAACCGGACTTCTAGGATCTTGAATTTTGTAAACACCATGACCAAATCCCATAATTTTTTTCTTTTCTTCAAGCATTTTCATAACACCTGATTGTGCATCATCTACATCTTTAAATGAATTTATTAATTCAACTGCTCGCTCGTTTGCTCCACCGTGCAATTCACCTTTTAACGTTCCTATACCAGAGACAATTGAACTTGTTAAATCTGACCTTGTAGAACCTGTAACTCTTGTAGCAAAAGTTGATGCATTAAATCCATGCTCTGCATAAAGAATCAAGATATCATCTAAAGCTTGTAGCTGATCACTAGATGCATTATTACTTAACATAGAACTAGCGACTGTATACTCATCATCTAATTCGCTTGTATCATTCTCGTTGTAACTTGCTATGACATAAGCTACAGCAGCAGAAATTTGAGTTGTTAATTCTAAATCAGATTTTTTATCAGATTCTCCAATATAAGAAACAATTGTTCTAATTACATCCATTGGGTGAAGTCTTGATTTAATTTGTTTGAAGAGATTATTAACATCTTTATCTCCATCTAATTCTGTGTAGTAATGCTTGAAAAAAGTTGTAAAATCAGCACCATTTAAATCATCATTTATTATTAGAGATGCAACATCTTCATATGTGTGGGTTTCTGTAAGTTTTATAGCGTCATATCCACGATATCTTAAGGAGGTACCTTCCATTCCAACAGTAGAAATTTTGGTTTCTCCAGCAACTACTCCTCTTAAGCCTGGTGAATATTCCATAATTAATTAATTCTACATATAAATTAATAAATTCGACTAGTGCAAAGTTGAATTTTATGAATACTAAAATCTTTTCATGGCACAAATTCACGAACTCGAATCAAAATCAAGGTTTGGAACTAGATATATTGTCGGAATAATTTTAGCAATTTCAGCTTTTCTAGTGGCTGGCTGGATTGGCTTTTTTGTATTTCTACCTATCAAATCTGGAATGAGTACAATATATGAACTTGAAGATAGGTTTCTTCCAAGAGCAGAGGGAATGGTTTTGGATTTTGTATCTTTATCAGAGCCATCAATAATTATTACAAGCGACAATGTTATTCTTGACGAGCTACATGATGGTTTAAATCGAGATCCAATTAAGTTAGCTGATGTACCTCCATTTGTTATAAATACTTTATTAGCAGCAGAAGATAGTAATTATTATCAACATGAAGGTGTAGATTTTATTGCAATATTAAGTGCTGTTCTTGATAATTTAAGAGGCGTAACAAGAGGTGGTTCAACAATAACTTCACAAGTTGCAAAACAGTCATTTGTTGGAGATGAAATTTCAATAAGAAGAAAAGTTGCTGAAGCAGTTGTTGCCGCAGAACTTGAGAGAAGATATACAAAAGATCAAATACTTGAATATTACATTAATTCTATTTACTGGGGATCAGGTGCATATGGAATTCAATCTGCAGCATTAGAATATTTTAATAAAGAAGTTTCTGAGCTTACATTAGATCAGGCTGCAACCTTAGTTGTGATTATTCGAAGTCCTGCTTACTACAATCCTAGAAAATATCCTGAAAGAGTTCTGGAAAGAAGAAATAGTGTCTTAGATATTATGCTTAAAGAAGGTTTCATTGTTGACGTACAACACCGATCAGCAAAACTTGCTCCATTAGTTATTTCTGAACCAAACACAATTGAAAACAATGCAGAACACGTATCAGCAGAAGTGAAAAGACAACTACTTAATGATCCTCAATTTGCCTTTTTAGGAGACACAAAAGAAGATAGAAAGAAAAAACTTTTTGGCTGCCCATCTGATGATACGAGCTGTACTGGTGGGGGTGGTTTAAAAATTTATATAACATTAAATCTAGCATTACAAGAACATGCAAATTCAATACTTAATAAATGGGTTCCATCTTCATTAGATGAAGATTCTGAAGAAGAAAGTGAGCCAAAACCTACAGGAGTGATTACTTTACTAAATAACTTTACAGGTGCAATTGAAGTAATGGCTTCAGGAATTCCTTTTGATGAAGAACAATATAATCTAGCGACTCAAGGTAAAAGAAATCCTGGATCAGCATTTAAACCAATAACACTTCTTGCAGCGTTAGAAACAGGTTCGCAATTATACAGCTATAGAGACTCAAGATCTCCGACTGAAATTGATTGTGGATATCCATGTGCTCCTGATGGAGTTGGAACTAACTGGGTTGTAAGAAACTATGGTACATCAATAACAGCAGATAGATATATCAATAAAATTGCTGCCCAAGATCGTGCAATAGAGCTTCAATGTATCGGAACTCATATTGATGAAATAAAAAATAAAGACTTTATAGAACAATTTCCTTTGGCAGGAGGGCTTGATGATATCGAGGAAGAAAGTGACAAATTATTAGAAATAGGAAAAGTATTAAATCAATTTGATGAAGAGGGTATTCCAATAATTTATACAAACAATGAGAATATTGAAACAGAGGAAGGACAAACCATTGTTACGGATCAATTGTTAATTGACGAACAGAATAACTTAATACAAATTGATCTTGAAGCTGAGAAACAATATATTTTCAAACCATGCCAAGACAAATCAGAATATAACAGATCAATAAAATTACTCGATACATCCGGAATGGTATCTCTTGAGGAAGCTACTAGAAGATCAATTAATACTGTATTTGCTCAATTAGCTTCAGAAATTGGTGGAGAAAAACTTGCTAGTACAGCAAAAAGAATTGGTATAGATTCTGAACTTGAGCCAGTAATTTCCTTGACCTTAGGTGCTGGAGCGGTAACACCAATTGAATTAGCATCTGCTTATTCTTCATTTGCAACTAATGGAAAATTAGCGCCACCTTATTTAATTGAAAGAATAGAAGATTCTAATGGTCAACTACTTTACAAACATATTATTTCTTCGAGAACCAGCATTCCTGATCCAGCAGCAGCTGCAGCAGTTAGAAAAACACTTGAGGTTGCGGCTCAAATTGGAACAGGCACAAGAGCAGTTTTGGATGACAGGCCAATCGCTGGTAAAACAGGTACTCACCAAGGATTTAGAGAAGCATGGTTTATAGGTTTCATTCCACAATATACTTCCTCAGTTTGGATAGGTTTTGCTGAAGAACAATTACCTCTTACCAATGTAGAGATAAACGGTGAGTTGATTAAAAATGTTTCTGGAGGTAGAGTTCCTGCACCAATTTGGAAAGAGTTTATGGAAGAAGTTGTAAAAGGGTTACCTATTCTAGACTGGCCTGAAGATCCAGCTGATATTGATAGATATTATGAAATTCCAAAAATAGAAATACCTCAACTAGTTGGATTAAATGTACTCGATGCTGAAGAAATTGCTTTTTCTGGATACATATTGCCAACAATAAATCTTGTTGACTCAGAAGAAGCCCCTGGATTAGTGCTTAAACAAAATGTAAAAAATTGTGATCGTAATGGAGAGGCCAACGATTCAGACCAAAATGAAAATAGTGATGATAATGCCCAACCAGAAGATGACTGTATTGGAGTTAAGATGCCTGAGGGAACAGAAGTAATTCTTGATGTATCGGGTAAAAAGTTCACAGCAGATCTTCCAAATTTACCACCTTGTGAATACACAATTGAAGAGGCGGAAAATATAGTTAAAGAATTTATGAGAGAAACAAATGTAATACTGTTTCTAAAAAATACATTTGAAGTGACAGACTTAGTAAATTGTGAAGGTAAAGTCATCGGAACTAATGTTGCTCAAGGTGGTACTGTTTCTACTGGTGAAACTCTTTCATTTATAGTAGGAACCAAAAACGAAGACTAATTTAAATTTTTAAAAAATTCATATAATGACAAAACTCCAAATCCTGTTGCGCCTTTTCTATTATCTGAGCGTGCAGGACCAGCTATATCTAAATGAATCCAATCATTTTCACCAATAAACTCTTTTAAAAGAAGGGCTGCTGTTATAGCTCCACCAAATCTTCCACCAGTATTTTTCATATCTGCTAAATCTGAATCAATTAAATTTCTATATCCATCAAATAGAGGTAGAGGATGAAAATTCTCATTAGTATTTTTAGCAGACTCAATAAATTTGATTTCTAAATCACTATTGTTTGAAAATATTGCACCAATATCCAAGCCCAATGCTACATAAGAAGCTCCAGTTAAAGTAGCGATATCACAGATTAAATCTGGGTTAGTCTCAGCTGCAAATGCCAAAGCATCAGACATTATTAATCTTCCTTCTGCATCAGTATTCATGACTTCAATAGTTTTACCATTTCTAGTTTTAAGTACATCTCCAGGTCTAATTGCAGAGCCACTTACCATATTTTCTACAATTGGTGTATAAACTGTAAGTCCTATATCTTGATTTGTTCTTGCTATTATATTGATAACACCCCAGGCACTAGCTGCTCCTGACATATCGGTTTTCATTGTTTCCATTCCAGCAGGACTTTTCAGAGAGTATCCTCCTGTGTCGAAAAGTACGCCTTTTCCAATCAAAGATACTTGGTATTTTGCTTTTGTATTATATTTGCCAACTAAAAAATAGGGGGGTCTATCAGAACCTTTTCCAACACCTAGAACACCACCAAAATTATTTTCTTCTAACCACTTTTTATCATAAACTTCAACATCTATATCTGATGAGTCAACTAATTCTTTTACCTTATCAATAAATTCCTCAGGTGACTTATCCAAAGCAGGTGTGTTAATTAAATCTCTTACCCAAAATACTGAATCCTTCTTTATTTCATTTACAGAAGAATCTATATCTTTAAAAGTAATATTGTTGATTGAAGAGTCATCTTCGGACTTATAGTTATTAAATTTATATTGTACGTATAAAATTCCATCAATTATTAAACTCTTTTCCTCTTCAAAATTCAAAAATTTAATTTCTGCATCAGATTTTATTTTTGAACCAATTAAGGTCCCAATATCATAAAAATTATTATCTACTTTATTCTCACCAAGACCAACAAGAAATGTTAAATTCTGACTCTTTGAGTACGATGGAGGGACCGAGAGTATTTGATTTTTTTCTCCTTCAAATGAATGTGTTTCACAATATTCTTTTATCGTTTGATTATCAAAATATTCTTCATGATCACTCAAATCATTATCAAGAAATAAAATATCAATTTTCATTTACTTGGTGTCCAATCATTCTCAAATTCTCTTGCTAACATCCACAAAAGATCGGATAGTCGATTTAAATATACTACAACTTCTGAATCATCTATCTCCAAATGTTTTTGCCATCTTACACATTTTCTTTCAGCCCTTCTTGAAACTACTCTTGCCCAATCAAATTTTGCAGAAATATCATTTTCGCCTGGAACTACAAAGAATTCTGGAATTCCATTCTTTTCTTCAAGAAAATCAATATCCTTTTCAAGCTGTAAAATCATTTTTTCTTCGACTAAGGTCTTATCAGGTTCAAGTTTTTTTCTATTTTCTTTGGTAGTAGCTAATTCAGCTCCAACTATAAATAATTCTCTCTGAATCCTTAGAATATTTTCTTGCACTTCAATTGGTAACTCTTTATCAGCTCGTATTAAACCAAGGGCTGCCACAAGTTCATCAACAGATCCATATGCATCAGGAGCTAAATCATCCTTTGAAACTGCATCCCCGAACAGCATGCGGGTTTCACCTTTATCTCCTTTTTTTGTATATATTTTCATTACTCTAAATATAGTCCTAGGATAAAAGTAAAAGACCTCCAGTAGCTCCAAGTGAAACAATCAAGGATAAATAACTCAATCCCGTTGAAGCCATCACTCCTGTATATGATTTTTCACCTAATGATTTATAAGAAGCGAAAGATAATATTGCTGTAGATAGAAAAAGAATCAAGATTACATTTTTAAATATTCTTTCAATGTCTTGCCCTATGAATTCAAAAAAAACAAGTGGGGTAAGAATTAATGATTGAATAGTGCTTGTAATAGCTATTTTTTTCATACCTTCTTTTGATATTGTAGGGTCTACTAAGAACCAATGGCCTATCATCATTGAAGCAAAAACCCCACTTACTAAAGATATTGGAAAGAGATAATTTATAACAAAATCAAAAATACTTAAACTTAATTTTTCAAAAATTTCATAGTTAAGCAAAGCGAAGCTTGCACCGTAAAAATAGGGATGTATTTTTATATTTTTTACTACCAAAGTGCACCCCAACAAAAAAACACTAAGAATAGTAAGGATGCTGAAATTTAACAAAATTACACATGAAATTATAGAGATGAATAATATACTGAAGCCTTTTCTTGGCTTGATTCGAATATTTGAATACAGAAGATAGGGAATACAAAATATTAGTAAAACATAAACAAATAGGTTCAATTCCATATATCTTTTACAATAACAATATATGTTAAAGAATATAAATCAGCAAAAGATATTAAAAGCAATACTTATATCATTTAGTTTTATTTACTTAACGAATTTGATCTTTGGTGTTGGTGATTTGAATCTAAATTTAAATTTTTTTATATCCGTAGGTGTATATACAATTCTTAGCTTTATTGCTCTTTATGGTTATGAATTAAATAAGTTGGTAGGATTCATAATGTTTTTCTCAATAACATTCCTTTCACCAAATTTATACCCTGAACTAGAGGGGCAATTATTTCCGGTGACATATGTTATTTTTGCTTTATTCTTAACATATTTCTTTGGAAATAAAATGTACAAAACATGGAAAACAAGTATCTAAATTAAATAAATTATGAAGGGCGGGTTAGAATAGGATAATGTTACGGGGCATTTTCAAACATTTACTACGTCTCTTCATTGGAAGCATTTTTTTAGTATTTTTGGGACAGACAGAAGCTCATTCTAATAATCATATGCATTCAATTATTCGACATGATGTAAACATTAGTTGTGCGGAAAATGCTGTTGCTCCACTAAATTCGATCAAAGATATTCAAACATTTTTGAATTGCAATGGTTTTAGTCCTGGTCCAATAGATGGTGTATCAGGTGGAAGAACAACATCCGCAATTAAAAGCTTTCAAGCTACCGTAGGTCTTAGTGCTGATGGAGTTGTTGGTCCAGCAACTAAACAGGCAATGAGAAGTTACAGTTCAGTTTCCTTTACTTTTACAGGAAGTGGATGGGGACATGGTGTTGGCCTAAGCCAGTATGGGACTAAAGGTTTAACAGAGTTGGGTGCTCAATTTTGTAGTAATACAAGTTCGTGTAATTCTGATGAAGTTGTTAAATATTATTTTCAAGGCACAAATGTAAGAAAATTAGGAGATATATCTCTTTCCTCACCTGACATTGCATCAAATAATAATGCTTTATGGGTTGGTTTGGCAAGAAATGCAAAAAATATAACATTAACAACACTACCTTCATCTAGTCCACCAACTATAAATATATGTCAAGATGGACTACCAAATACTGCTGGTGTCCAGTTATTTCTTGTCTCAAGAGGATATGATCCCGGTCCTATTGACGGTGCATACGGTGAGAAAACAGCAAATGCTATCAGAAATTATCAATCATCTGTTGGCCTAGGTCAAACAGGAGCAATTGATGATGAATTAGTCAACAAGATAAAGTCTGATGCAACTGCAGATGGTCCTTGTGAATCAGTTTGGGGTCCCTTAAAGATTGGTGGTGGAGCAACTATAAGCATAATTAATAGTGGAAGTGAATGTTACATGACAGGACACCCACTTGTGCCAAAGATAAGAGCAAGTTGTAATATGAGTATTAAATGGTCTGATGGTGGAAGAATAAGAGTAGGTCCCCGAGAACACAAACACGGAATTCTAAAATTAAGATCAAAAAATGTATCATCTGGTTTTCATGTTGTATTAGCAGTAAATCTCGAAAAATATTTATATGGTCTTGCTGAAATGCCTTCTCATTGGAATGTGAAAGCGCTTGAAGCGCAGGCATTAGTCGGTAGAAGCTATGCTGTTTTTCATTATCTTGATGAAAATATACCCTCCTCATCTACAAATATTGATGCAGGGTTAAGTGAAAAACAAAAAGCCTATTGTTGGTGTCACATTGGATCTACAGCATCAAGTCAATATTATTACGGATACCTTAAAGAGATATCTGGACCAAATTGGGTGCAAGCTGTAAACAATACTGCTGGAAAAGTTATAACCTATGACGGTTCATATACTCGAAGTACTGTTATTCAAGCCTTTTATTCTTCATCAACAGGTGGAAAAACAAATACAAATGTTGTTGGTTTTGGTTCTGCCACACCCTGGCCTTATCTTAAAACGGTAGATGATCCATGGTCCATAGACAACAGAGTAGGTAACTCAAAAGCAGCATGGTCTTTTGATTTTAATACTTACCAACTTTCTAAAAATATCTTATGTGGAGATACTCCATGTTTTGATGCAATAACAGACATTTATGTTTCATCAGTTGCAGAATCGGGTGCAGCTCTCGAAGTAACAATGAAAGGTTATAAAAATGGATCAGCTAGGTCTGTTACAAAATCAGGTAGAAATATTAAATCCCAATTAGGTTTTAGATCACATTATTTTAAAACATCAAGTAATTCTGACGTATCAAATCTTTCAGTAGGTCCGGTTCAAGCAAATACATCGACTGTAAGTGATTCTTCAGAAAATCTTTCTTCTGGAGAGACTCCTCAATATGCTACTTCTACTACTGGATTTAATTATCTTTCAGGAGCTGGCCTTTTAAATCCATGTTCTGGTAACTCAAGTGGATGTCAGGCACAGACACTTACAAGAGAAGAGGCTGCAGCAATTGGTGTAGTCATAGGTGGACTGCCTTTGGAGTCACCGAACGCTTATAGTGATGATGATCAAAGTCCATATCAAGGAGCTTTAAATGCACTACCTTATTATGGGGCACATATATGCTTTGGCAGTCCTTTTAATATTATTCCAAGTGAAAAAGTATCAAGAGAAGAATTTGCATGTATGTTGGTGAGGTCAATTCTTGCGGGTACAACTGAGAATCTTACGGGCAAAGAAGATAAATATTCTGATGATGGTGCAAGCAAATGGACAAGCAATATTAATGTTTTAGCTGCAAACAATGTTATTCCTGCTTGTAGCTCTGTGTCGGATAAGTTTTGTCCAACAAGAAAAATCTCAATTGGAGAAGTATCTTACATAGTTGATCAGATGGTTTCAAAATCACTTATTTCTTCAAATCTATTTGATAGTGCTCCATATCGAAGTGGATGGAGTGCAGGATCTGGGGAAGTTGAAGATGCTGCTCAAACTGCGGTATCTAATCCTAATGCTGGTAATGACGCCTGTGTTCCAAAAGATAATTCAAATCTAATAATTAACTCCACACTAGATATTCAACAATTTCTTGCTAATAATGGCTTTAATCCTGGACCAATAGATGGACAGTCTGGTCCAAAAACAAAAACGGCTATTAAAGCTTTTCAACAAAAGGTAGGTCTTTACGCTGATGGAATTGTTGGTAATAAAACCAAAGCTGCAATGAAAAGCTATACAGGTTGTGAATCTGGCAATACATGTAAAGCTCGAGACAACTCAGGTGCAAAACTTGACAGTGTAGAGGGCGTTCAAACATTTTTAGCAAATAACGGATTCAATCCTGGAATTATAGATGGAGAAATGGGTTCCTATACTCGTGAAGCAATTAAGGCATTTCAAAGAAAAGTTGGTCTAATTCCAGACGGTGTAGCGGGAACAAGAACTAAAGCAGCAATGAAATCTTATACAGGTTGTTAAGTAAGTAAACTTCTAATTTCATTGGAAATTTTTTCAGCACTAAAGTTAAATTTTTCAGCTAACTGATCAATTGGGGCTGATTCACCAAAAGAATCTATTGAAAAAGATTTCTTAATATTCTTTATATATGTATCCCAACCAATTGTTCTGCCCAGCTCAATTGTAAAAATATTTTGACTGAGGCCCAATGATTCAAGCCTTTCTTCGCTTAATCTATTTAGAATCGGAGCACTAATTATTTGGACAGAAAAATCTGATAATTTTGTACTTATTTCAAGAGCAAGTTCAACTTCTGAACCTGTTGCAACCAAAGTAATGTCGGTACCTGGCCTAAATTCATAAGCACCTGTTTGAAAATCTTTATAGCTTAAATCCTGATCAAAAAATTTCATATTCTGTCTTGATAAAATTATCGCTATTGGATTATCTCTTTTTTCGAATGCATATCTGTAAGAATGAATTAGTTCTTTACTGTTTGATGGCCTAATAACATCTAGGTTAGGTATTAGTCTTAGCGACATTAAATGTTCAACGGGCTGATGTGTAGGTCCATCCTCTCCAAGATATATTGAGTCATGAGTAAATATAAATAAAGAATTAACTTTCATCAAAGATGCTAATCGCATACTTGGCCTCATGTAATCAGAGAAAACTAAAAAAGTTGATCCATACGGTATTAACTTACTATGTAATGCAAGACCGTTAACAATTCCTCCCATCGCGTGTTCTCTTATTCCAAATTCAATGCTATTACCACCATAATTATTTGAGCCAAAAGTGTTATCACTAATTATTTGTTTTGTTGATGCGGCCAAATCTGCAGATCCCCCAATAATAAATTTGTTTGATAAACCATATTCGTTCAATATTTTGCCACCTATAACCCTTGAAGCTTCATCGCTTGACCATTCCAAATCAATCTCTAGAGTTTCAAAATTATTAAACTGATTCCACAATTGCCTAAAATTCTTGTCAGATTGAAGTTTAGATTCTAAGTTAGCTTCCCATTCATCATATTTTGAATTATCATTTGATCTTTTTTCATCAAAATAGGAATAAATTTCTGAGTCATGTGTAAAAGGATCGCCTGAAAACCCTATATTCTCTAAAAAAAGCTCGAACTCATTTTCACCTAGTGGAGAACCGTGGACTCCACTTGTATTTTCCTTATTTGGAGCGTATTTACCAATTGTTGATTTCGAAATAATCAATGTCGGTTTATTAGTTACACTTTTCGCAGATTCAACTGCTTCAATAATTTCATTTTCTTTATGAGCATCAATTTCAAGAACATCCCAACCCATTGAAATAAATTTTTCTTTTTGGTTAGTTACTGATACTTGTGTTACATTTCCGTCAATAGATATATTGTTATCATCAAAAAAGTAAATTAGTTTTCCAAGTTTCCATAAACCAGCTAGTTCTGCAGCCTCAGTTGAGATACCCTCCATTAAATCACCATCTGAAACAATCCCATAAATATGATGGTCCACAATTTCCTCTCCAAAGACAGAGGCTAGATACCTCTCAGCTACTGCTAAACCAACACCATTTGCAAATCCTTGTCCAAGAGGTCCTGTAGTTGTATCTATTCCAATTTCAGAATCTTTTTCTGGATGTCCTGCAGTTACTGATCCTAATTGTCTAAAATTTTTTATTTCATCTAAAGAAATATCAAATCCATTAAAGTGTAAAAGGCTATAAAGAAGCATTGAGCCATGTCCCGCGCTTAAAACAAACCTATCCCGATTGATCCAGTCTGGATGCTTATTTGATACTTTTAAAAAGTTTTTGTACAAAACAACTCCAATATCTGCCATACCCAGTGGCATACCAGGATGTCCAGAGTTTGCTCTTTCAACAGCAGCAGCAGAAAGAACTCTTACAGATTTTGTTACATCGTCAAACATTGCTCTAAGTATATTTATATATCAAACAGAGGCAAAGGAATCTTTTGCATGATATGAAGATCTTACAAGAGGTCCTGATTCAATGTGTGGGATACCAAGCTCTTGGCCGATAGTTTTATATTGTTCAAATTCTTCTTCTGATACGTACCTATCAATTAATCTATGTCTTTGAGTAGGTCTTAAATACTGTCCAATAGTGACAATATCTATATTGAT